>ERZ1674051.263-NODE-263-length-14086-cov-12.533177_pt1 | contig 14086 bp, 14 predicted proteins | sample MGYA00581125_ERZ1674051 | MGnify/ENA primary metagenome ERZ1674051 (study PRJEB41354, sample SAMEA4873326) | human saliva metagenome | biome: human-associated habitat [ENVO:00009003]; feature: mouth environment [ENVO:08000002]; material: saliva material... | reverse complement strand
CGCCCTCTGTAATGGACTGAGCGGCTACTCAGAAGGCCCGTATTTCCCAAGCATTTTGGATGCAAGATGGTCTCCAGAAGTAACCGGATTGCCTGAGTACTTCGTGGTCTTTTTCCAAGACGGATCTGTTTACTATGCCTTCGATTATCAAAACGGTGCTGACCAGGAACCAAGCATCCGTCTGATTGATGTTGAAATGGATCAGTGGCTCGAAGTGGCAAACTCCTTTGACAATTTTCTCTCTCAACTAGAGGTAACAACCGAAGACATAACGTATGATATGAAAGACTGGATTTCCATCCATACCTTGCTGCAACAAATCGGACAGGAAAACCCAGGTACATTGGAGGGACTCCTTGAAATCTTGCAAGACACCCATCCAAAACTCTTCCTGCAGCAAACAGCCTATGCCTTGGAGCATACAGAGTCCGAAGATATTCGTTCGCTATATAAAGAACGCTTCGCCTTTATCGAGGACTTCCTCAGCGCAGAATTCTCTCACTATCCAGAATACGCGCACTGCAAATCCCTATTATCATAACCACAAAAATAAGACCAATATTTTCGTTGGTCTTATTTTCTTTCTCTTATCTACTCTCTTTTTATAAGCATCACCCAAAAAAGTGTTTAAAACGAAGAACCCTGAGGAGTAGCACTTTCTCCTACTATCTCCATTCCACTCTCTTTTTATAAGAAGCTCAAGAATAAATGTTCAAAACGGAGAACACGAAGGATTTTATAGTAGCAGTAATGGGGAATAACACAAAATGCGAATTAGGAGCCGTAGGAAGTCATTCCGTACGGCTCCTTTGAGGCTTTTGAGGTGAGAGACGATAGGCTCGAACCGTTGTCCCATTACAGCTATTATAAACAAATCCTTCAGTGTTCGTAGCTTTGAACGAAGTTCATTTTTTTAGTAAGCACCTTGCGGTGTTTTATTCCAAAAAGAAAAAGAGGGGTGAAAAACTTTCACCCCTCGTCCTTTGGATTACATCATACCCATGCCCGGATCCATCCCTGGCATTGGTGGTGCTACTGGAGCTGGTTTGTCAGCTACAACAGCTTCTGTTGTTAATAATAATGCTGAAACAGATGCAGCATTTTGTAATGCAGAACGTGTTACTTTTGTTGGGTCTACGATACCTGCTTCAATCATGTTTACCCATTCATCTGTAGCGGCATTGTATCCAATTCCTTTTTCTTCAGATTTCAAACGAGCAACAATGACTGAACCTTCAAGGCCTGCATTTTCTGCGATTTGACGTAATGGTTCTTCTAATGAACGAGATACGATTTTCGCACCTGTCGCTAAGTCGCCTTCTAATTCAAGAGCGTCTACGACTTTTTGAACGTTCACAAGAGCTGTTCCCCCACCTGAAACGATACCTTCTTCAACCGCTGCGCGAGTTGCGTTTAAGGCATCTTCAATGCGAAGTTTTTTCTCTTTCAATTCAGTTTCAGTAGCGGCACCGACTTTAATCACGGCAACCCCGCCTGACAATTTAGCAAGACGTTCATGTAATTTTTCACGGTCGAAATCACTTGTTGTATCTTGTGCTTGTGCGCGAATTAAAGCAACACGGTTCGCGATTAATTCTTTAGAACCTGCACCTTCAACGATTGTAGTGCTGTCTTTAGAAACCACAACTTTACCAGCTGTCCCTAATTGCGCTAATGTTGCGTCTTTCAATTCTAAGCCAAGGTCTTCTGTAATGACTTGAGCACCAGTTAAGACCGCGATATCTTCTAACATCGCTTTACGACGGTCACCAAATCCTGGAGCTTTGACAGCTACCACGTTAAATGTTCCGCGTAATTTGTTTAATACTAATGTTGGTAAAGCTTCGCCATCCACGTCATCCGCGATGATTAATAATGCACGTCCTTGTTGAACGATTTGTTCTAATAATGGAATGATTTCTTGGATGTTAGACACTTTTTTATCTGTAATTAAGATAAATGGATTGTCTAAAGTCGCAATCATCTTGTCGTTATCTGTCACCATGTATTGTGATAAGTAACCACGGTCAAATTGCATTCCTTCTACAACATCTAATTCCGTTTCAATCCCTTTCGATTCTTCGATTGTGATAACTCCGTCGTTACCCACTTTTTCCATAGCTTCAGCGATTAATTCACCGACTTCAGCTGAACCTGAAGAAATAGCCGCAACTTGTGCGATGGCTTCTTTTGATTCTACTGGACGAGAAATGCGGTGTAATTCTTCAACAGCTGCTTTTGTTGCAAGTTCAATTCCGCGACGGATGCCTACTGGGTTTGCTCCAGCTGTTACGTTTTTCAATCCTTCACGAACGATAGCTTGTGTTAACACAGTCGCTGTTGTTGTACCGTCACCGGCAATATCGTTTGTTTTTGAAGCCACTTCAGCCACGAGTTTTGCACCCATGTTTTCGAAGTGATCTTCTAATTCGATTTCTTTAGCGATTGTTACCCCATCATTTGTAATGAGTGGAGAACCGAATGCTTTTTCTAATACGACATTACGTCCTTTTGGTCCTAATGTTACTTTTACTGTGTTCGCTAAAACGTCCACACCACGTAGCATGGCGCTTCTTGCGTCTTCTGCAAATTTAATATCTTTCACCATAATTGTATCCCCCTTTATTCAACAATTGCGATAATGTCTTTTTCTTTCACGATGATATATTCTTGACCATCTAATTTAACTTCTGTTCCTGAATATTTCTCGAATACGACTTTATCGCCAACCGCTACTTGACGGTCTTCTGCAGCAGTAAATTCGCTAGTTGCGATTACTTTTGCAAATTGTAATTTTTCTTGAGCAGTTGTTGGTAGGAATAATCCTCCAGCAGTTTTTTCTTCTTGCTCTACCATTTGAATAACAACTCTATCTTTTAAAGGCTTTAACATATGAAATCCTCCTTCATCTTTTTTAGCACTCAAAAACACTGAGTGCTAACTCATAGTTTTATGATACTCATTTGGTCAGGAAAAATCAAGAATAAATACTTGCTTATTTGTCTGGAATTTTGTAAGATTTTGACAGGAAAGGATGATTGCGATGACACGAAAAAGTTTCTTTAGAAAACTATATTTTGAAATCATATTAGCCGTCTTCTTTATCTTTCTAGCAACGACGCATTATCCTGGAAATGGATTTGACTTTATCACATTATTCTGCTGTCTATTCGCAACGACAAGCATCGTAACAAGTATCAACATGCTTCGCACCTATAACGAGTTAAAAAAACTCGCTAATCTCATCGAGAATCTGCCCGATGACGAGGATTCACTAGACGATAAAGAACCAAAAGAAAAGCACTAATCGCTCCGCAAATCGGATTGGATTAGTGCTTGTTTTTATTTTTCATTTTACAAGAAGATAATCATACAACTTTTAATCTTTTTTGCCTACTAAATCTTTGACCTTTTTGGCATAGCCACCGCCAGACTGTTGTATTTTCCCCGTTTCATGGTCTTTTTCTAGAGTCATTCGTACATACAGGTCACTATCATCATTCAACAACACCGTAAACATGATTCCTCCCATAGGATTATGCTCGATTGATGCTTCATCAATCTGATAGGAAACAATTTTACCTTTATCAGTTAGAGCATCTGCATCCAAATATTTCAGATAGTTTTCTACGATTTCTTTTACTTCTTCACTTTTAACAATGTGGTTCATTTCGTTTTTTTGAACGACTTCCATTATTTTATAACTTCCAATAATTACACCCACACCTACTAGAAATCCGACGAACACTTTTATCCATTTTTTCACTGTCACATTCCCATCCTTTTCACTTGATGTACTTATCTATGTTCACAGTATCTCACTACGAATGTTACTCATTCCCCGATCCACTGATTAATTTTTTAAATTCTTGAGACGGACCCCCACCTTCATTGACTAACCTACCATCAGTATAACGGGGATCTTTATTAATTGAAAAATTGACATAAATTTCTTTGTTATTATTAATAAAAACGCGAAACTTTATACCGCCCATTGGACTCAAAAATATCGAGTCCTTATCAATTTCATAACTTTGAATGATATTTCCTTCTTCAAGTGCTCCCTTATGTCTTTGCTTTAAATTATTTTCAATAATGGCTTTAACTTCATCACTCTTAACAATTTGAACCATCTCATTATTGCGAACTATTCCCATTATTGTGTATCCACCAACAACTAGGCCCACAACTACTAAAAGTGCTAAAAGTACTCTTGTCATCTTTTTCAATTTCAATTCCCATCCTTTTAAAACTGTATACAATCTATTTTTTCATAGTATATCACGAACTACACTCGTTATAAATACTCTCTCGATTCGTAAAAAAGCACTAATCGCTCCGCAACTCGGATCGGATTAGTGCTTTAATACTTTCTAATATCTGCTGTTATTTTCCCGCTCTTTTACTATATTTATAGTCCTGTCCTTTAAAATTTGTAGGTAATCCTGTTTTATATGCTTCAATTTTATTGTTAAGTGTTTCTACAACTTTTTTTGAAAAAGCCCCCTCAATGGAAGAATCTATCTCAGATACTATTTTTTTCATGTTGCTTTTTGCTGCCCTTGATTCTTTTATCATTTTTCTTACTTGTCTATTTTTCAAACCTTCTTTTTCCCTGATTTTTAATGGCGCAAGAAAATTTGTAATCATTGATTTCTCCATATCCTTTTTAATTAGCTTTTCATTTTCCATCGATCCTGAAAAATAATCATTTATATTTTGTCTCATCATTAGAAAAATCTCCCTCATCATTTAACTATAATTCCGTCTTTTAGAATAAATTAGTTCAATCTCAGTATCAATATTCTTTTTTTCCTTTTTATAATTGTTATCTAGATTAACTTTATTTTCATCTAATTTTATCCGATTTTCTGTATAAGCAGCCATTATATCGTCGAACAATGCATTTGAAAAGTATCTCAACCGAGATAAATCTTCTGTTACGTCAATATCCGATTGTAGTATATATTGATAAGTCATTTGGTCAATTTCTTCTAGATATCTAAGTAATCTATTCTTTTTTAATAACAGTTCGTTTTGCTGGTTTTCTAATTCTCTACTATTAGACCGATATTGATCTTCAAGTTGCTCTAATTTTAATTGTTGCACCATTATAGCATCACTTATCAATTCATTTTTTTCCATTGATTAAACTCTCCCGCTAACTGTGCATCATGATTTAATAATTCCTGAATTCCCCAATTAATTTCCGATGCTAACGCATTAAACTCTGCAGATAACATATCGCCAGTGTCCACATATGGTTTTATAGTTTCAACAATATCATTAACAATATTCTGTCTATTCACACCACCTTGACGATAGGCTTCTGCAACTTCTTCAGGGGATAAGGAATATCCAAAAGGTACAATATATGTGCTTGTCATTATTTCTTCAGCTTCATTAATTGATTGCATGTAAATTTTCTTTAATTCTTCAGCCGCTACTTGTGATGCTTTCATCAAAGAGGATAACAGCACCTGTGCGTGTTCAGAATCTAAAAATATTTTTTCGCTTCCTGTCAAACCATTAAACGCTAATTTATCCTTGAGTAACGAAAAGCGGTACATACCCATTCTCATCAAATCTCTTGATTTTGCATATCTTCTTTCAATATCTGTTGTGTCTTCTTTTTCTCTTAATTTTCCGTAATTATCAAAACTGTAACCTCCCCACATATGTTGTGAGATAGGATTATTTACTGCGTTTGCATCCACATGATGTACAATCCCTACAGAATTTTCACTTCCACTTTTTGGATACGCAAGAGCCACTATATCCATATCATCGACATAATTATGGATTCTATATTTCAATAAATCTACCGTTTTCTTTTGTGCAGGTGTTAATTGCATGTATATATTTGGAGTTTGATAAATATGAGCCTCTTTAATACGAGAAGGGTCAGTAACATTTGCTAACGCAAACTGCGCATCCATCCCACCCAAAGAATGAGCATATAAACTAATTTGAGCCTCTGGATAGTCTCTTAGTATTTGATTTAATTTATTTGCCGCAGCATATAATTGAGGAGTTGCTGCTTGGTATTGCAGAAATATGTTCTTTGCCATTGGGAAATCATTTAATCCCCAATCTATTAAACCTCCTAAAGAAAAAGGTTGTTTTGAGCCCTGAAATAACACTATTACTTCTTTAGTTTCAGGATTCTCAACGACATAACCATCAAGGCCACTAATAATATAATGAAATTTTTCTTTAACTATGCCGACAGTAAGTATATTATTACCATCTCGGATTATCATTGGAGAACCTACTTTTAATGTATCATCATACTCTTCTTCAGCAATTTTTTTGTTTTGTAAATCAGTATAACTTCTATTCATCTTTTTTTCCTTTTACAAATTTATCCAACTCTGGTGACAAACTTCCTCCACCATATTCAATCTTACCAGTATTATAATCCTTATAAAGGTTAAAGGAGATTGTATAATCTTTATTGTCATTAACATAAAGATAAACAAAGATTCCGCCTGTTGGTATTTTCTTAAATGAGTAAATTGTATATTTTTGTATTTTCCCTTTTTCGGTTAGAGCATCAGGGTCAATCCATGTTAATACTTTCAAATATATCTGTTCAACTTCTTCACTCTTAACGATTTCTTCTATTTTATCGTTTTCAGATTGTGTCATTATTTTACATCCTCCTAAAACTAATCCGATGATCATTAATAAACTAAGTAAGATTATTATTATTGTTTTTTTCATTACTAGTTCTCCTCTACTATAAATTACATAAAATCGTTTTTATGAGTATATCATTTTTTGTGATATTTTGAAGATTTAATAGATAATATATTTCAGAATGCTCCCATACAGAAGCATTTTTACATTCGCACTTCATTCACAATCGCTGTTGTCAGCAATTGAGAGAAGTTAATATTGCGTTTAACCGCCAAGTCATTGGCCCATTTGGGTATCGTCAGAGTTTTCTTGACGAGTTTTGTGGCATCTAAATAATTCTCAACATCGACCATCACCATTGATTTGAAGGATTGATCCAGATTATATTCTGAGGCTAAATCTTCATCGTCTTTAAATGGGAAATCCTCTTCAAGTGTTAAATCATTGATTGCGGAGGCTTTGGGTAATTTTTCTCCTTCTTCAATGAGGCTCGCTACCATCATTCCTAAATACTCACTGGCATTGCTCATTGCTTCAGAAATCGTACGTCCTTGTGTTGCTGAGTTTTCAAAGTCTGGGAAGTGAACAAAATACGGGCTATCCTCTTCCTCTACCGTAAAATAAATTAATGCTGGATACGTTAATAACATGTGCTATACCTCCTGCATCCATTTTAGCACGTATAAATACGTATTCAAGTTTTATACCTTATTTTTCCACACAAAAAAGGCACCCTATGCGGATGCCTTTCAATAGATTATTTTTGGTTGTCCAAGAAATAAATCAGAGTTTGTAACTCGTTTGTTAAGTCCACGTCTTGAACTCGAACGTCTTCTGGTACGTCTAAGCGGATTGGTGTGAAGTTCAAGATTCCGCGAACATTTGCTTCTACTAAGCGGTCTGCTGTTTCTTGAGCAACATCTTGTGGCACTGTTAAGATGGCCACTTGGATTTGTTGAACTTTCAATTGTTCTACCATTTCATCCATGCTGTAAACTGGCACACCTGTTTGGATTGTTCCAACGATGTCTTCGTTTACGTCAAACGCTGCGCTAATACGCACGTTGTTGCTTTGGTGGAAGTTGTAGTTTAAGAGCGCTTGTCCTAATTTACCAACCCCTACTAAAGCTACGTTTGTTAGGCGATCTTGGTTTAAAGTATGGCTGAAGAATTCTAATAAGTATTCCACATCATATCCATATCCACGTTTTCCTAAAGCTCCAAAGTATGAGAAATCACGACGAATTGTTGCGCTATCTACTTTTACGGCTTCACTTAATTCTGTTGATGAGATGCGACGTTTCCCTGCATCGTGCAAGAAACGTAAGTAACGATGATAAATGGCCAAACGTTTCGCAGTTGCGCGTGGCACTTCGATTTCTTTTAATTCGTTTAAATCTTTCATGAATAAGACTCCCTTTTTCTTTTATTTCCATGCGTATTCTATCACAACGACATTTCATTTCACAAACAGTTTGCTTGCACCTCACGAACATTAGTGAATTTCGCATATATGCAGCAAGCTTTGTGCTTTTTTCTTCACAACCTCCCCATTGTGAATGTGAATGCAAAGACGAACGCGTATCAATATTGGTCCCCCTCTTTTTTATGCTAAAATAAACTGATACCACATTGAAAGGACCCGTCATGATTTTATTACAAGGACAAGGACTCGCGCGTACGTTTGCGGATGAAGTCCTATTTGAAAATATTACGATTCATATTCAAGAAAATTCACGCATTGCCATCGTTGGGCGAAATGGTACTGGAAAATCTACGCTATTAAAAATGTTGGCTGGTATCGAAGAACCTTCTCTTGGCGCTGTGTCCAAGAAGAAAGACCTCTCGATTGGCTACTTAGATCAATACGCTGCCATCCAGTCTTCCCGCACCGTTTGGGAAGAAATGGTGCATCTCTTCGAAGATGTGGAAACTTTGAAGAAACAAGCGCAAAAAGCGGCGGAGCAACTCGGTGACCCAGACCTTCTAAGCGACCCCGTAGCGTACGAACTCGCCTTAAAACGATACGACCAACTGCAAGAAGAATTGAACCAGAAGAACGCGTATGGTTACGAGTCTGAAATTCGCACCGTGCTTCACGGATTCCGTTTCTATCCAGAAGACTACGACCAACCGATTCAAGCACTCTCTGGAGGCCAACGCACTCGTTTGGCACTAGCTCGTATTTTATTAGAAAAACACGACTTACTCATCTTAGACGAACCAACTAACCACTTGGATATCGAGACATTGACGTGGCTTGAAGACTATTTACGCTCTTCAAGTAGCGCGCTTGTCATCGTATCCCACGACCAATACTTCTTGGACCGTGTGTGTAACGAAGTCTATGAAATCAGTCATAAGGCCTGTGAATATTACAAAGGAAACTACTCGCACTACTTAGAAGAACGCGAGCAACGCTATTTACTCAAACAAAAAGCCTACGAGAAGCAGCAACAAGAGATTCACGACTTAGAAGAATTTATCGCGAAAAACTTAGTCCGCGCTTCAACCACAAAACGTGCGCAATCACGCCGTAAAAAGCTCGAGAAAATGGAACGCTTAGAGAAACCAAAAGGCGATCAGCGCTCTGCTCGTTTTGAATTTACCGTTGAACGCGAATCCGGAAACCAAGTGCTGCAAGTAACGGATGCTTATATCGGCTACGACCACGAAGCCTTGAGCGGCCCGATTTCCTTCCAGCTTCGTAAGCGTGAGGCCATCGCGATTGTAGGCCCTAACGGTATTGGAAAATCTACCCTCTTGAAGTCGATTACGGGTGAACTTCCTTTAATCGAAGGTTCAATCGACTTAGGCGCTGGCGTTCAAGTCGGTTACTATGACCAAAACTTGGCCGGCCTCTCATCGAATCAAACGGTGCTAGAAGAACTCTGGTCTCGTCACTCTACGATGCCTGAAAAAGACGTTCGTTCGATTCTTGGCAGTTTCCTCTTCTCAGGAAACGATGTTGAGAAAACAACCGCTCAACTTAGCGGGGGTGAAAAGGCCCGTTTGGCGCTTTGCAAACTGTCTCTCGAACATGATAATTTCCTACTGCTCGACGAACCAACGAACCACTTGGACATCGACAGTAAAGAAGTCCTCGAGGAAGCCCTCATCGACTACGACGGCACGATTTGTTTCGTTTCGCATGACCGTTTCTTCATCAACAAGGTCGCAACGGCCATTCTTGAAATCGAAGAAACTGGCAGCACGCTGTATTTAGGCGACTACGACTACTATCTCGAGAAAAAACAAGAGAAAGAAGAACTCGCCGCTTTGCAAGAGGCCAAGGATGCCCCACTAGCAACGGCCCAGCCGATGACAGAAGCGAAAGCCAGCTACCATGCCTCTAAAGAAGAGCAACGTCAAATCCGTACGCTCACACGACGCATCGAGCAACTAGAAACGGAGATGCACGATATCGAAACAGCACTCGAACAAGTGCACGAGGCGATGACGCTGGAAGAAAACTATTCTGACCCAGAGAAAGCCGCAGCCCTCTCAACCGAAGAAGGCGCCCTTCTCGAGCGCCAAGAAACCCTTCTTGCAGAATGGGAAGAAGCGTCTCTAGCGCTAGAAGAATTCAATTCATAATCTTTTGAAATTATCATATATGATAATTTTGCACTTTCAGCAATTCAAAGAAGCGTAGACTCTTTTTATAGAGCCTACGCTTCTTTTGTCGTTTACTGTTGCCACTGACTTTGATAGAGATTGTAGTAAAATCCACGTTGCTCCATCAAACTGGCATGATTTCCTTTTTCAATGACATGTCCGTCTTTTAAGACGAGAATCACATCCGCAGTACGAATGGTCGACAAGCGATGCGCCACGATAAAGCTCGTGCGTCCTTCCATCAGATGTTGAAAGGCTTCTTGAATCTTCAACTCGGTACGTGTATCGATGGAAGAAGTCGCTTCATCAAGAATCAGCATATTTGGTTGTCCCATCATCACACGCGCGATGCAGAGCAATTGTTTTTGCCCTTGCGAGAAGTCCCCACCATCATCTGAAATTACCGTATCATATCCTTGTGGCAGACGGCTTACAAATCCATGAATATGACAGAGTTTGGCGATGCGAATCATCTCTTCTTCGCTAATCGTTGGATTTCCCATCGTGATATTTTCACGGACAGTTCCCGTTTGAAGCCATGTTTCTTGAAGCACCATTCCAAATCCATTTCGTAGGCTTTGACGAGTGATGTCTTCAATCGAATGGCCATCGATGGCTAATTTTCCACTATTAATATCGTAGAAACGCATCAATAAGTTAATCAATGTCGTCTTCCCACTTCCGGTTGGGCCGACAATCGCCACGCGTTGCCCTGGCTTGACATCCAGCGAGAAGTCTTCAATCAGCGGTTGGCCTTTCACATAAGAGAAGTCCACATGGCTAAATTCCACCGCTCCTCCAAAGTTTTCAGGAGACACAGCACCTGCGCGCTCTGGACTCTCAGAAGGTTGTTCCAACAGTTCAAACACGCGGGTCGCACAGGCAATCGCATTTTGTAACTCCGTAATGACTCCTGAGATTTCATTGAATGGTTTCGTATATTGGTTCGCGTAACTTAAGAAGGAAGATAGTTGTCCGACCGTCACGCCACCACTCATCACGAAGAACGCCCCGAACACGCCCACACTGGTGTAGACGATGCTATTGACAAAGCGCGTTGCCGGATTCGTGATGCTCGAGAAGAAAATAGCCTTGAGCGATACATCCGTTAACTTCTTATTAATCACCGAGAAGTCCTCGATGACTTTTTCTTGTTGTTGAAAGGCCGTTACCACTCGTGTTCCCTCAATCATTTCGTTCATATAGGCTGTTTGGTCGCCACGAATTTCCGATTGTTGTTTAAAGAAATGATAGGATTTCTTCGCAACAAAACTGGCCATCACAAAGGATACTGGCGTCACCACTACTACTACAAGCGTCAATGTCATATTGACACTGAGCATAAAGACTAAGGTTCCTAGAATCGTCATCACACCGGTGAATAACTGTGTGAATCCCATCAATAATCCATCCGCAAATTGATCCGCATCCGCAATGATACGGCTCTCGATTTCTCCGGCTGGATGAATATCTAAATAACTGAGTGGTAATGTCTCGATTTTTTCAAGCGCATCTCTACGAAGGTCACGAACCACAGAGTACGTCATCTTGTTATTGCTGAGGTTCATAAACCACTGCGCAACAGCAGCTATTATTGTAAAGAGGGCAATCTGCCAAAGGATGGCAAATAGTCCTTCATAGAACACTTGGCCCGTGTCCAGCATTTGGTCTACGGCTTCTCCGACTAATTTTGGAATCATTAACGTTCCGAATACATTCACACTCGCCAAAAGAATGGACGCTACGAAATAAATCCGGTAGCGACGGATGTAGCGGAGAACTTTACGGATGGTTTCCCATTGAGTTTTCTGTCTCATGCTTCATCCTCCTTTGGAAATTGTGAATAGTAAATTTCTTGATAAATCTCATTGTTGGCTAAGAGCTCGTCATGCGTGCCTTTTCCGACAAGATTTCCTTCATCGAGTACAAGAATTAAGTCTGCATACTGCACAGACGCCGACCGTTGCGACACGATAAAGGTTGTTGGACGTGGCGTTTGGTTCTTAATCGCCTCACGCAATTTCGCGTCGGTCGCAAAGTCTAATGCCGAAGCACTATCATCTAGAATTAAAATCGGTGCTTGTTTAGCAATCGCACGCGCAATCGTCATCCGTTGTTTTTGCCCACCGGATAGATTGCGACCATTTTGTTCGATGCTATAATCAAGTCCGCCTTCTTTCGTCTGTACAAACTCGCTGGCTTGGGCGATACCGAGTGCATGTTCTATCACTTCACTGGAAGCAGATGCATTTCCAAAACGAACATTATCGGCAATCGTTCCACGGAAGAGTTGCGCCTTTTGCAAGACCATTCCGACCGCTCCACGAAGCGATGCAAAACGGTAGCGACGAACGTCTTCCCCGAACACCTCTACTTTCCCTTGGGTCGCATCATAGAAACGAGGAATCATATTCACAAGAGACGATTTCCCGCTACCAGTCCCACCAATCACGCCGATGGTTTGTCCTTTCTGCGCGGTAAATGAGATATGGTTCAGCGCTGCGTTTTGGTCTCCTTGATACGTCAACGTCACGTCTTTAAACGCCACCGCCACTTCCCCTTCAGGATGAACATTTTCAGTTCCTTCGACCATATCCGCTTCAATCGATAAAATCGTGTTAATACGCTCTGCACTCGCCACTGATTTTGTCATCAATACGACCAGGTTTGCGAATTTTACGAGTTCCACTAAGATTTGAGACATGTAGTTTGTTAAAGCGATGACTTCCCCTTTCGTTAAGGTGCCTGTATCCACTTTAATCGCCCCGCCATAAAGAATGACGATGAGCGCCACATTCACAATCACAAACGTAATAGGATTCATGGCTCCTGAGAGGCCACTCACCTTTTGTTGCGCTTGATTCAACGCTTCGGTATCTTCTCTAAACGACTGAATTTCTTTTTCTTCGCGGTTAAATGCACGAATCACACGCACACCGAGTAAGTTTTCATGCACGAGGCGCATAATGCGATCCAATTTTCCTTGCACACGGCGATACATCGGAATCGTCCAATAAATAATCCCGAATACGACGACTGCTAAGATTGGAACTGTGATAGCAAACGTCCAAGCCATTTCCACATTCACAACGAAGGCCATCACAATCGCCCCGCCGACGATAAACGGCGAACGTAGCAATAGACGAAGCGCGATGTTCAACCCGTTTTGCACGAGATTCATATCACTCGTCAATCGCGTCAGCAAAGTGTCATTTCCAAGCGCATCGAGTTGCGAGAAACTAAAGTATTGAATTTTGGCAAAGAGTGCCTGTCTCACGTCGGCGGTAAATCCTGTCGCCGCCTTTGCCGCAAAATATTGAGCGGTAATCGACACGGCTACGCCAACAATTCCGAGTCCAATTAGAATCGCTCCTTGTTGGAGAATCAGCGCAGTATCTTTATTACCGATTCCTTTATCGATAATGACGGCCATAATGAGTGGCACAAACAATTCCAGAATCGCTTCGAATAATTTGAATAAGGGTGCCAATATCGTTTCTTTCAGATACGGCTTTAAATAAGGTTTTAACTTGTTCACACGCGTACTTCCTTTTACATTCATAGTACTTTTATTGTATCACATTTTATCCTCTTCAAAAGCGGAAAAACATGCTTCCTGCCTCTGATTTTTCAGAGTGTAACAATTATGTTACGTAACAAAAATGTTACACTCACTTTTTTACTTTCTAAAGATGTATCATTAATGATACAAAACTATTTTTCCCACAGTTGAGTTTAGTGGAGCCAATAATTATTAGAAGACTGGGCATTAGAAAGTTGATTACGAAAAATCTTACGGATTCTATAATATCCATAACGTGGGATA
>ERZ1674051.258-NODE-258-length-14231-cov-27.601086_pt1 | contig 14231 bp, 10 predicted proteins | sample MGYA00581125_ERZ1674051 | MGnify/ENA primary metagenome ERZ1674051 (study PRJEB41354, sample SAMEA4873326) | human saliva metagenome | biome: human-associated habitat [ENVO:00009003]; feature: mouth environment [ENVO:08000002]; material: saliva material... | reverse complement strand
CCTCCGCCCATTAAGCCTTGCATGCCACGCATCATTTTCGCCATTCCACCTTTGCGCATTTTCTTCATCATGCGTTGCATTTCGTCAAATTGTTTCAGCAACTTATTCACATCTTGCACTTGTGTACCGGAACCTAATGCAATACGACGACGGCGAGATCCTTTGATAATATCTGGATTGGCACGTTCTTTTAAGGTCATGGAATTAATGATAGCTTCCATTTTGATAAACATTTTGTCATCGACTTGATTTTTGACATGATCCGGTAAGTTTTTCGCACCCGGTAATTTTTCAAGCATCGACATCATGCCACCCATTTTTTTCATCTCACGGAGCTGTTCACGGAAATCGTCTAGGGTGAAATCATCGCCTTTCTTGAATTTCTGTGCCATTTTTTCCGCTTTTTCGCGATCCACTGAGCGTTCAAGATCTTCGATAAGGGAAAGCACATCCCCCATGCCTAAAATACGTGACGCTACACGATCAGGATGGAATGGCTCGAGGGCTTCTGTTTTTTCACCCACTCCAAGGAATTTAATCGGTTTGCCAGTAATTTGACGAATAGATAAAGCCGCACCGCCACGCGCATCACCATCCACTTTGGTTAAGATAACCCCGGTAAGTGGCAAGGCTTCGTTGAAGGCTTTTGCGGTATTTGCCGCATCTTGACCGGTCATTGCATCAACGGTGAAAAGCGTTTCGATTGGATTTAATGTCGCGTGAACTTGCTTGATTTCATCCATCATCTCGCTATCAACATGTAAGCGACCCGCGGTATCCACAATTAACACATCGTAGAATTTGAGTTTGGCGTCAGCAAGTGCCGCTTTTGCAATCTCTACCGGTTTTTGTTTGACATCAGAGGGGAAAAAATCCACACCAACAGATTGCGCTAAGGTTTCAAGCTGTTTGATCGCCGCAGGACGATATACGTCGGCAGAGACTACAAGCACTTTCTTTTTATGGCGTTCGCGTAAGAATTTTGCTAATTTACCCACGCTGGTGGTTTTACCCGCACCTTGTAAACCCGCCATTAAAATAACTGCAGGTGGCTGTGTTGCTAGGTTTAAGCTTTCATTGGCTTCACCCATGGCTTTTTCGAGTTCACGCCGAACGATTTTTAAGAACTCTTGGCCAGGAGTTAAGCTTTTATTAACTTCTTCGCCTAATGCACTTTCTTTTACTTTAGCGATAAATTCACGTACGACAGGCAACGCAACGTCAGCTTCTAATAACGCCATACGCACTTCGCGTAGGGTTTCTTTAATATTATCTTCAGTTAAGCGACCTTTACCGCTAATGTTGCGTAGCGTTTTGGAAAGGCGATCCGATAAATTCTCAAACATTTTAAATCCTGTTTTTTCTTAAAAAATTGCCGTGATTATACCGAAATTTGGGCGTTTTTCATCATTTCAAATAAAATTATGGCGATCTAGAGAAAAGATCCGTTAAAATAAGAATAATTCCTAGTAAAGAGAACGCATTATGTGGTTTGCCCTTTTTTCGATTATTTTTTATATTCTTAGTCTATTGCTGATCGCTCCATTTTTGATGAACTCATCAGAAGGGAAGTTGAGTCAAAGCAAAACTCCATTTTTTCTGACCGCACTTGCAGCAATTATTCTGCATGCTGTTAGCACTTTCCCTTTGTTAGAGGATTTGGCCTCAGGACAAAGTTTTACTCTAATGGAAATCGCTTCCTTAATGAGTGTAATTATTGCCGCATTGGCGACGCTTTCAATGTTTCTGGTTTCCACGATGTGGTTTGTTTTACCGATCGTGTATGCGTTTTCGATCATTAGCTTGATCTTTGCGACATTCTTATCAAGCCATATTATTCAAATGCTTAATCAAAATATATTGATGCTGTTCCATATCGGCTTGTCGCTGTTTACCTATGCAGTTTGTTTTATTGCAACGCTTTATGTGATTCAGTTGGTCTGGTTAGACCGTAATTTGAAAAAACGTAAAATTCAATTTTCGCCAGCGATTCCACCATTAATGGCGGTAGAACGTCATTTCTTCTGTTTATTTGCGATGGGAGAAGTATTACTGACACTGACTTTAATTTCGGGTACTTATCATGTATTACAAGCGGTAACCCTAGAAAATCTGCACAAAGCGATTTTTTCTTTCCTTGCTTGGATTAGTTTTGGTATTGCTTGTTTTGGTCATTGGCGACTAGGCTGGCGTGGAAAAAGGATGATTATTTACGCAATTTCAGGTATCATTCTGCTCACGATTGGCTATTTTGGTAGTCGTTTGATTTAATCAAAATCAAAGAACAGGTAAAAAGTGCGGTGAAAATAACCGCACTTTTTGTTGATTAACGAACAAAAGGATTTACCCTTGGACAGTATCCCCCTTAGTACTTTATTTATTACACTCATTATTTGTTTAGTTTTATCAGCCTATTTTTCCGGGTCAGAAACCGGATTACTCTCTCTCAATAAATATCGCCTTCGTTTTATGGCGGAACAAGGTAATAAAGGGGCGCAAAAAGCAGAAAAACTGCTCGAAAAGCCTGATACCTTGTTAAGTTTTATTCTGATTTTTAATAACCTTGTTAACATCAGTGCCTCAGCTATTGCAACCATGATTGGTATGCGTTTATATGGCGATGCGGGTGTGGCTATTGCAACAGGTTTATTAACCTTTGTGATGCTTGTTTTTTCTGAAATTTTCCCTAAAACCGTCGCGGCGATGCACCCAGAGAAAGTGGGCTTTTTTTCAAGTCACATTTTGTCGCTATTGTTAAAAGTATTCTATCCATTAGTTTGGTTAATGAATATTTTCACGAAAACGTTAATGCGAATGGTGGGTTTAAAACCCGATATGCAAAAACAAGTGATTAGCCGTGAAGAACTACGTAGTATTGTATCAGAAGCGGGAGAAGCCACACCCGATGAACAGCATCCACAAATGTTGCTCTCTATTTTAGATATGGAAACGGTGACCGTCGACGATATCATGGTGCCACGTAATGAAATAGCAGGGATTGATATTGATGATGATTGGAAAGCCATTATGCGTCAGCTTAATCATGCACCACACAACCGAATTGTGTTGTATAAAGGTAGCCTTGATGAGCAAGTATTAGGGATTTTGCGTGTGCGTGAAGCGTTTCGTTTGTTATTAGAAAAAAATGAATTCACCAAAGAAACTTTATTACGTGCCGTCGATGAAGTGTACTTCATTCCAGAAGGGACACCACTTAAAACACAATTAGCGAATTTCCGTACGAAAAAAGAACGTATTGGTTTAGTAGTGGACGAATATGGTGACATTAAAGGATTAGTCACGCTTGAAGATATTTTAGAAGAAATTGTGGGTGATTTTACAACCACTACTGCACCGACTATTGAACAAGAAGTCGTTCAGCAATCTGATGGTTCGATGATTATTGAAGGCTCGGCAAATCTTCGTGATTTGAATAAAATGTTTGGTTGGGAATTAGATACAGAAGATGCACGCACCTTTAATGGTTTGATTCTCGAGCATCTTGAAGATATTCCTGATGAAGGAACTGTTTGTGAAATCAATGGCTTAAGAATTACCATTTTAGAAGTCAGCGATAACATGATCAAGCAAGCAAAAGTGGAGAAGTTAGCCTCCTAAATATGGCTTTTTCTGACTGCTCTTTTTTAAGAAGTACGTTATTTTTACAAAGGATTGAATATGACGGATGAGATTCGTTTAACACAATACAGCCACGGCGCAGGTTGAGGCTGTAAAATTTCGCCTAAGGTGTTAGGGACAATTTTACAGACTAAACTCGAAAAATTTGCTGACCCCAATTTATTAGTGGGAAATGAAACAGCGGATGACGCTGCGGTTTATGATCTTGGCAATGGTACTGCAATTATTAGTACCACGGATTTCTTCATGCCAATTGTGGATGATCCTTTTGATTTTGGTCGTATTGCCGCAACCAATGCCATTAGCGATATTTTTGCAATGGGCGGTAAGCCAATTATGGCAATTGCCATTTTAGGTTTTCCGATTAATAAATTGCCGGCGGAAGTGGCACAGAAAATTGTTGATGGTGGCCGTTTTGCTTGTCATCAAGCGGGGATTCCCCTTGCAGGAGGACACTCGATTGATGCACCAGAACCTATTTTTGGTTTAGCGGTAACTGGCGTTATTGCAACGGATCGTGTAAAACGTAATGCCTCAGCAGAAGCGGGTTGTAAGCTTTATTTAACCAAACCATTAGGTATTGGTGTGCTGACTACCGCAGAGAAAAAAGGCAAATTAAAACCAGAACACCAAGGATTGGCAACAGCAGCTATGTGTCAAATGAACCTGATTGGTAGCCAATTTGCAGAAGTTGCAGGTGTCACCGCCATGACAGATGTAACTGGTTTTGGTTTATTAGGGCACTTGGCTGAAATCTGTGAAGGCTCAAATCTTAATGCGGTTGTGCATTTTGATAAAATCAAGTTATTAGATGGCGTAGCAGATTACATTGAAGAAGGCTGTGTACCAGGTGGAACCAACCGTAACTTTGAAAGCTATGGTCATAAAATCGGTCCTCTTACGGATTATCAAAAGGCAGTACTTTGCGATCCTCAAACTTCAGGTGGCTTGTTGATTGCGGTTAAACCAGAAAGTGAGACGGAAATCTTAGAGATTGCGAAAAAAACCGGTATTGAGCTTAGTGAGGTTGGGGTATTGAAACCTCGTCAAGCTGGTGTATTAGTAGAAGTCGAATAAATCATTTTCGTTAAAATAAAAGTGCGGTGAAATTCACCGCACTTTTTTATTCTTTATTTTCCTTGTTTTCTTTGTTGTTGGAATACATCGAGTCAATAATATGACGATAACGTTCCATAATCACTTTTCGGCGTAATTTGAGTGTAGGCGTGATTTCACCAAGTTTGACGCTAAATGCTTGAGAGAGTAGCGTAAATTTCTTCACTTGCTCGAAGTGCGCTAATTCTTTTTGGAGGCTTTCGATACGTTGTTCAAACATTTTGATAATTTCAGAGTGTTTGAGTAATTCCATGCGATCTTGATACTTAATATTCAGTTTTTTCGCATATTCTTCTACGCTATCAAAACAAGGCACGATCAACGCTGAAACATATTTTTTTGCATCGGCAATAATCGCAATTTGTTCGATAAATTTATCTTTACCAATTTTACCTTCGATATATTGTGGCGCAATGTATTTACCGTTAGAGGTTTTCATCAATTCTTTAATACGGTCGGTAATAAATAAATTACCTTCAGCATCAAATTCACCGGCATCTCCCGTTTTTAAGAAACCATCCTCAGTGAAGGCTTGGGCCGTTTCTTCAGGCTTTTTATAGTAACCTTTCATCACCATGCCACCACGAACTAGAATCTCGTTATTTTCCCCAATTTTAACTTCGGCATTTGGCATTAATTTACCAATAGAATTCGGATTAAAATGATGGTCATCCCAGCAAGAAACGGTAGCCGTGGTTTCTGTCATGCCATAACCGAGTTTGATATTAATCCCAATGCTATGGAAGAAAAGGCCAATGGTTGGTTCTAATTTTGCGCCACCGCAAGGCATCATTTTAATACGTCCGCCTAACAATGAACGCAGTTTAGACAGCACCAGTTTATCGGCAAGCGAATAACGTTTTTGCAAGAAGAATGGGACCTTTTTATTTTGAGAGAGAAGATCAAAACGTTTTTGTCCTACTGCAATCGCCCAATGGAAAATCATCTGACGAATAAAAGGGGCTTTTTGTACTTTATCAAGTACGGCAGAATAAATTTTTTCATAGAAACGCGGCACTGCACACATAAAGGTTGGGCGCACTTCTGTTAATGTTTCACGTACTTGATTAGTATCTTCGAGATAACAAAGGATTGCTCCGCGATGTAACACATAGGCAACCCAAGCACGCTCAAAAATATGGCTAAATGGTAAAAAAGAAAGTGAAACCTCATCTTGATTAACATCTAATGCAATATCATGGGCTTCGAGTTGATGAGCCAAGTTATTGTAATCGAGCATTACGCCTTTCGGTTCACCTGTTGTGCCAGAGGTGTAGATGATCGTGAATAAATCATCCATCGTTTTATTTGCTAAGCGAGTTTCAAATTCAGTCTGAAATTCGGCTGCACCTAATTGAATTAAATCGTCCCAATGACAGGAAAGGGTAGTTTCTGTCAGTTGAATTTGTTCTTTCATGGCCACAATTTTTTGTAATTGTGGACACTGATGTGCAATTTCTAACGCTTGATCATATTGTTCTTGATCGCCAACAAATAGAATTTTGACATCGGCATGATTTAAAATAAATTCTGCCTGTTGTGCCGTATTGGTTGCATAAATTGGAACAGTGATAGCTCGGACTTGAAGCGCTGCAATATCAGCGATTGTCCAACGTGACATATTGTGCGCAAAAATTGCAATTTTATCTTGTACTTGAATATTGCAAGCAAGAAAAGCTAATGAAAGCTGATCAAGCTGTTGTTGGAATGCGTTCCACGAAATATCTTTCCACAAGCCATTAATTTTATGGCGAAGTGCGGTTGCATTTTGACGAGTTTTTGCCTGCTGGCGAATTCGATTGACGAAATGACGTTCTAAATTCATATAAGCCTTATTTGAGCGAACAACTGTACGCTAATATAAACGAAATAAATTTAAAATCTAGTGAAATGTTGTTATTTTGTGAATATAGAATAAATAATAGACATATTTATTTTTCTATTTTTATCTCTGGATGAGAAATAAAGAATTCAAAAATATTGATTAAGTGAAATGGATTGGAAATAAAAAAACCGCTCTAAAAAGAGCGGTTAATTTTTTAGCTATTTTAATTAGCCTTTGTAGTTGTATACGTGTGCAACTAAGTCTAATACTTTGTTTGAGTAACCAGTTTCGTTATCGTACCAAGATACTAATTTAACGAAAGAATCAGTTAATGCGATACCCGCATCAGCATCAAATACAGAAGTTAAAGCACAACCGTTGAAGTCTGTAGAAACTACTGCATCTTCAGTGTAACCTAAAACGCCTTTTAATTCGCCGTTGAAAGTTTTACCTTCAGCTGCATCTTTGATTGCTTGTTTGATTTGTTCGTAAGTTGCTGGTTTTTCTAAGTTTACAGTTAAGTCAACTACAGAAACGTTTGGAGTAGGAACACGGAACGCCATACCAGTTAATTTACCGTTTAATGCTGGTAATACTTTACCAACAGCTTTCGCAGCACCGGTAGATGAAGGGATGATGTTTTGTGATGCACCACGACCACCGCGCCAGTCTTTAGCTGATGGACCATCAACAGTTTTTTGAGTCGCTGTTGTTGCGTGAACAGTAGTCATTAAACCATCTTTGATACCGAAAGTTTCGTGAACAACACGTGCTAAAGGTGCTAAACAGTTTGTAGTACAAGAAGCGTTAGACACAATGTCTTGACCTGCGTATGCACCGAAGTTTACACCACGTACGAACATTGGTGTGCTATCTTTAGAAGGACCAGTTAATACGACTTTTTTCGCACCAGCAGTGATGTGTTTGCGTGCTGTTTCATCAGTTAAGAATAAACCTGTTGCTTCAACTGCAACATCAACGCCGATCTCACCCCAGTTAAGGTTTGCAGGATCACGTTCAGAAGTAACACGGATAGTTTTACCGTTTACGACTAAGTTACCGTCTTTAACTTCAACAGTACCGTCAAAACGACCGTGAGTTGAATCGTATTTCAACATGTAAGCCATGTATTCAACGTCGATTAAGTCGTTGATACCTACAACTTCGATGTCATCGCGATGTTGTGCTGCACGGAATACGATACGACCGATACGGCCGAAACCGTTGATACCAATTTTAATAGCCATAAGATTTTCACCTTCTATTTTTAAGTTAAACAAAATCGTTGCTCTAACGAGTTCTCGTCGATTATAGCATGGGCATTTTGATAAAAAAAAGGGTATATACCACTTTTTTGTGATCTCGATCACTTTTTAACAATTTGGTAAAACAAATGAAAATTTGACCGCACTTTTCATTTTCTTTTTGTATAATAAAAACAAACAACAAGAAGAGGTTTCAATTATGTCTCAAGGTAATTTATATATTCTTTCTGCACCAAGTGGGGCAGGCAAGTCATCATTAATTTCGGCGTTATTAGAAAAAAATCAAGGCACGAAAAAAATGGTGTCTATTTCACACACGACACGTTCACCTCGTCCAGGCGAAAGTCATGGTGTGCATTATTATTTTGTTTCAGTAGAAGAATTTGAAACCTTAATTGAAAAAGGCCACTTCTTAGAATATGCAAAAGTGTTTGGTGGCAATTATTACGGCACTTCATTGCCAGCAATTGAAGAAAACTTGGCTAAAGGCATTGATGTGTTTTTAGATATTGATTGGCAAGGCGCGCAACAAATTCGTCAAAAAGTACCTTCTGTAAAAAGTATTTTTATTTTGCCTCCCTCATTGCCTGAATTAGAACGTCGCTTGATTGGACGTGGACAGGATAGTAAAGAAGTCATTGCGGAGCGAATGTCAAAAGCAATCAGCGAAATTTCGCATTATGATGAATATGATTACGTTATTGTGAATGATAATTTTGAACAGGCATTGGCTGATTTACAAAGTATTTTGCAAGCAGAACGTTTGACTAAAGCTTATCAACAAACAGAAAATGCCAACTTAATTCACCAGCTACTAGCAAAATAACCTTGAATTGAGTACAATATTTCCCCTTATAGACATTATTTTTAACATCGGAGTAAAACATGGCTCGAGTGACTGTGCAAGATGCAGTAGAAAAAATTGGTAACCGTTTTGATTTAATTTTAACCGCCGCTCGTCGTGCGAGACAATTAGAGCTACATCAAAGTGAGCCGTTAGTGCCAGAAGATAACGATAAACCAACTGTCATTGCATTACGTGAAATTGAAAAAGGGTTAATCAACCAAGAAATCATGGATGCAAAAGAGTATTTAGATGCAGCAGCTTCTCAACGTAATGAAGAAGTGGCAGTGGCGTTAATCACAGAATAATCTCATTAAAGTGCGGTCAAAATTAAGCTTATTTTGGCCGCCTAGTCTTTCTCTCTATAAAAAGTCAGGTGTCCTTTGGAATTGTTTGCCAATTTAGATCGAATTGTTCAGGGGTATTTGCCCGCCGATAAAATTGAATTAATCAAACGTGCATTCGTCATTGCGCGAGATGCTCACGAAGGACAATTTCGCTCAAGTGGCGAACCTTACATTACGCACCCAGTTGCAGTGGCTTCAATCATTGCGGAAATGCATTTAGACCATGAAGCTGTCATGGCTGCATTATTGCATGATGTTATCGAAGATACCCCTTATACTGAATCCCAATTAAAAGATGAATTTGGCGCTAGCGTAGCCGAAATTGTGGAAGGTGTATCTAAACTAGATAAATTAAAATTCCGTACTCGCCAAGAAGCACAGGTTGAAAACTTCCGCAAAATGATTTTAGCGATGACTCGAGATATTCGCGTCGTCTTAATCAAACTAGCTGACCGTACCCATAATATGCGAACGTTAGGAGCATTACGTCCAGATAAACGTCGTCGCATTGCTAAAGAAACTTTAGAGATTTACTGTCCATTAGCTCACCGTTTAGGCATTGAGCATATCAAGAATGAATTAGAAGATTTATCTTTTGAAGCCATGCATCCTCGCCGTTATGAAGTGCTTAAAAAATTCGTCGAACAGGCACGTGGTTCTCGTCAAGAATTGATCCAGCGTATATCTAATGATATTTCACAACGCCTTAAGGATGCGGGGATTCCAAGTCGTATTTGGGGACGTGAAAAACATCTCTATAAAATCTATCAAAAAATGCGCATGAAAGATCAGAAATTCCATTCTATTATGGATATTTATGCTTTCCACGTTATTGTGAATTCGGTGGATGATTGCTATCGCGGATTGGGTCAAATGCATAGTTTGTATAAACCTCGCCCAGGTAAAGTAAAAGATTATATTGCCGTGCCACGTGCGAATGGCTACCAAGCACTACAAACCTCCATGATTGGCCCTCATGGCGTACCTGTAGAAGTTCATCTTCAGACTGAAGAAATGGAACAGGTTGCTGAAATGGGCGTTACCGCTCATTGGGTGTATAAAGAAGGGGGTAAAAACGATAGCACCACTGCTCAAGTACGTGCACAACGTTGGTTACAAAGCCTGGTAGATATTCAACAAAACGTGGGTAACTCCTTTGAGTTTATTGAAAATGTAAAATCCGAGTTTTTCCCGAAAGAAATCTATGTTTTTACGCCGAAAGGTCGTATCGTTGAATTACCAATGGGCGCAACAGCTGTCGATTTTGCTTATGCAGTGCATTCTGATGTGGGAAATCATTGCGTTGCGGCAGTAGTAGAGCATAAACCTTATCCGTTATCGCAAGCCTTAGAATCTGGTCAAACCGTTGAGATTGTAACCAGTGAAAATACTCATCCAAGCGTTAGCTGGTTAAACTTTGTAGTGACGGCTCGCGCAAGAACTCGTATTCGTCATTTCTTAAAATTATTGCGTGCAGATGATGCCGTTCAAACGGGTAAAAAACAGCTAGAAATGGCTCTGAAACCACATTATTTCTCTGAGGTTTCTGAAGAGAAAATTCAAGCAGTACTGAATGAATTGAATCTCTCAAGTCTTAATGAGCTTTTTATGGAAATCGGTGTGGGCAATCAAATGTCGAGTGTCATTGCCCATCAATTAATGGATGAAGCCATTGAAATTGATGTGGATGGTGTGCCTGAAAACACACAAAGTACGCTAACGTTAAGCCGAGATGGCGAAATGAAAGCGTCTTTCGCTCAATGTTGTCATCCAATTCCGGGTGATCCGATCGTGGCATTAAGCACTGCGAAGAAAGGTGTGGTTGTCCATCATCAAGCTTGTTCTAATTTAGCGTCAAGTAATACGAAAGATTTTACTGCCGCAAAATGGGAAGAGGCTGAAAGTGCGGTCAATTTTGATGCCGAACTACACATTGAAATGCTTAATGAACAAAATGTATTAGGTAGCCTCATGACAGCCGTCACGACTTGTGAAAGTAATATTCAAAGTATTTGGACGGAAGAATTAGAGGATAATGTACTATTAGTCATTATCCAAGTTGGCGCAAGAGATATCTATCATTTAGAAAACATTATGCGAAAAATCAAACAGATTACTAGTGTGATTCGTTTGAAGCGCAATATTAATGAAGCATAATGAGCACGCAACTTCTCGATGCCGTTCCTTTAACCACTTTATCTGGTGTAGGCGCGGCAATCTCCGATAAATTAAGCCGTATTGGAATTCATAATCTCCAAGACTTAATTTTTCATTTACCAATCCGTTATGAAGATCGCACGAGAATTACGCCTATTGCCGATCTTCGCCCTGAACAATATGCCACCATTGAAGGTATTGTTCAAACCTGTGAAGTTGCCTTTGGCCGCCGTCCTATTTTAACCGTAAGTCTCTCTGATGGAACGAGCAAGATTATGCTCCGTTTCTTCAATTTTAATGCGGGAATGAAAAACAGTTTTCAGATTGGTACGCGCGTCAAAGCGTTTGGTGAAATTAAACGCGGGCGTTTTATGGCGGAAATACATCATCCTGAGTATCAAATCATTCGGGATAATGCACCATTGGTTCTAGAGGAAACGCTCACGCCGATTTATTCCACAACAGAAGGTTTAAAACAAAATTCATTACGTAAGTTAACCGATCAAGCATTGGCTTTACTCGATAAAATCCAATTAACGGAAATTTTACCTAATGAATTTAATCCGCATCCTTTTAGCCTAAAGGAGGCTATTCGATTTTTGCATCGTCCACCACCAGATATCTCATTAGATATTTTGGAGAAAGGACAGCATCCGGCACAACAACGACTTATCTTTGAAGAACTTCTTGCACATAATCTTGCGATGCAAAAAGTGCGGTTGGGTACGCAGCAGTTTTTAGCGTTACCATTGCATTATCAAACCGATTTGAAACAACGTTTTCTTGCATCTTTGCCTTTTCAACCAACGAATGCTCAAAATAGAGTGGTGGCCGATATTGAACAGGATTTAGCAAAAGATTATCCGATGATGCGACTTGTTCAAGGTGATGTGGGCTCAGGGAAAACTTTAGTTGCTGCCTTAGCTGCCTTATTAGCGATTGATAATGGTAAACAAGTGGCATTAATGGCGCCAACGGAAATTTTGGCTGAACAGCATGCGAATAATTTCCGCCGTTGGTTAGAGCCTTTCGGTATTGAAGTTGGCTGGTTAGCGGGTAAGGTGAAAGGGAAAGCTCGCCAAACCGAGCTAGAAAAAATTAGGTCTGGTGCGGTACAAATGGTGGTGGGCACGCATGCTTTGTTCCAAGAGGAAGTGGAATTTGCTGATTTAGCCTTGGTGATTATTGATGAACAGCATCGTTTTGGTGTGCATCAGCGTTTAATGTTGCGAGAAAAAGGCGAAAAAGCAGGATTTTATCCACACCAACTGATTATGACGGCAACGCCAATCCCGAGAACTTTAGCGATGACGGTTTATGCCGATCTCGATACGTCAATTATTGACGAATTGCCTCCAGGTAGAACGCCGATTACGACAGTTGTTCTTTCTGAAGAGCGTCGAGATGAAATCGTTGCTCGAGTCAAAAACGCCTGTATTAATGAAAAACGCCAGGCTTATTGGGTTTGTACGTTAATTGATGAATCTGAAGTATTAGAAGCGCAAGCTGCAGAGGCAATTTGGGAAGATTTAACGAAATCCTTGCCAATGCTCAAAATTGGTCTTGTACATGGGCGAATGAAACCGCAAGAAAAACAAGATATTATGGCTGCCTTTAAAAATGCAGAACTCGACTTGCTTGTGGCGACAACCGTAATCGAAGTAGGCGTAGATGTACCGAATGCCAGTCTCATGATCATTGAAAATGCTGAGCGTTTGGGTTTATCACAACTTCATCAGCTGCGTGGACGAGTAGGGCGTGGCAGCACGGCTTCTTTTTGTGTCCTAATGTATAAACCGCCACTGGGCAAAGTTTCACAAAAACGTTTACAGGTATTACGAGATAGCCAAGATGGCTTTGTGATTTCGGAAAAAGATTTAGAAATTCGCGGCCCTGGTGAAGTGTTGGGCACTAAACAGACGGGTATCGCCGAATTTAAGGTGGCGAATTTAATGCGTGATCGTAAAATGATTCCAACCGTTCAACATTATGCTAAAGCATTAATTGCAAAATATCCGGATGTAGCAGAAAGTTTAATCCGTCGTTGGCTAAATAATCGAGAAATTTATTCGAATGCCTAAAGTGCGGTTATTTTTGAAAGAGTTTTATAAATGAATAAATCAACGGTACTTTTCTTTGATTCCGGAATGGGAGGCTTGAGTGTTTATCGGGAAGCGAAAAAGCTGATGCCTGATAACCATTATTTGTATTGCTTTGACAATGCAGGTTTTCCTTACTCAGAAAAATCAGAAGAAACAATCATTCAGCGAACATTGGATATTTGTAAAAAAATTAATCAAAATTATCCACTTGATGCTATTGTGATTGCTTGTAATACCGCGAGTACGGTGGTGTTACCACCTTTGCGTGAACAATTTTCTATTCCGATTGTCGGTACAGTGCCAGCTATTAAGCCAGCAGCAGAAATCTCACAAACGAAACATATTGGTCTATTGGCGACAAAGGGCACGGTTAAACGCCCTTATGTTAATGATCTTATTCATCAGTTTGCCTCCCATTGTATAGTTGAACGATTAGGCTCAACTAAACTGGTTGAAATCGCAGAGCATAAAATCCAAGGGAAATCGGTTGATTTGATTGCATTGAAAAATGAATTAAGTCCTTGGGGCTCAATAGAGAATTTAGATACGATTTGTTTAGGTTGTACCCATTTCCCTTTAATTAAAGATGAAATTCAAATTTGCTTACCTCAAGTGAAAAATTTTATGGACCCAGGATTCGCTATTGCCAAGCGGTTGCAGTTCTTACTTGATAAATTAGAAGTGCGGTCAAAATTAGAGGTGAAAAATCAGGTTTTTTGTACGCAAGATGTAGAGAATAAACACCAATTAGAACAAGCGTTGGCTCTTTGGGGATTTGATGGAATTACCGTTTTAAAATGATTTTTTCTCGTCGTATTGGTGCGTTTGTAATCAAACAGCAAAAAAATTTACATTTTTTTACAAAAAGATCTTGCAAAGGCATCTGAAATGCCTATAATACGCCCCACACAACGACGCGCTGTTGTGAGTCTTAAG
>ERZ1674051.256-NODE-256-length-14298-cov-7.958646_pt1 | contig 14298 bp, 8 predicted proteins | sample MGYA00581125_ERZ1674051 | MGnify/ENA primary metagenome ERZ1674051 (study PRJEB41354, sample SAMEA4873326) | human saliva metagenome | biome: human-associated habitat [ENVO:00009003]; feature: mouth environment [ENVO:08000002]; material: saliva material... | reverse complement strand
TGCCGATCTCGAGGCGGGCCGCGCCGAGCAGCTCACGCGAGGGGGTGGGCTTGCCAGCGGCGAAGAAGATGCAGTCGCCGGGGTTGGCGCCGGTGGCGGCAGCCAGACCCTCGCGCTCGGCCTCGGTGATGTTCTTGGCGACGGGGCCGCCCAGCGTGCCGTCCTCGCCGATCGTGACGTAAGCAAGGCCCTTGGCGCCGCGTGCCTTGGCCCACTCCTGCCACTTGTCGAAGGTACGACGCGGCTGCGAGCCACCACCGGGCATGACGACGGCACCCACGTAGGGGGCCTGGAACACGCGGAAGGTCGTGTCCTTGAAGTACTCGGTGAGCTCGGTGAGCTCGAGGCCGAAGCGCAGGTCGGGCTTATCCGAGCCGTAGCGCTCCATCGCGTCCTTGTAGGTCATGCGCGGGATAGGCGTGGACAGGTCGTAGCCGATGAGCGCCCACACGTTCTTCAGGACGTCCTCGGCGACCTCGATGACGTCGTCCTGGTCCACGAAGCTCATCTCAATATCGAGCTGGGTGAACTCGGGCTGACGGTCGGCGCGGAAGTCCTCGTCACGGTAGCAGCGCGCAATCTGGAAGTATCGCTCCATACCGGCCACCATGAGCAGCTGCTTGAAGAGCTGGGGCGACTGAGGCAGGGCGTACCAGGAACCGGGCGACAGACGTGCCGGGACGATGAAGTCGCGGGCGCCTTCGGGGGTCGAACGGGTCAGGGTCGGTGTCTCAATCTCGACGAAGTCGCGGGCATAGAGCGCCTCGCGGGCAGCGCGGGAGACCTTCGAGCGCAGGCGGATCGCGTACTGCTCAGGCTCGCGACGCAGGTCGAGGTAGCGGTACTTCAGGCGGGTTTCCTCACCCACGTTGCCGGAATCTTCAGCATTGGAGGACACCTGGAACGGCAGAGGCGCGCTGGTGTTCAGGATTTCAATATCGTCGCCCATCACCTCGATGGCGCCGGTGGCCAGGTGCGGGTTTTCGTTGCCCTCGGGGCGAGCACAGACCTCGCCGGTGACCTTCAGGACGAACTCGGAGCGCAGCTCGTGGGCGACACGCTCGTCGCGGACGACAACCTGAGCGATGCCAGACGCGTCGCGCAAATCGATGAACGCCACGCCACCGTGGTCACGACGACGATCCACCCAACCGGTGAGCGTCACAGTCTGACCGACAAGGTCGGTGCCGAGGGTTCCAATGTTGTGAGTGCGGAGCACTGTGATTCCTTTCGTAGTTACCATCCGCGAGACAGGCGGCGGCGCTGTTATTGTACGCCCGCCTTCCGAAGAGTCGCGCGTGCCGCGAGTACGATAGTGACCATGCCAACCGCCGATTCCGCCTCCCCTGCCCGCACTTCCTGGATGCCGTCCGAAATTGGCTTGGCCATCGGGTCGGTTCTCCTCATTACTCTCGTGGCTTTCGAGGAGCTCGCCGCCACGACGATCATGCCCGCAGTCGTCCAGTCTTTTGACGCTGCCTCCTGGTACCCGATCGCCTCGGGCGCGGCGTTGGCGGCGCAGCTCAGCGCCACCGTGGTCGCGGGAGCACTGGCGGATTGGAAGGGACCCCGTTTAGTCCTGCTCGCGGGATTGGTTCTCTTCGCTGTCGGTTTGGTGGTGTGCGCCGCGGGCACAAACGTGGTCGTGTTCGTTGTCGGCCGCGCGCTTCAGGGGCTCGGCGGAGGCCTCCTCATCGTCCCACTCTACGTCCTCATCGGAGCGGTCGCTTCACCCCGTCACCGTCCCTCGTTCTTTGCGTCTTTCTCGTTGGCATGGGTTCTCCCCTCGCTGGTCGGCCCCGCGATCGCAGGCCACGTAACCCAGGAGTGGGGCTGGCGCTACGTCTTCGGCGTTGTTCCGCTCTTCGTTGCGGTCGCGGCGCTCCCCATCGCCTACGTCCTGCGCTCGATCCCAACTGCACAGGGGCAGCGCTCCCCTGTGCTCGCGTCCCTCTCGCGAGACGCCGGGTTTGTCGGAATTGGCGTCATGCTGCTGCAGCTTGCGGGCGCGCTGCCCACACCGCTGGCACAATTCGCGGTCTTCGCCCTCGGCGCGTGCATCGCGGTCTGGGTGCTGCCCCGTCTCCTGCCGCGCGGAACATTCCACTCCCGCCGCGGCATGCCCTCGGCGATTCTGGCCAGGCTCAGCGCGACGGCCTCACAGGTTGGCCTCGCCGTCATGATTCCGCTGATCCTCCAGCGCGTGCACGGGTGGTCCGAGGCATCCTCCGCCTGGTGGGTCACCCTCGGCTCGCTCACATGGGCCATCGGCGCGGTCGGCCAGGCGCGCGTGCACGATCCGCAGCTGCGACGCCGACTCCCGGTCGTCGGCGGCGCAATGATGGCAGTCGGAGCGATCCCCGTGGGTGCTCTGCTTCTTCCGTCAATTCCGGTGTGGGTGGCCCTGTTCGGCTGGCTTCTCGTTGGCCTGGGCGTCGGTCTCGTCCACGCACCCCTGTCCGTCATGGCCCTCGAGGTCACCCCTGAATCCAAGCACGGGCGCGTCGCCTCGTGGCTGCAGGTAGCTGACTCGGCTGGTCCTGCGCTCGAACTCGCCCTCGTATCCGTGGCCATGAGCGCGTGGGCCGCCACCGCCACGGTGGGCGGGGCGGCCTACGCTCCCTATTGGGTCATTGCTGCAGTGCTTGCGATCCTCACCGTGGTTGCCGTGACGCGGCTGCGTCCCTCTTCGGCAAGCCCGACGGCTGAGGCGGCTAGCGCTCAGTCGTCGTAACGACGCTTGCCAAAGTGGCGGCGTCCGCCGTCACGGCCTCCATCGCGGTCCCAACCGCCATCGCGGCCACCCTCGCGTTCGCGGCGGGCACGCTTAATGTCCTTCTCCCAGCGCTCGGTGCGAACGCTGCGGCGCGGACGGGACCCATCACCCTTTTCGAAGCGGTGCGGACGCTTCTCGTCCCGGTCCCCGAATCGACCGTCACGATCGCCGTAGCCACCGCGGCCTCGGTTATCTCGGTCGAAGTCGCGGCGTTCACGGCGTTCAAAACCGTCGCGGTCGCCGTGAGAACGGCCGCCGGGGCCCTCGTCCACGCGGATGCGCAGCTGGCGGCCCGAGACGTATCCCTTGGAAATACGGGACAGCTGCTCGCTAGACAGGTCCGCGGTGATGTCGACCAGTGAGAAGGTCGGGTAGATCTCGATGTTGCCGATGTCGCGGCCGTCGATGCCACCCTCGCCAGCAATGGCGCCAACGATTGAACCGGGCTTCACGCGGTCCTTCTTGCCCACCTCGATGCGGTAGCGGGTACCGGAGCCGGGTGCCGGGCGGCCGCCCGCGCGACGACGAGCACCATTCGCACCGCCCTTGAGCGGGCGGTCCTTGTCGCGACCAGCCTCGAAAGTGGCGCCGACGAACTCGCCGGACTCGTCCAGCTGTTCCTCACGGCGAATCTTGCCGTTGCCACGGCGATCCTTCTCGACGCGGGGGGCCGGGCCCTCGTCGCCGACGGCCGTCGCCATGAGGGCGGCGGCGATGTCCTCGACGGAGATCTCATCACCGAGGTCGGCGAGCAGACGCTTGTACATGTCGAGACGGCCGCGCTCGATACGAGCGGACAGGCCCTCAAGCAGGCGGCTGGCGCGGAATTCGGAAACGGCTGCAGGCGAGGGAATCTCGACCTCTTCCATCTCGGTGCCCGTCAGCTTCTCGATGCGGCGCAGACGACCGTGCTCACGCGGGGTAAAGAACGTCAGCGCGCGGCCCTCACGGCCCGCACGGCCGGTGCGACCGATGCGGTGGACGTAGGCCTCGGGCTCACGCGGAACATCGAAGTTGACGACGAGGGAGATACGCTCGACGTCGAGGCCTCGGGCGGCCACGTCGGTCGCGACCAGCACGTCGAGCGAGCCGTTCTTGAGGCGCTCGACCATGCGCTCGCGCTCGGTCTGAGCGACGTCACCGGAAATACCGGCGGCACGGAATCCGCGGCCCGACAGCTCCAGCGACACCTCTTCGACATCGGCACGGGTACGCACGAAGACGATCGCGGCGTCAGCCTCCTCCTGGCCTTCCTTGATGTGCTGGGCGCGGGTAGCCAGCACGCGGGACAGCGCACCGATCTTGTGCTTGTAGGGCACCACCGCGTAGGTCTGGTGGATGGTGTCGACCGTCGAGGACTCGGTGGAAACCGCGACCTTGACCGGATCCTTCAGGTGCTCGCGGGCGACCTTCTCAATGGCCGCGGGCATCGTCGCGCTGAACAGCGCGGTCAGTCGATCATCCGGGGCGCTCGACGCGATCGTCTCGACGTCCTCAGCAAAACCCATCCGCAGCATCTCGTCGGCCTCGTCGAGGACCAGCATGCGCACGTTCGACAGGTCGAGGGCGCCCTTCTCGATGAGGTCGATGACGCGACCCGGGGTGCCGACGACGACCTGAGCGCCGCGCTTAAGCGCGCCGATCTGCGGGCCGTAGGGCGAGCCACCGTAGACGGGGACGACGTCGAGGCGGGCCGTACGCGCGGCGAAATCCTCGATCGCCTGAGCACTCTGCATCGCGAGCTCGCGCGTGGGCGCCAGCACGAGGGCCTGGACGTCGCGCTCGTCCGCGTCAACAATTGCCAGCAGCGGCAGGCCGAAGGCAGCGGTCTTTCCGGTACCCGTCTGGGCGATGCCGACAACGTCACGCAGTTCCAGCAGCGGCGGGATGGCGGCGGCCTGAATCGGGGTCGGGACGCGGAATCCCATATCGGTGACGGCCGCGAGGATCTCCTCGGGCAGGCCGAGGCTCGCGAAGGTCACGGTGTGCGTGTCCTCCTCGTCCGCGTGGTCATCGTCGAGGTCACGGTCGTCGTCGAGGTCGTCAATATCGTCGGCAATCGCCGTCATCTCGCGCTCGTCGTCAGCGCGTTCCATGAAATCGTCAGAGGGCATAATTCATCCTTGCGTGGTGCAATCGGTGTCAGCAAAACCATCGGGGCGGGCCTACTCGGCTCCTCGGCGCGGCCTCACCCATAACAACAAATCCCGCATCCCGCGGGCACCATAACAAGGGGCAGCGCCTCATCGCTACAGCCAGCATACCCTCGCAGGCAGCTGACAGAGGCGCGTGGTCGGCGAACTCACTGTCTGCGAAGCGTCCGCCCGTTGCGGCGGAACGACACTCAGAGGGGCAGCCGAGCGAGGAACGAGGCGATCGTCACCTGTCGATTGTCCTCGGAACGCAGGGGAGCAACGACGAGTCGATCGACCGCATCGCGGCACAGTCCCCGCAGGTCACGCATCACGATGCGTCGACGCCGCGATGCAGCCCACCGGGCGAGCGCTCGACTCGCGCACGCGCACAGCACCGTGATCAACAGGCACAGTGCAACCAGCGCCGTCGGAAGCGGAATCGGCCCGAGCGCGGGGACCCGAACATCGATGAGGACAGCCCTGCCCAGGTGCACGAGGACGATCCACGCGACACCCACGACAACTCCGAGCCACGCGAGTAGCTGGGCACCGCCCACCACACGACACAGCGCCGGAGCTCCGGTCGAGACGCGAATGTGCTCCGCAACCTCACGATGCGCTGCGTCCGGAACCTCTCGCGCCCCGCTGAGCGCACGCTCGACCAGCGCGGCACGCCACCGGGCAGGACGCGCCTGCGCGCGCTCCCCAACGGCTCCGCGAACTGCGTTGACGAAAGCAGCTTCGTCGGAGGTGGACCGAGTCGGCAACGTCGGAGTCGTCGCCCCCTCGGCACGCGACTCATCGTCCAGATGCAGGCGGCGCAGCGGGTCCACACCCGTACGCGCCAGCCAGCGCAACGGCAGCCAGCCGCCCACCCGGCGTCCGGCACGCAGCGTCGAGTCAGCCACGGCCTCGGCGATGATCGGAGCACCCGCGAGGTCGGCGGCCGTGCCAGCCAATTCGGCGGCCAGGCCATCGGTCTCGAGGCCACGGACCGTTCCAGTCAACTCCAAGGACTCACGCAGCAGCCGGGAGGCCTCACGCAGCGCCGCACGCGCGCGCGACGCCTGGCGTGAGACCCGCTCGGCCTCGCGCGTCAGGTGCTTGGTGAGCGTGCGCATACCTTCACCCGTCGTCGCCGACACCGCGAAGACCTCGGCATCAGCCATGCCACGAACGCTCAGCAGACGACGCAGATCCTGCTCGATCGCATCACGTTCGGGCATGGAGATGGTATCGACGTGCGTCAGGACGACCGTCACCGATGCGTGCGACGAGCGCAGACGCACCAGCCACTCGTCGTGCAGACGCGCGTCCGCGTACTTCTGCGGGTTAACGACAACGACGAGCGCGTCAACGCGCGACGCCAGACGATCAGCAATGTCCGCATGACTCGCCTCAACCGAATCAATGTCCGGCAAATCAACGACGACGGTGTCGCCAGGTAGCGCTTGCGGCGCCTCCACCCGACGACCGATACCCAGCCACCCCAGCAATTCCTGCGGTTCTCGACCTCGCGGCAGCACGGCGCAGGCCTCGTTCGTCGTGGGACGTCGAACACCCGCAGCGACGACCTCTCCCCCGCTCAGCGCGTTGACGAGGGAGGACTTGCCGGCACCCGTGCCTCCCAGCACGCCGATAACGCACCAGGACGGGTCGACCTCACTGCGTTCGGCAGTCACGTCAATGAGATCGCGAATGTGCGCCAGCGTCTGCTGATCGAGGTCCGGCGCAGCCAGGGTGCACATCTCGTCAAGCTGCTGGGCAGCCGACGCCACGGGGTTCGTCGCTCGCCTCACGCCAGCACCTCCCGGGCTCTCTCCTCAGCCACCGCCAGCTTGTCGATGAGAACCCTGTCGGAAGCGCGGTCGAGGCGCGCGCTCACCGGGGCAACAACATCCGACAGCGACTCGCCGGCGAGGCGTTCGAGCGCCGCACGGGCCTGCTCGGCCAACGAACGAACCGTACGCTCGCCGAAATAGGCTTCCAGGATTGTCTGGGACAGGGCGGCCGATGCACCGGCGATCCCAACTTCAACGCCCGTGAGGCCACCCGTCATCGTAAAAGCAGTCACCATCAGCGACACCGTCACGACGTTGATGCCGCCCGCAAGCATGCGCCCACTGACGCGCGAGGACTCGGCCTGGCCACGAATGATCTGCGTGACCTCGCGCGTCCATTCCTGTGCGACTGTGCGTGCGCGCTGCTCCGCCGCTTCGACGTCGAGCAGCTCATCGAACGAAGACGTATCGACGACGATACGCGCCCTGCGCAGGGATTCACCCCACGCCCGGTGGTATTGGTCCGCCAATCGCTGCGCAAGGCCTCCGGTCAGATCTCGCTGTACTTGAACGTCCGGGGCTGCCTGTCCACGAAGAGCACCCATCACGCGCGAGCTCAGACCAGAAAACACACGCGAGACGGTCTTGGACATATCCCACGAGCCCAGCACCTCGGCGATACGTGCGCTTACTTCGCCGCGCAGTACGTCATCACTCGACGAGGAGGACACTTCCCGGGCATAGGACGCAACGAGCTGCTCGATATCGTCGGCGGCGGCCTCGAACTCGTGGTTGCGTTGCCTCGCAGCCTCCAGTGCGCGCGTCGTCTCCTCCAACGACGAGGCGACTGCCCCGGACAGCGATCGACGCACGATAGCGGCGCGTTCCTCGGAATCGCGTCCGATTTCCTCCAGGTAGGACCCGATCGGCGCGATAGCCTTGGTGGGCAGGCGACCGTCGCTGAGCGGCTGCTCCTCGACCGTATGAATCGCGACCTCACCCAGGCCTCGCCGACGAGCCAACGCGGCCAGATCCTCACGAATTTCCTGCGTCGCCCCAGCGGGGACACGGTTGAGCACAATAGCGACACGCAATCCGCGGCTCGCGGCTTCCTCCAGGTGCTTCCACGCCACCGCATCCGCGTAGCGGGCCGCAGTCGTGACGAACACCCACAGGTCTGCACCGTCGAGCAGCTCCGCAGCCAGGCGACGGTTTCCATCCTCGACGGAATCGATGTCCGGGGCATCCACAATCCCCACGGCGGGCCACAGCGTCTCCTCGACCGCGATCGTGATCGCATCAAGGCTGTCCCCGCCCGTACCCTCGCTCTTCGCCAAGCGCGGCAGCACGCGGTCCGACATGAACCACTCACGCGCCTTGGGCGAGCACACCAACACGGGGCGCCGAGTCGTCGGACGAACGGCGCCCGCCCGGCTCACGTTTCGGCCAAGTAGCGAATTGACGAGCGTCGATTTACCCGACCCCGTCGAGCCACCGACGACCACCAGCACGGGCGCATCCGCGTCCTCGAGGCGCGGCAACACGACGTCCTGCAGGCGTCGCAGCGCGCGCTCCGCATCGCCACGACTCCCGTCCGGAATGGCATGGAGCGTTTCCTCGAGGGCATGCGCCAGCGAGCGAGCTGCTTCAACCGCCGTGACGGACACTCAGTCGGTCACCTTCTCGATAGTGGGGACCGCGTCGGCCTCGGGCAGGGCCCACGTGTGCGGATCAGCGTCCACCTGCTCGCCGCTGCGAATGTCCTTCACCGTGTCGGCGCTGCCCTCCTCGCCCGGGAACCAGACGAAGGGGATGCCGCGCTTATCAGCGAACTTGATCTGCTTGCCGAACTTTGCGGCGCTGGGAGCAACGTCCGTTGAGATGCCGCGCGAACGCAGCACAGCGGCAATCGCCTCCGAGCGCTCACGCTGTTCCTCAGCAATGACCGCGACGACGACCGCCGTGGGCACCTTTCGAGAGGCTTTCACCATCGGCGCGGAAATCATGCGAGACACGAGGCGCGAGACGCCGATCGACAGGCCGACGCCCGGGTAGGTGCGCTTGCCGTCCTTCGCCAAAGAGTCGTAGCGTCCACCCGAGCAGATCGAGCCGAGGTCCTCATGACCTTCAATCTCCGACTCGTACACGCTGCCCGTGTAGTAGTCGAGGCCGCGGGCGATCTTGAGGTCCGCGACGACCGCACCCGGCATCCGCTTGTTCGCGGTATCGAGGAGCTCGGTCAGCTCCTTCAGGCCCTCGTCCAGCAGTTCGCCGCACACACCGAGCTCGGCCAGGCGCGCGCGCACCTCGGAAGACTCAGACGTGCGGATCTGCGCCATCTGGAGCAGAACGGAGGCCTGGTTGCCGTCAATACCGGACTGGGCCAGCTCGGCGGCCACACCCTCCGGGCCGATCTTGTCAATCTTGTCGAGGCCACGCAGGGCAGCCTCAACATCCGTGACCCCGAGAGACTCACACACGCCCTGAACGACCTTGCGGTTGTTCACGAGCACGCGCACGGGCGGGATCGGCAGGTTGTTAAGCGCTTCGGCCATGACGAGGGGCAGGTCCACCTCGAAGTGAAACGGGAGTTCACCGTTACCCACGACGTCGATATCCGCCTGCGTGAATTCACGGAAGCGACCGTCCTGGGGACGCTCGCCGCGCCACACCTTCTGGATCTGGTAGCGCTTGAACGGGAAATCCAGCTCGTTCGCGTTCTCGACCACGTAGCGTGCGAAGGGAACGGTCAGGTCGAAGTGCAGACCCATGCCCTTGTCCTTGGGAGCGCGTGCGCCCGCCGCCGCAGCCTTCAGGGCCTGCAGGCGGTCGAGCACGTAGATCTCCTTGGAGGTCTCGCCCTTTGCTTCCAACTGCTCGAGGGTCTCGACCGCACGGGTTTCGATGCCCGCGAAGCCGTGCAATTCAAACACGCGACGCAGCTCGTCGAGGACGTGCATCTCAATGATGCGGCCCTCCGGGAGCCATTCGGGGAAACCTGACAGGGACGTGCGAGCCATGAAGCTTTCTTTCTGTGAGGGAGGAGGCGCTAGCCGATACGGCGTGCGCGAATCAGATATTGATTCGAGGTTATCTCATCCGCCAGCGTCGTGGCCGGACCATGTCCGGGCACAAGGACCGTGCGTGGATCAAGAGCGTTGGAAATCGTACGCAGCGAATGACGCATTTGCGTTTCATCACCACCGGGCAGATCGGTACGTCCGACGCTGTCTTTGAAGAGGACGTCCGCGCTCAGCGCCCACGGTATGGCCTCATCGGATGCGTAGAAGGACTGGTTGTTGACCCGGATATCGAGCGGGCTCTCCCCCAGGAAGACGGCCGATCCCTCAGTGTGACCGGGCGCGGGAACCATGCGTAGCCACACGCCGGGGCACACCTCGAACGAATCTGAGGGCACCTCACGCAGGTCGGCGGGCTTAACCCACTCCCCCACGAAGTCGGGCAGGGGCATCGGCAGGAACGAGGCCGGGTCATCCATGCGGTACATGTCGGGGCCCGGCAGGTAGACCGGCACGCTCGAACAATCAGGGCCCCACGAGGACACCGCAGCGGCATCCCAGACGTGGTCGGGATGGCCGTGGGTGAGCAGAACCGCGCCCACGCTCACACCCTCACGCTCAAGGACCTCACGAATCAGGTGCTGGATACCGGCCGACGGATCGACGACAAGGGCTGTGCCCGCCCCGGAAGGGACGAGCACAAGCCCATTCGCCGCGTAGAAGGGCGACGGAATAACGTGAAGACGCATGTCACTCCATGGACGAGGAGATTTGCGCGAGCCACGACCGCTTGGTCTCAAGGGCTTCACGAACGCTCTGCGCGGCCTTCTCATCACCCTTGGACTCGGCATCGGCGAGGGACCGCTCGAGCTGAGCGATCTGTTCCTCAAGCTGACCAACCATGCCGGCGGCACGGGCGCGGGTCTCCGGGTTCGTGCGACGCCATTCCTTTTCTTCCGCTTCGCGCACGGCGGCCTCGACAGCGCGCAGGCGACCCTCGACGCGGTGCAGGTCGGAGGAAGGCACGCGACCCACCTCTTCCCAACGGTCCTGAATCTGGCGCAGCTGTGCCTTGGCTCGTTCAATGTCGGTCACCGGCAGGATCGCCTCTGCGTCCACGAGGATGGCTTCCTTGGCCACGAGGTTCTCGCGGTACTCAGCATCCGTGGCCTCATCCTTGGCGCGACGGGCGTCGAAGAAAACCTGCTGAGCGGCGCGGAAGCGGGCCCACAGCGCATCGTCTTCCTTGCGGGAGGCGCGCGGGGCAGCCTTCCAACGGTTCATCAGCTCGCGGTAGGCGCCGGAGGTACGCGACCAATCCTCGGAGGAAGACAGGGCCTCGGCCTCGGCGATCAGAGCCTCCTTCACACGCTTTGCTTCAGACTGAGCCTGGTCAAGCTGGGAGAAGAACTGACGGCGGTGACGGTCAAACTGGGTACGCGCAGAGGAGAAGCGCTTCCAGAGCTCGTCCTCCACGGCCTTCTCCAGGCGGGGGCCGCGGCGCTGAAGGGTCTTCCACTCTTCAAGGAGGTCACGCAGCGTCTGGCCGGACTGCTTCCAGTGCGTCTTCGCGGGATCCTGCGCAACAATCGCCTCGGCACGCTCAACCACCGCGGTGCGTTCGGCAAGAGCCTGGGCCTTGGCAGCCTTACGTTCCTCGCGGGCCACCTCCTTGCGCTCCTCGGCAGCCTTCTCGACGGCCGCAACGCGCTCGCGCAGCGCCTGGATATCACCGATGACGTTCGGAGAGGCGACCTGCTCGCGCAGCGTCGCGAGGGTCTGGTCGATGTCGCGCGGGCTCAGGCTCGCCAGCCGATCCTCGAAAAGCTTGATCGTCGCTGCAAGGTCGGCGTAACGGCGCTCGTAGAGAGCGTAGGGAGAAGCGGGAATGCCCTCGGGGAAGCCGCCGATGACGCGCTCCTCGTCTCCATCCTTGACATAGACAGTGCCGTCCTCGCCAATACGGGCGAAGGGGTGCTCGGGCACCTCAGAAGCAGCGATCGTCGTCGAGACCGTGGCCTCCTCAATCGTCGACGGGGCAGCTTCGGGAGCGGTTTCGTTATTCGGAATCGGCGTCGTGGTCACGATATTCCTTCTGAGACGAGGGCTTACGCCCGGCGCGGGTGCGTGCCGATGTGACACACACAGCTAGTGTGTCACATCTAACGAGCAGGGGAAAGCTCATCACCCAAAAGGGGACGGATGTAACACCCTTTTCGCGCGAATCGACGCAGGCCGCCCGCGCCTCGTCTATGAATCGGCGCCGATGCGCACCGCCTCGAAGACTCCGTCGACCCGACGAAGGGCGGACAGGACCGCGTTCAGGTGTCCGAGGTCGGCCAGTTCGAATGAGAAGTTACCCGAGGCAACCTGATCTCCGTCGGTCTTCAGCGCGGCGGCAAGAATGTTGACGCGATAGTCCGACAGCACGCGCGTCAGATCCGAGAGCAGTCCGCCACGATCGAGAGCACGCACCTCAATCTGCACGCGGAACGGAGCGCCCAGCCCCTTCTCGTTCCAGGACACGTCGACGAAGCGCTCAGGCTGCAGCTGCCCCAGGCGCACAGCGTTCGCGCACGTGCTGCGATGCACCGAGACGCCCTGGCCTCGGGTAATGAAGCCGACGATGTCGTCTCCGGGCACCGGCGTACAGCACTTGGCGAGCTTGACCCAGATCTCGTTCGGACTCAGACCGGCGACGGTGATCGCCGCGTCGCCCGAGGCCTCGGAGCGCGGCTTCTGAGAACCGGGGGTCACGGCCTCGGACAGCGTCTCCTCCGTGCCGTCTCCCCCACCCAGGTTGTCGACCAGCTTGGAGACGACGTTTTGTGCGGAAATATGGCCCTCGCCGACAGCTGCGTACAGGCCGGACACGTCCGGATAGCCGAAAGACGTCGCGACCGACAGGATCGACTCGTGGCTCATGAGGCGCTGGAGCGGCAGGTTCTGCTTGCGCATCGCGCGGGCAAGCGCCTCCTTGCCGGCCTCCACAGCTTCCTCGCGGCGCTCCTTGGAGAACCACGCCTTGATCTTGGAGCGCGCACGCGGAGATGCGACAAAGGCCAACCAGTCACGCGAAGGTCCGGACTTATCCGACTTAGAAGTCACGACCTCGACAGTCTCGCCCGACTCGAGGCGCGTATCCAGGGAGACGAGGCGGCCGTTGACCTTCGCGCCCACCGTGCGGTGGCCGACCTCCGTGTGCACCGCATACGCGAAGTCGACGGGCGTCGAACGCGCCGGCAATACGATGACCTGACCCTTCGGCGTAAACACGTAGACCTCATCGCCGGCGATCTCGTAGCGCAGCGAATCGAGGAATTCCTCAGGATCCCCCGTCTCGCGCTCCATCTCGACCAAAGCGCGCAACCAGTTCGCCTGCTCGTCAGAGCTCATGCGGTCCGCATCGCCACTCGAAGCGTTCGGGTTCTGCTTGTACTTCCAGTGCGCGGCGACACCGTGCTCGGCGCGCTCATGCATGTCGAAGGTACGGATCTGGATCTCCACCGGCTTGCCACCGGGTCCGATGACCGTCGTATGCAGCGACTGGTAGAGATTAAACTTCGGCATCGCGATGTAGTCTTTGAAACGGCCGGGAATCGGGTTCCAGCGTCCGTGCAGCGCCCCCAGCACGCCGTAGCAATCCTTGATCGACTCCACCAGGACACGCACAGCCACCAGATCGAAGACCTCATCGAAGGCCTTGCCGCGCACGATCATCTTCTGGTAGATCGAGTAGTGGCTCTTCGGACGGCCACTCACCGTCCCCTTCGTGCCCGAACGACGCAAATCCTCTTCGATCTGGTCGATGACATCTCGCAGGTATTCTTCGCGCTGGGGCGCCCTCTCCGTGACGAGGCGGTCGATCTCCTCGTAGATCTCCGGGTACAGCGTCTTGAACGACAGCTCTTCGAGCTCCCACTTCACCATGTTCATGCCCAGGCGATGAGCCAGGGGCGCGTAAATTTCCAGCGTCTCCTTCGCCTTCTTTGCCGCCGACTTGGCGGGCACGAACCGCCACGTGCGGGCATTATGCAGGCGGTCGCCGAGCTTGATGAGCAGCACACGGATATCGCGGCTCATTGCGACAAGCATCTTGCGCAGGGTCTCGGACTGGGCAGCGGCGCCGTAGTGCACCTTATCGAGCTTGGTGACGCCATCAACAAGGTTGGCGATTGCCTCGCCATACTCGGCAGCGAGCTGCTCAAGCGTGTAGTCCGTGTCCTCGACCGTGTCATGCAGCAACGCTGCAACAAGCGTCGGGGTCGTCATGCCCATCTCCGCCAGAATGGTCGCAACGGCAACCGGATGGGTGATATACGGTTCACCGGACTTGCGCATTTGCCCACGGTGGTGTTCCTCGGCAGTGCGGTAGGCCCGCTCGACGACGCTGATGTCCGCCTTCGGATGGTTCGCCCGCAGGGCGCGCACAAGCGGCTCAATCTCAGGGATTGTGGCGCGTCCGCGTGAGCCAAACCAAACGAGGCCAGAGCGCACTCGGGAACCGGCCGCGGGAAGTGCGGATCCTGAAGTCATGTCGTCGCTGCTCATGGCCCCATGATAGCGACGAACGAGCGGGTCCGGGG
>ERZ1674051.255-NODE-255-length-14319-cov-11.065830_pt1 | contig 14319 bp, 9 predicted proteins | sample MGYA00581125_ERZ1674051 | MGnify/ENA primary metagenome ERZ1674051 (study PRJEB41354, sample SAMEA4873326) | human saliva metagenome | biome: human-associated habitat [ENVO:00009003]; feature: mouth environment [ENVO:08000002]; material: saliva material... | reverse complement strand
TAATGGCAACTATTCAAGATATAAATAATTTTCATAAATTATTTTTTCTACCTCTCTTTTAATTAATTCTTTTTCACAAATACCAATCATTACGCTATCGTAATTTTTAAGTTCATCATCAATACCATCTAAATACATATCTAGTGTCAATTGATTTCTCTTAAGATGATTAAGTAAAGAAAACTTAAATTCTTTTTTAAAATCTTTATCATTAACAAGTTTTAAATATTTATTCCCTTGGCCTTCTGTCAATTTTAAGGTAAAAAATTTCAAGAGAGAACCATAGAATCTATATGTATAACCCTTTGATTTATACTCAGCTTCTTCTTTGATGAGATTAACCATAAATTCTTGTTCATCATGCTTTTCCTCCCTTCCCCATTTCCAACGTAAAAGTTGTTCAAGTAACAAAAGTGAACTTAAAGGTAACTGGCTAAATTCATAGGAGGGCAGTAATTCTATATTTTTCATCAAGAATTCACTCATGGTAGAATTCAAAGTCTTATAATCATCGGTATAGCTAGGAAATAATTTAGGAGTTATAGAAAGCCCTCTTATGTATTGTTCAACTAAATCTTGTTTTTCCCATCCGTCATGCAACTCCACTCTTCTAAAACCATATGTATTGGTAGACAATATACTTTGAACTACTATGAGTTTTAATTTAGGAATCCCTTTGAAATCTTTCAAAAACTCATCATCAAACAGTTCGATATCTCTTGTCTTAAATACCTTTCCAAGAACTTCCGAACCAAGACTCTTACCATATTTAATCTCATTGATTATTGAAACCATATCATTATAGATTTTTTCTCTCTCTTCTTTTCTTGGTGGTAAAACTTCTGATAGAATCTCTATGTAACTTTCAACACTCGAATCCCAATTCGAATTTTCTGGATAAAGCAATTGGTACAAAGCAAATGCTCCACGATAATCAGCAGACATGGTTTTTACCATTTCTAACAAATTCGTAAATTGTGAGTTATTGCTATCGATATATTCAAAGTGATCAGTTAGGTACTTGAAGCAAGTTTTGGAATAACCAATCTTATTATCATAGTCTCGTATGATTACTTCATTACTATCTCCAAAAGAATCTAATATAATTTCAGGTTCTCTTAAATTAGGAAGAAATACATCTGATAGATTATCCGAATCTCTATATTTATCAAAAAGAATATTCCAAACATTTTCTTCATATTCATCATAATAATCTCTAATCTCATTACGTTTAATATAATACTGTCTTCCGTCTTTAAAATGGAATTCAATTTTAAGTATATTTGGATACAAAGAAATATATATATTATTACTATCAGATTCATATTTAATCTCGGGATAGTATGATGAATAAAATACATCTATCTTTTCGATTTCCTCATAATAACTTTTAGAAATTCGGAGATTAGAAGTAGAGATTGTCTTTTCAAAAATAAATGCACCGCCTGAGTTATCCGTTTCCCAATAATTTTCCCTAATATTATTTTGAGAAATCTTTTCCTGAATTAGGTGTACCATCTGAGAGATTGATTGTTTATTTTTAGCCATTTTCGCTATTTTTTTAAACATGTAAATATGTATATTATTAATCTCACTATATTCATAAGAATTAAGTGATAATCGTTTGATTTTATGGTTACACTCTACATCTAGAATAGATTTCTTATTAAAAATACCACCCATGGATTCAAAGATACAGTCACTCTCTATCCAGCGTGTATCCTTTTTAATCAATTTATCAAATATTTGAGCATCTAATTTAAATAAAGTAATAGCAAAAGAAATCAATTTGTCATCATTAAAATCAATATTAGATATTAAATCGTATTTCTCTTTTATAAAGTACTTATAATTGACGATATCTCTATCTTCAAATTTGTCAAGAAGTTCAGTATCTATAATTTTTAAGTAAATAACTTTTAAAAATATAATCTTGTCTGTGTTATTGTCAATATTAGACAAATCCATCTTGACTTGTCTAAAATAACTCTCCCTTGCTCCGTAGGAAAATTTTTGTTTGACCAATCTATTAAAATATCTGTTATATCTGTTTTTAATATCCGACTGTATAACGTCTTTCAATCCTCCATCAGTCTCTTTGTTAATAAATATAGTTATTCTAGCCACTTTTAAGCTAAATTTCAAAAGAAAAATAAACAAAATTAATAGGAATCCAACTATAGCTTGCCAAATATATTGATAACGAATATCAACTGATGTGTTAAATTTAACTATAATAGGAATAACAATTGAAAGTAATAAAGAGCCAAAAAATTCCCAACTATTTGTTACATGGTACCAAACATTGCTTTTTGTCAAAAAATCCATTTTTTGATAGCCTAAGTAGGTTCCATTCTCTTTATTATCATACCCAGCCATGAATTGTAGAAAACCTACATAAACTCCAAAACTTGCCCATATTGTCAAGACTAGAGAAAATAGTGATAATAAACCTAAATTGTTATCGCTAGTTTGAAATAATAAAATCTCATATTGATTGCATACCCAATAAATATAACTCACAATTGACCAAAATAATATATGGGAAAAAATTTTGATTTTAACACCTGAAATTAATTCATCCATAAAAATTGAAAATCTAAGCCAAAAAAACTTCATTATATAGGACAGTACAAAAATAATTATTGGGAAATATAGGATTAATTTTTCAAGCAAGCAAAACACCTCTTCTTTTTTCTAATCAATAATGATTATACCAGATATATAGAAGGCACACAATCACTATTACAAGTTCGTTTCAAAAAGAATCTATAGAAAAAGGACTACCTAACTTAGGTAATCCCATTACTCTATGCCATCCAACTTCTAACCACTTTGATCACAAGCCCTAAAACAAGTAAGATATTGAAACCAATATAGAAAGTCGTAAAACTCAACATACCATTGGTTGCTAAATCTTTGACATAGAGACATCTTTCTGTAAAAAAGAGGTAAATCCCATAGACTTCTGTAAAGGCTAAAAATCCGATTAATCCAATGATAAATAAGCTTCCAAGCATCTTCGTAATCCGATAAAGGACAAGTAAAATCAGTCCGATCGCTGCGATAATCAAAAGACTTTGAATGATTTGTTCTAACATATCTGCACCTCTTGCTATGCTAATTGCTTGCGGTAGTAGTCAGCTTGTCCCTTGTCTAGGTCATCCAGTTGTGCAACCAGATCAAGATACTCTTCTTTGGTGACATCATCTAGGTCTGGAAAATCATTCTCACGAGTGGTAATGATAATGTCTAATTGACCAATGATTTCTCGATTTGAAAAGCTGTAATCAAGGGTTTCATCTTCGTATTGTTCCTTTAAGGCTTGGTAGTTAGCTCGGTCTTCAGGGGTTGTAAAGCCTTGTGCTAGCCATTCTTCTAGTTGATAACGCATCGCTTCTACTGTTTGGGTCACGAGTTTGTTCTCCTTTGGTGATTTCTTGACTTCATTTTACCGCGTTCACTATTTTTTGTCAGCCTTTTTCTTATATCTCGAGTGCTATTTGTTGCTTCTTTTGGGGTGTTGTATCTTCACTAAACTTGGCCAAAGCCACATCTATCTCTTCAATCTCTGCTTCTTTTTCAACCAAGGGAGCTAAAACATTATACTTAGCCTTTACAAGCTGATAGTCCTCTTCCCTGGGAAAGACTTTCTCAACCTCTACTTTGGCTACTTGTAGCTTATCTTTTAAATCCTTTACCAGCCCTTCTGTCTTTTCTTGGTCATCCATAATATGGTCAATGGCATTACTAATCCGTTGAATGGTTCCCACGTCTGATTTCAAATCAAGAGCGACAGTATATTGGTTATCACCTACAATCATTAAAGAGACAGTCTCTGGCAAGGGCTCACTAGGACCTCGTGTAGTCATTTTTAAGTCAAATCCTCTAAAGCTGGCAAATGTTCTGACTTCCTTGGTCTCTGAGCGGTTATAGGTAATAAGTTTTCGCAGGTAGTCCCCTGCTTCTGCACGATTATCCATTACTTGATTGTCAAATCGCATGACAAAATCTTGCGACTTTGTTGTCAAAGATTGGGCAATATCCTTATCATATTGACTCAACCGTTTTTCCATAATAGGGAGGTGCTTCTCGCAATAGGAAACTGTGTGGCGGTATTCATCTTTTGAGCGATTAAAAGCTCGTTTTTGATTTTCTAAAACTGTCAGTTCATTTTCCAATTCCATTTTGAGCTTGAGGTAGGGGTTTCCAGTGGCTAAAGCCTTAAAGTCTGAGGCGGTCATGGTTTGTTCATCAATATCTTCTGCCGACCGCACAGGATCTTTTGAGGTCATAATCTGGGTGATATACTTGAGTTTATTCTCCTGCGTCTGCCAGAGATAATTGTCGAAGCTCCCTTTAGTAATATAGTGATAAATATCTACCTCCCGGTGCATATTCCCTTGTCGAATGAGCCTACCATTTCGCTGGACAATATCAGAAGGACGCCAGGGAACATCTAAGTGGTGGACAGCTTTCATGCGTGATTGTACGTTTAGACCTGTTCCACCTTTTTCCGTCGAAGCCATGAGAATCCGTACTTCTCCGCTATTGACCTTTCTAGACAGTGAGTTTTTCTTTTCATCAGTATTGGCGTAATGGACAAAGGCAATTTCTTCTTTTGGAATCCCTCGATCCACAAGCAGGTCTTTGAGTTCATTATAAACATCAAAACCTTCTTCTTTATTTCTAGGTGTTCCAATATCGGAGAAAATCATCTGAGTGGCTTTGTCTCCAGCTCCTTCACGGTAAATCCGCTCGACATTATCGACTACTTGAAGGATTTTCTGATTGTCCGATAAAGTATAAGCTGGGTCAATCAAGCGCATATCAATGGCAAGTTTTCTGGCTTCCCCGGTTATCTTTAACATATTATCAACACTAGGGTCAACGCTACCTGATTTGATAGCGTCTGAACGCTCTACCAGCTCTTCTAAATAGTATTTCTGAGCTTGCGTTAACTCGCTTTCCACCGCAATTATCTTAGCTTCTGGTACAGGTAAATCCAACATATCAGAAGTTTGAATATCGGCAGTTTCCTTGTAGATTCGCATAAGTTCAGGAAGATTGACAAATTTCTTAAACCTTTTCTTAGGTTGGTACTTATCACCTGTCGGGGCTAGTTCCATAGAGTTTTCGATATTCCCAAAAGCCCCAACCCAGGAGTCAAAATTGGATACCTGGTATCGCTCTAAAACATCAGGTTGAATGTAATTCATCATGGTGAAAAGTTCACTAATAGAGTTAGAAACTGGTGTTCCTGTCGCAAAAACGACATTTCTATCGCCATGCTCTGCCTGAACCTGTCTCACCTTCATCTCCATGTCTACGTTCTTTTTTGAAGTGGTATTGGTGATCCCCGCGACATTCCCAAGTCCAGTGATTGGACGGATATTCTTGAAGTGATGAGCCTCATCCACAAAGAGAAAATCAATGCCAAGGTTTTCAAATTCAATAAAGGTATCTCGCTCCAGTTTTTGGAGTTCTTCTAGTTGGTGCTCCAATCCCTTAATCGACCGCTCCGCTTCTTTCACGGTATAATCACTGTCACTTCCTAGCTTGATTTCTCTGAGTTGCTCGAGTTTGTCATTGATATAGGTGACCTGCTTCTCTCGACTCATCGGTATTTTCTCAAATTGTGAATCCCCAATGACAATGGCATCATAATCCCCTGTAATAATCCGAGACACAAACTGCTTGCGTTTGGCTTTGGCAAAATCCTTCTTAGTAGTCACATAGACTTTCTTAGTTGGGAAAAATTTCATAATTTCTTGACCAAACTGTGCAGTCAAACTAGAAGGAACCACATAAAGAGGCTTATGCACCATCCCTAATTCTTTCAACTTGAAGCCAGCTCCAAGCATGGTCAAGGTTTTTCCAGACCCGACTTCATGAGCTAGGAGGGCTCGTTTTTCCTCCACAATCCGTTGGATGGCATTCTTTTGGTGAGGACGTAAGGAAATATTCTGAGCAAGTCCATCAATGGTTAAATGGCTACCGTCATAGGACTTTGATACCGTACGATTGTAAAGCCTATTATAGGTGTCTTCAATCACCTGTTGGACTTCTGGATACCTTGCTACAAAACCTTGAAAGAGTTCTTGTAGGTGTGTTTCCTTGGCACGTAGGACCGTTGTTTTCTCCACATCCGTCACATTCTTTTTCTTATCCCCTTTGACAACTTGTTTTGTGATGGTTGGTTGATTCGAATTCAGGAGATTTTCAAAGATTTTTCGACCACTATCATAGCGTGAAGCAGGGACACCTAAACTCCTATCCGTTGCGTTGGAGTAGGTGTAGGCAAACTTAGATTGGTAAGTGATAACCCCGTCAATGAGACTGACTTCAAGGACTGTTGCTACTTCTTGGTCTGACAGTTCATAGGCTTTCCCCATAAAGGTTTCTTGGGCAAATTTTCCGTAAACAGACAAAGGAATCCAGCGTGAACCGATTCGATAATCAATGTCTGCTAAAGTAATGCGTGCTGGTTTGATAGCTTCTAGAAGTTCTGATTGTCTTGTTTGACGAATAGATCCACCACTTCTAACTTGGTAACGACATCACCTGACAGGAAGTCTTGGCGCGAAACATAGGACAGCTCCCCATTCAAATACTTCTCAGGATCAGGCATAATGAGATCTCCTAACTCCTCAATCAAGGTCATCTTCGATTCAACCTGATAGATAGACATCATATAAGCGAAATCAACACCACGTCCGTCAGCCAAGCTGGAATTTAAGGCATCAAGGGCAGTATGTACCTTTTTAACCTCTTTTTCAGGACGCACTAGAGCCTTCTCAAAGGCAAGGGATTTAGTATAGATAACAGACTTTCATCTTCCAAACTAGTAAGAAGCGAATACTTATCATCACTATCAAAAAGATTGCGGTTCACTGCACTATTTAAATACCCATAGCGTTTGACAAAGCTATCATAGGTACGATTGAGTTTGCCTAACAAGTGGTTAAAGGTCTCCTTATCATAGTCATAATAGCGTTGAATGGCAATGACCTCTTGGTAGGCATTGCGAATATCGATCATTCCTTTGATTCGTGCCACTTCTTTATCAGACAATGGAGCTTCATAGAAAACTATCTTTTTATAATATCCCTTAAACTGACCACGTTTGGCTGCATCATCGGTCACATAGACATCCAGAGCTGTGCTATCTGTAACTTCTAAGCTATTAAATCTATCAATCTGCTTTTGGGAATGCTTGGTGTACCATGCCTTAAAGTTGCCCTCTTCATCTACATAGTAGCTGATTTCTTCTGTCTTGGTCCCGACTCGAATGCCTTTGTTGTCTCGATAGTAAACTGTAGAACCCTGATAGCCAAAACTGTACTGACCTAGATTTTCTCTCATTTCAGCTGGAATGGATGTATCAATGACTTGTTTGGTAAACACATTTGGGTTAATGATGATTTCATTTCTATCAATCTCCATGGGGGCTTTTACTTGATGTAGAGCAGTTTGAACACTTGCGATGAGGTTGTCACTAGTCCCCTTAACAGAAAGTGTTCCACCGTTAAAGTTTCTGACTTCATAGGTTCCTAGCACCTGGCTATTGTATTCTCCATCAAAGTAAGGATTGAGCCAAATACGACTATCCTTTTCATAACGAATGGAGCCTGAAAAGGCTAAGTCACCTGAAACATATCCCTTGTCTAAGTGTTTCTGGAAAAATAACATATCCGTTGTGACAGTGGTCCCTGCAATGGCCTTAAAGGCAGAATCAGGCAGTCGAACCCCACCAAGAAATTCAGTTGTCTCACGAATATCTTGTAAAATATTTTCTGTTCGCTTATCCATGGTTCCTGTAGAAGAAATAATGGCTACTTGTCCACCATCATGGACCAAATCAAGCGACTTTTTGACAAAGTAGTCATGAATCATGTAAGGCTTATCGTACCTGTTATCCGCAATCCGAAGATTGGCAAACGGCACATTTGAAATCACCAAATCAAAACTATTATCGTTAAAATCCACCGTCTCAAAACCCTTAATTTCAATATGGCTATTCGGGAGAAGGTGTTTGGCAATAGCTCCTGTAATGGTATCTAACTCTATGCCATATAGCTCACTCTTTTCTCTTAAGTGTTTGGGCATAGCCGCAAAGAAATTCCCTGTTCCCATGGAAGGATCTAGGATTTTGCCACCTGTAAAGCCATCTCTTTCCAACTTATCCCACATCTGACGGATCAGGGCTGGGTCTGTGTAATAGGCTGTCAAGGAGGACTGTTTCATATCCGAATACTCTTTATCAGTGACTAGGCTTTTCAGTTCTTCTCGTTCCTTAGAAAATTTTGGATTATAGTCATCAAAGAAATCATTGGCAAGTCCACCCCAGCCTACATATTTGGCAAGGAGTTCTTGTTCTCTTTTACTTGCCTGACGACGTTCCATTTCAAGTGTTTTAACCAAACGAATAGCCGCAATGTTTGTCTCAACCTTATCTCTAGCAGTCTTAGGATAAAAGTCCGTCAAATCTTCTGGAAAATAAAAGTCCGTTACAGGGCTATCTGGAATTGACTTCTCTACCTCTTCAACAGGACCTTGGTTGTTTAATTGGTCAATAACATCATTGTTAGGTTCTTCTATGCCACTTGTTTCCAAAAGACCAACAGTCTGAATAGGGTGCTCAATAATTGATTCTTCTTCCAGAAATGAAAAAAGGTTTAATTCTTGGTCCGCTTCTTCTAACTCTGTTTGTGGTTCTGCCTTTGGCTGATGAAGTGCCTGACTGACTTCTTCCCAGGTCCTCACATAAAGAACTGGATTTTGTTCAATGATATCCGAAAAATCATTGACTAACTCAATCCGAATCAACCCGTTCAATCGAGCATCGCTGACCGACTTAACCTCAAAATCCTGTCCCTTATAGGAAACCAATGATCCCAGAGGATAAATGTCCAAGACCGTCTGAACAAGTGGATTTTCCGCAAATTCTTCATCAACTACTCCTTTTCTATCTGCTTTCTCTAACTTGTTCTTCCAATCTCTAAATGTTAAATCTGGCTGATTGCCCTTATCTTTTTCAAATTGCTCCGCGTCTTCTCTGCTAAGTTCTTGGTGTAAAAAGGCGTAGGCAATTTGTCGTAGCTCTTCAATGGAAAGTTGACTGCCAAAGAAAAATTCAATTTTTTCATGACTCAATCCCATTTGGAGTAGTTCTGTCGCGAGGGCTAGTTGAGTTACCGAGGCTTTGGGATAGCCACCTAGTAAAGCAAGATCCGCATTTTTCAAACGAAAACGACCTGCCGCATCCAATAAAATACCGACTTGGTCTGGTTCAAACTGAGATAAATCAATCCCTAGCTGAGTCAATTTTTCTTGATTTTCTGCCCTAATGGCTTGTCCAATTTTTTCTAATTCCTTTTCTTCGACTGCAGTTAGCATTCGTTTCAGCTCATAGGGATTTCCATCAGCCTCTATATAGGTAAGTAACTCCTCGCCATCAAAGACAGGTGTCATTTCCATTTCAGTGTCAAAATCACCTCGTCTAAAACTTGGAGCTTTGGAACGTTCATTTCGAATCTGGTCAAAATAAGTCAGTATCTCAAATTTACGTCGTAAAGATAACTCTTCATAAGCTAGCAGATGACTTGTTTTTCCAGTTCGGATATCCAGTTGAGACAAATCTACATCTAAACTAGCAATAACCAGAGAGCCCTCTTCTCGAAAAGATATTGCTTGATGAACACTTGTTTTGTGCTCATCAACAGTTTCTTCTTTTTCTTGAACTGTTTCCTCAACTCTTGTTTCAAGCTCAGGCTCGTAAGTCAAGAGAAACTGTTCAATATCTCGGCTGATCCGATCCGCTAAATTATTAGCCACACGATAAACATTGACCAAATTAGCTCCCCTACTCTTTTGTAAAAGTGAATCCGGCGAGATGGTTTGGTAGTGTCCATTGGAATCCAATAATTGAAAACGAGTGGCCAGATTAAACAAGGCCACTTCTATCACCAAGTCTTTTTCAGACGGCGATAGTTTGTCGAGTTTTTGGAGGCCATTTTGGCCGAATACTTGTGTATAGGTCAATAGATCATGAGCAGTATCATAAGGACTTGCCTGAACAAAGGCTGAAACATCTGTCTCAAATTGGAGTACCTGAACAGATTTATTAATTTCTTGCCTATTGGTTAAAAACTGACGAATAAGACTATCCCACTCCTCATCAAAATACTCTGCTTGGTAATATAAAAATGCCTCAAGCAAGGCTCTATCACGAGGAATGGTGGCTCTCATCATTTGTAGTAAGACTTCTTGATTCATTTTTCCCTCCCATTTTAAAAAAGGCTGAGAGTGTTTCTCAGCCCTTTGTGTTAATCTAGGACCAAGGCTCGTTGGTCTCTTTCTTGTGGAATACATTCCATTACAGTTGCCACATAGTGTTGTAAGAAATGACTTTTCTGGTCTAGTAAATCATTTTGCAAGGCAAGGTGAACCAGATCTCCAAAATAATCTTGACTGGAAATGGCCAAGTCCTGTTGAATCATGGCCTGTAAGGTTTCAAGGCTAAGTGATGAATAATCGTCACTATCCAAAACCTCATACTGTTCCAAGGTTTCTGAAAGACGATTTGAGGACATTAGATCCATAATAAAACTAGAGCCTTCACCTGTTCGGTACAGCTTTTCCAGAATATCAGTCATATCAGCTTTTACTTCATCCTGATAACCATCCACTTTAACTCGTAGCTCATCACTTATCAAGGACAGGTCATCTTCATCCATATAATCTTGATAAACTTGATTGAGGATTGTTCTATCAGAAATACTTAATTCCAAAGAGAGAAAGGCCTTGATAAACTCTTGGTAATCGACCCTCTCCATTTCGGATAAAGCCTTTTTCATGGTGTCAAAGTTCCAAGCCATCACACAACTCCTTTTGTGGGACTAGTGGTGAATGTCCAGATTGTAGCTCTTCTAAATCAGCTTGACCATCACTATCTGTGTCAATAGCATATGGATAGGTTCCTAAAGCCAGTTCCTGAGCATCTGTCAAACCATCATGGTCTGAATCCTTTTCATAAATGGTTTTCGGATTCATCTACTTCTCCTCCTTTTTCTTTAGTCCATAAGCTGTACCGAGTAAAATCCCAGCCTCAATCAAGCCCAAAAGGGATTCCTGTTCCCCTGTATTTGGCAAAATGCTTGCTGGAACAGGTGGTTCAATAGTCTCAATTGGGGGTTGAGGTGGTGTGGGTTGATTTGGACTTGGTTCTTCAGGTTTAGGTGTATGTGTTAGAACTGTATTTGAGCTGATGACATAGCCATTCACTGTATGGAGATAGGTATTCTCCACCTGACCAGTCGCAATCCGTTTCATCTGAAGGTAAACATCTGCCTGAAAGGCTGAATCATCAGAGATAGTCTCTAAGAAGGATTTATCAAATGAAATTGACACGAGGCCATTTTCTGTATCTACCTGTTGCAAGGTATATTTCGTGACTTCTGTCCCCTCTTTTAAGACAGAACCGTCTTTGAGGGTAACATCCGTCATCAGATAGCTGCGATAAACACCATTGTACTCATCATGCTTTTCATCATAGTTATCTTCAAAACCATATTCAAATAAATCTGTCGCACGATTGCTTGGAATCATCGCTCCAACTAAGCGGTAGTTAAAGATTTGATGCAAGGCCACTTCTTTCCCATCAAGGCTCTCATCTTTATGAGATAAGTCAATCACCACATCTTTTTTTGGATCTAATTTGTGAACATTATTGACCACTGTGCCCGTGACATAAGCCAAGCCAAAATCAATCTGATAGGCTGTATTTTCATACTGACCACCAGTTTTAGTCAGCTCATTCTTAACCGTCATCGGAAAGGTCACAACCAAGGTTTGACCAGCCTTCACATAGGTATCATAAAAGGTTTTGGGATCATCGCTACTAAGGACTTGAATGGCTCCTTTAGGTATAAACTGACGTTTAGCCATGGCATCTTGGACGACTTTCGGAGCTTCTGACAAACTAGCGTATGTGCTGACAGAAATACCAGATACACGATTGCCATCCTTATCCAAAACTTGAATGCCATCAGGATTTAGGGTAAGAGCTTCCTCTGGGTAATCGTCTACCATGTAAAATCCCTTGGCAAGAACATCTTCCGTCACTACCATGTCCTTGTATTGACTGTAGTCCAAGACAATTTTGTAATAATTAACTGTATTCGGAAGGACAGTCTTTCCATCAATTAAAATGCCTTCTTGATTGGTATTAGACTTATGTGGAGTTACTTTAGGGACAAAATTGGTCACCGTATTGGTTTCATATGCTTGTCCAAAGTCCACCTGATAGGCCACGTTTTCATAAGACTTCCCTGAATTAAGCATGGTTTCCAAAACCGTCATCGTAGTGATAATGGTAATGTTCACACCCTTGGCCACATAAGATTCATAAAAGACGTGTGGGTCTTCAGGCATGAAAACTTGGAAAGCTCCTTTAGGCTGAATATTTCGTTTAGAAAGAGCTTCTTGTAGCGTTTTGGGAGCTTCTGATAATTGAGAATAAGACTTCACAGTGATTCCTGAAACTGTTTTGCCATCGGATGTGACAAACTGAATAGCTGTTTCATCTGGCAATAAAGCTTCTTCTGGATAATCATCCACAAAGTAAAATCCTTGTGCAATCTGAGAGTTGTCTGCTTTAATCCCTCGGTATTGGTCCAAATCCCATGAGAGAGTATAGAAATTTTGAGTTCCCACTAGCATGGGCTTCCCATTGATATCCACTTTGTCTTTATTGAGGTTTTGTTTCTTGGGTTCTGGAGAAACAAGGGTGTTGGTCACTTCCTTGGTTTCATAACCATTTCCGAAATCCACTTGGTAAGCCTTGTTTGTATAGGTCTTAGTTCGACCATAGAGACTATCTTTCACCGTCATTTTGGTCAAAAGAGCCAAGGATGTACCTGTTTTGACATACTGGTCATAAAAGGCTTGGTTGTCATCTGGCATAAAGACTTGAAAGGCACCTGTCGGTGTAATCTTGGCACGAGCTAATTTATCTTGAAGGTCTTTAGGGGCTTCATTTAACGAATCATAGGTTTTAACCGTTATACCTGATACCTTCTGACCATCAAGGGTTGTAATAGCCGTGCCATTTTCCACCACGTCAAGCACTTCCTCTGGGTAATCGTCCACAAAGAAGAAGCCTCGTGCAATTGTCTCTTTAGCAGAACGATCTCCCTTATACTGGTCCAAATCCCAAGTCAATCGGTAGTGGTTGGTTGTACCAAGAGCTACGACCGTATCGTTAATGAGAACACCATCCGCATTTTCATTGTTCTTGTCAGGTGTAATAAGTGTGGTTGTGTCTCCATCACCTGGTGTACGAACCGTCACAATATTTGAAGTGACTGTATAAGCATTGGCTGTGCCCTTGTTCAAAAGGAGTTTGTAGCTATTAGAATAGGTTGTCCCATCATTTTGAACAGTTCCATAAAGTTTGGGAGCGGTTAATTGATAAACCTTGGTTAAATCTCTATTCACCTCCTGCAACAAGTTTTCCTTTGCGGTCAAGGTCACAAAATTCTTAGTCTCATCAAAGCTAAGGACATAGTTTCCATTCTCTTTTTATGTTGTTTCCTTATCAAACAGGTAACCAGCAGGCAAGTAGTCCTCAAAAATGAGACTAGTCGTTTGAGCACGATTGGATGAAAAGGCATCAACTGTTAAGGGGTAAATCACCGTTGAATCTTTAGCGACTGTTTTCTCATGAAGATTAGCTTGGTCACTATTGACCACTTCTTTCATAATCTCTGGAGTTGTCGTCAAACGGTAAGCATGATAATGGACAGTCGGTACTTGTGGTGGCGTTGGAAGTTCTTTTGGAATAGGTTTAACAGGTAAAGTTACCTTGGCCAAAGTTAGACTAGGCTGCACCACTTCTTCCAAAGGCTTTGGCGTGAAGGTTACAGGCTTTTCTGGTGTAAAGGTTTTTGGTATATAGACATCTGGTGTTACCGTAATAGGTTCTGGAACGGGTTCAAGTTCCACCGTTACATGAGGTTTGGGACTATAAGGTGTTACTGTACGTGCAACTGGTAGGGTATTTAAGGCAAACCAGTATGACAATCCAACATTTTTAGGCATATCGCCCTGACCAAAGGTGACTGTATAGGTATTGCCCGATGTGACCGTTGAGACAATAGCTCCTTTATAAGCATAACGACTTGATGTGGTATCCCATTCCTCAGGTAAATTCAAATCACTTGAACGGTTGGAACCCAAAGAACGTGCTAGACCTTCATTAGTCACTTGAACGGTTGGAACCCAAAGAACGTGCTAGACCTTCATTAGTCACTTGAA
>ERZ1674051.254-NODE-254-length-14329-cov-28.764677_pt1 | contig 14329 bp, 1 predicted proteins | sample MGYA00581125_ERZ1674051 | MGnify/ENA primary metagenome ERZ1674051 (study PRJEB41354, sample SAMEA4873326) | human saliva metagenome | biome: human-associated habitat [ENVO:00009003]; feature: mouth environment [ENVO:08000002]; material: saliva material... | reverse complement strand
GAGCAAGCCCAAGCTCAGCGCGTTCTCTCAACTCTTCTACTGCTGGTCTAGATGGGTTAAAACGAGGCAATTTTAGACTAGTATCCAAGTCATAAGAAATACCTGAAATCAGCTTTTCTAAGTTTTCCAAGGCTTGAGGAAAACGTTCTTGGAATAGTTTCTCTAAAGAACTTGCTGATATAAAAACATCTTGTCTCGAACGCAAGGGAACTTCTCTGAGTGGTAGATTTTCTTTAATCGCAGTTAATACTTGCAGAACTTCTCTATCTCTGCTTTCAAAAGCATTGACCCGATACAGTGGCAAAATAGGATGATGAAATTCGCTTGCCAGTGTTTCTGGATAAACGCCAATATAGTAATCGCAGCCTAGATTTAGCGACTCCAGTCCATCAAAATAAGGCACAATTACCGCAATATCCTCCAGATACTTAGATAAAACTGACCAATTTTTCTCCCCCTGCATCTTGGTTGTTGAAAGCTTCATCAATTGCTGATAGCCCACACTAGATAGAGCTAAAAAGCGCAGATTCACTTCCTGATTATCTACAAACACAGTCATTTCAAGCCCTAGTAAAGGATGAATGCCGTATTTTTTTGTAACCTCTAGAAAGTCAAAAGCACCATAAAGATTATCAATATCCATCATAGCCAAATGAGTGTAGCCGAATTCTTTAGCTGCTCTCACGTACTTGTCGATCGAAATGACGCTCTCCATAAAACTATAGACTGTTTTTGTATCTAGTTGTGCGATCAATTTACACTTCTCCTCTATCCTTCTCACTATATTATACCATTTTCAAAAAAGAAAAGAACCTGAGATATTAAATCTCAAGTTCTTTCTTAGGCTGAATCAATCACTGTTTGAAAGAAAGTCTGAATTATTCTTCGTCTTTTCTTTTCTTACGAGCAATCAATCCGAATCCACTCAAAGCTCCTAGAAGTCCAAGTGCTGCAAGACTAGAGTGTGCTTCTGTACCTGTATTTGGAAGTTCACGTTGACCATCCATATACTGTGGTGTAGCAGGCTCTGCTGTTTGAGCTGGAGTTGCTGGAGTACCATTATTATTTCCGTTGTTATCTCCATTATCTGCAGGTGTTACAGGTTGTGGAGTTTCTGGTTCTGGTTTTGGCTCAGGTTTTGGTTCCGGCTTAGGCTCTGGTTTAGGAGCTGGAGTTGGACCTGGGTATGGAGTTGGATTTGGTGTAGGATCCTTAGGAATGTAGTTGATTGGTGTATCTTGCGTTGGATCACCAGGTACCTCTGGTACTTCGTATCCTTTCGTTGGATCGTTTGGATCAACTGGTTTCAATGGTTGACCTTCTGGGTCTACAGGGATAAATCCTGGTACATAAGGTACTTTAGGTTTATCTGTTCCTGGTTTAGTTGGATCTTTAGGATCGTTTGGATATGTGATTGGATTTATTGGTGTTCCTGGGATATTTGGAATCCATGAACCTAACTTATCGTAAATCACTGTTTCATTGATATCCTTGATTGTATCAGGAGTTACTTGTACATCTTTAGTTGATGATTCTAGATCACCAGCTTTAGCGATGTATCCTTTCACAACTGGTACTGGGTAACCGTTGAAGATATTATCGTTACGATCTGTTGTCCATTCACCATATGTGATTTCACCAGTTACTAAGTTAACTTTCGCTTCACGTGTGAACTTGATTGTTTCAACACGAGTTTCAGAAACTTCGTTTCCATTGCGATCTACATACTTGATCGTACGTGTAGCTGATTTCTCAGTTACAAGATCTTTCACAGTATTTGGCCATACTGGGCTGTTTGGATCTTCAGGGAATACTGGTTTACCTGGTTCTGGTGTAGATGGTGTCACAGGTGTTCCATCTGGATTCTTCGGTAAGTTTGGATCAGTTGGATCTACTGGTTTACCTGGTGTAACTGGAATAATTCTTTCAGCTACTGTTACATTGAAGATTTGATCTACAGATTTATCTTTATCAAATACTCTGTCTGTATCTTTAGATGGGAACTCGTTCTTAACGACTCTGTATCCAGCTTTTTCAAGTTTTTCAATAGTCTTAGTTACTTCATCAACTTTAGACTTAGTGAAGTTAGCTCCTGAATCACCTTCATCAATTACTGGAGTTGATACTACTTTACCTTTTTCATCTACGAAGTTAGTGATAGCTTTTTGTTTATCAGTTACGTAAGTGATTCGCGTATCAGTTCCTGGATCTGTTGGTACTGGTGGTACTTCATATCCTTTAGTTGGATCGTTTGGATCTACTGGTGTTAATGGAACTAGTGGGTTATCCGGACTAATTGGTTTAGTTGGATCTTTTGGCACCACCGGTGTAGTTCCTGGGATATAAGGCACTTTAGGTTTATCAGTTCCAGGTTTAGTTGGATCTTTTGGATCGTTTGGATACGTAACCGGAGGAACTGGTGTAGAACCTTCTGGTACTTTTGGAATCCATGAACCAAGTTTAGTGTAGACAACTTCGATATTTTCATCTTTAGAGTCTGCAGTTAATCCTGTTGTAGCTGCTACTTCTTTTTGTTTGGCATCTTTCAGGATGTATCCGTTAACGACTGGTGATTCAACTTTATCGAATGTTGTATCTCCATCTTTAGCTGTCCAGTTACCGTATGTGATCTCATCTGTTACAGAGTTAATCTTAGCTTCACGAGTGAATGTAACTTTATCTGTTACTTTCTTAGCCACTTCCTCACCTTTTTCGTTAACGTATGTGATTGTACGGTTCACGTGGCGAGTTGTATCAATCTTCTTGATTAGATCTTCAGTCCATTTTGGTCCATCAGGGTTCTTAGGATCGATTGGTTCACCTGGTTTTGGTTTATTTGGATCATTTGGATTTTCTGGATCTACTGGTTTGATTGGCTCAACGTGTGGTTTAACTGTAACTACGAAGCTTTGATCTACTTTCGTATCTTTATCGTAGTTCTTATCTGTAGCAGTTGTGAATCCGTCACTCACTAAGTCATATCCTAGAGCTTTCAATTCAGCAAGTTTAGCTACTGTACTGTAGTCGATTGGTTCTCCAGATTTACCTTCTAGGTTATCTGTGTGAAGTACTGTTCCAGTTCCTTCTACCACATAAGTTACTTTTGCTTTCTGAGTATCTTTCTCATAAGTGATTTCAGTATCTTCTGTTGGGGTTTCAGGTGTTGGTGGAACATATCCTTTACTTGGATCGTTTGGATCTACTGGTTTCAGTGGGTTTCCATTTGGATCTTTTGGTGTAGTTCCTGGTACGTAAGGAACGATTGGTCTATCGTTTCCTGGTTTAGTTGGATCGTTCGGATCATTTGGATATGGAAGTGGATCAATTGGTGTTTCACCTTCTGGTACTTTCGGTACCCATGAACCAAGTTTAGTGTAAACTACTTCGATGTTTTCATCTTTAGAGTCTGCAGTTAATCCTGTTGTAGCTGCTACTTCTTTTTGTTTGGCATCTTTCAGGATGTATCCGTTAACGACTGGTGATTCAACTTTATCGAATGTTGTATCTCCATCTTTAGCTGTCCAGTTACCGTATGTGATCTCATCTGTTACAGAGTTAATCTTAGCTTCACGAGTGAATGTAACTTTATCTGTTACTTTCTTAGCCACTTCCTCACCTTTTTCGTTAACGTATGTGATTGTACGGTTCACGTGGCGAGTTGTATCAATCTTCTTGATTAGATCTTCAGTCCATTTTGGTCCATCAGGGTTCTTAGGATCGATTGGTTCACCTGGTTTTGGTTTATTTGGATCATTTGGATTTTCTGGATCTACTGGTTTGATTGGCTCAACGTGTGGTTTAACTGTTACTACAAAGCTTTGATCAACTTTTGTATCTTTATCGTAGTTCTTATCTGTAGCTGTTGTGAATCCGTCACTTACTAGGTCATATCCTAGAGCTTTCAATTCAGCAAGTTTAGCTACTGTACTGTACTCGATTGGTTCTCCAGATTTACCTTCTAGGTTATCTGTGTGAAGTACTGTTCCTGTTCCTTCTACCACATAAGTTACTTTCGCTTTTTGAGTATCTTTCTCATAAGTGATTTGCGTATCTTCTGTTGGATTTTCAGGTGTTGGTGGAACATATCCTTTACTTGGATCGTTTGGATCTACTGGTTTCAGTGGATTTCCATTTGGATCTTTTGGAGTTGTTCCTGGAACGTGAGGAATCACTGTTGTTGGTGTTCCTGGTCTAGTTGGATCTGTTGGATCGTTTGGATATTGAGGTTTCTCAACTTTTGGAACTTCGAATCCTTCTGGTACTTTTGGTACATATTTACCTAGTGGTGTGTAAACAACATTTACTACAGAATCAGCTGCATCGTGAGCTACGTTCTCTACTTTTTCAGCTGCTTTAATATCCGCAACGTATCCGTCGATAACTGGTGATGTTACTTCAGCTAATGTTTGAGGTTCAGTCCAATCAGAAGTATAAGTGATTTCACCTGTTACTTTGTTTAAATCACCTTTACGAGAGTAACGAAGTTTTTGTTCTACAGTAGCTGCAGCTTCTTGACCACGTTTAGCTTCTTCTACTTTATCAGTATTAGCGTATCTGTAGTTGATTGTACGATTTACTTCATCTAGTAATCCTAGTTGTTCGTATGTACGTTGTTTTGGATCTCCAGGTACTTTGTCTCCTGGTTTTGGAGTTGTGTTTGGATTGTTTGGATCTAGCGGTTTATCTGGATCGATTGGAGTGATTCCCTCTTTAACGATTACATAGTAAACTTGACTAATTCCATCATTACCTTTGTCATCCTTGTCATCAAATGTACGGTTAGCTTCTGCGTAGAATGCTACACGTTCTGCTGTATAAGCTGCATCAGTTGGAGCAACAACTTCATAACCTTTAGCTTCTAATTCAGCTTTAACGTTATCAATGTTTGTTGTCTTGATTGCTTTACCTGTATCTCCTGCTTCTGCAACTGATACGTGAACTGCAGTACCATCCTCTTTAATGAAGTGAACTAGAGCTACTTGAGAACCATCTTTAACATACGTAATTGTAGTGTTTTGAGTTGGATCTTCTGGCTGTTTCGGTACTTCATATCCTTTCGTTGGATCGTTAGGATCTTTCGGAGTTAATGGTTTACCGTTTGGACCTACTGGTGTTGTTCCAGGGATGTATGGTACTACTGGAGTTTCAGTAGGTGTTCCTGGTTTTGTAGGATCTTCACTGGTTGGATCTTCATATGGTTTTGGTGTTAAGTCAGCATCCGCTGGAGGTGTTACTCCTTCTGGAATTACTGGCACATATGAACCAAGTTTACGGTAGATGATTGTTTCTTCACTATCTTTATCCGTAGCTTTAACACTTTCACGAGCTGTTGATTTAGCTGCTGAAGCTACATATCCTTCTTTAGCTGGTGTTGGCACAGCATCGATTGTTGTATCGTTATCTTTAGCTGTCCATGTACCGTAGTTAGAGATTGCTCCAGTTACTGGATCTAAGTCAGCTGTACGAGTGAATGTTAATGTTTGTACATTATCAGGGATACCTGCATCTGATCCGTCAGCTAGTTTGTAATGAACTGTGTGCGATACTTCTTCGATTAATCCTAATTCTTTGTAAGTACGTCCCTTCGGATCGTTTGGTACTTTGTCTTCAGGTTTAGGAGTAACGTTTGGAGTATTTGGATCTACTGGCTTACTTGGATCGATATTTGCTGGTTTTGTAGTATAGATTACTGTTTCAGTAATATCCTCATCAATTGCTGTTACTTCTGATGCTGGTACAGACTCTTTATCTGGAGTGAAGTTTGTAACTTTTGGTGAAGTTACAGCTTCAAATGTTTGAGCTGGTGACCAGTCTCCGAATGTAATCTTACCAGTTACTGGATTGATTGTTGCTGAACGTTTGAACTCTTTAGTTTCTTGAACTGAATCAGCAGCTTTTGAACCATCTGCGTAAACATACTTGATTGTACGTTTCACTTCTTCTGTACGTCCATCTTCTAACTCTTTGATTAACTCTGGAGTCCATTTTGGTCCTGTTGGATTATTTGGATCGATTGGTTGATCTTTCGTTGGAGTTGGATCATTTGGATTTACAGTAATTGGCTTAGCAGTTACTAAAACTTTGAATACTTGGTTAGTCTTAGAATCCGCATCGAATTTACCATCTGTTGGGTAGTTATTTTCAACAACTGTGTATCCTTTAGCTTTAAGTGCTTCAATTGTTGATGTTACATCAGCAGCTTTAGTGAATGCTTTACCTGTATCACCAGTATCTACTACCGATTCTGCTACCGCACCTTTTTCAGTCTTATCCGTTTCACTGTTTACTTCGATGAAGTGTGTAACAGCTACTTGTGATCCGTCTTTAACATAGGTAATTGTAGTGTTCTCTGTTGGATCTGTTGGTAAGTCTGGTACTTCATATCCTTTGGTTGGATCGTTAGGATCTTTCGGTGTTAATGGTTTTCCATTTGGTCCTACTGGTGTTGTTCCAGGGATGTATGGTACTACTGGTTTTTCAGTAGGTGTTCCTGGTTTTGTAGGTTCTGCCGGAGTTGCGTTTGGATATGGTTTTGGATTTAGGTCAGCATCTGCTGGCGGTGTAATTCCTTCTGGTACTACTGGTACATACTTACCAAGTTTACGGAAGATAATTGTTTCTTCACTATCTTTATCCGTAGCTTGAACATTCTCACGTTTTGTAGAAGTTTTCGCTGAAGCTACATATCCGTCTTTGTTTGGTGTTGTTACAGCATCGATTGTTGTATCTCCACCTTTAGCTTTCCATGTACCGTAGTTAGAGATTGCTCCTGTTACTGGATCTACTTCTGCAGTACGTGTAAATGTTAATGTTTGTACATTATCAGCGATACCTGCATCAGATCCATCTTCAAGTTTATAGTGAACTGTGTGTGTTACTTCTTCAACTAAACCTAGTTCTCTGTATGTACGTCCTTTTGGATCGTTAGGAACTACATCATCAGGTTGTGGAGTAACATTTGGATTTGTTGGATCTGTTGGTTTGTTAGGATCTACAGTTGTTGGTTTTGTAGAGTAGATTACTGTCTCTTCAAAGTCTTTATCTGTAGCCGCTACAGTTTTCGCTGGCACATCTGCAACTGTTGGTGTTACACCTGCAACTGCCGCAGTGTATTTCTCAAGTGTTGGAGAAGTTACTGCCTCGAATGTTTGATCAGCCGACCAATCTCCGTATGTGATTTCTCCTGTCGCTACATTAATCTTGCCAGAACGTGTGAATTTAAGTGTTTTGACTTTCTTATCAGCTACACTTGTTAAATCAGATTCTGCTACTGGAGTACCGTCTTCGTATACATACTTAATAGTACGTGTTACTTCTTCTTGTACTTTCACAGCATTGATTAATGCTTCAGTCCATTTTGGTCCATCTGGATTATTTGGATCGATTGGTGTTACACCTGGAGTTGGTTTTGGATTTTCATTACTTGCTGGTTTTGTTGGATCAAATGATGGAATATCAACTACCTTAGCTTTGAATTTCACAACATATTCTTGATCAACAGCTGCATCTTTATCGAATTTATCAGTTGATACAAATCCATTATTTACTAATTCGTAACCTTTTTTCTTCAATTCGGCAATTTTAGCTTCAACTGAAGTTGCTGTTGTAGCTGGGTAAGCTGCTTCAGATTTACCTGTTACTGCGATTGGATCTGCAAGACCTGGAGTAATTACTTTATCTGTATTAGTAGGATCTACTTCTACGAATTTAACTACTGCTTTTTGAGCCACTGGAGTGTAAAGTACTGTAATCTTGTAGTCATCTGCTTCTGCATCGATTGCTGCAGTTGCTTCTACAGTAGCGTTATCTGGAGTATATCCAGTCACTTCTGGAGAGTTAACAAGGTTGAATTTATCATCTTTAGCTTTTTCCGCATCAGATAAGGTAATCGCATCATTAGATGTTCCACCTACCGGAGTCCATGGTCCAAATGTTACAATTGCTTTTTGAGCATCTGTTGCATCTGCTGCGATTGCTTTGTTTGTAATGTGGTCGTAGTAAACTACACGAGCTTTGTATTCTTCTGGAGAATCATATCCACTCTTATCTAACACCGCTTTGTAAGCAGCGTATTCTGTTGGATATTCCTTAGCTGCTAATGTGTAATCGATTGTACGGTCACGTTCAAAGTGAAGTGTTTCAGTCACTGTTGGTGCTGCTGTAGTTCCACGTTTATCTGCTGGTACATCATCTGTACTTGCATATTTGTACTCAATTGTACGTGTTACTTCTTGAGTATCTTTAATTTTACGAGTAACTTTCTTATGACGTAGGTAAACATTGAATGCTTGGTCTACTTCTTTATCGTCATCGAACTTACGTCCACCTTCTACAGCTGTACCTTGAGAGTTATTTGTATAATCATCTGTTACTAATTCATATCCAAGGTCTTCGTATTTCTTGATAGTTTCAGCTGTGGCATAAGGAATCGCTGTATGAGATTTACCTTTAAGTGTTGTAACACCATAAGTTGTTTTCTCATCCGCACCTGTTGCAGGAGCTGCATTAGCATTTTGCACTTCAAGAATACGAGCATCACCTGTAGAGTCTAAGTCAATGTATGTTACTTTCGCTTTTTGAGTATCAGCTTTGTAAACAACATACATATCGAAGTCATCTTTGTCGTCTGAACGAACTTCTGATACTAATGGTTCATAAGCTCCAACGTCTTTCGTATTATCAGCTACTGGAGTATATAATCCAACAGGTTGTTTACCATTGTGAATGTGTCCCATCTTACCATCAGCATTCGGTGTGAAGTTAGCTGTTACTACTTCAGCAGTGTATCCTTTAACAGTTGGTGAGATAATTTCTTTGAATTTAGAGTTTGCATCACTTGAAGCTGTCCATTTACCAATGATAATTGAACCTTGATTGAACTGTGTTCCTGCTGGGATAGTATCTCCAACTTTATAAACATGGCCAGTTGCATCTGTAACTTGGTTCGCAGTTGTAATCGCAGTATCAGTAGTTCCTGCTTCAGAGAAGATCTTGTATTCACGAGTATAGTCAATCGTTTGTGTACGAGTAACTGGTGTGTTATCGATAGCTACGATTGGATCATTATCTTTATAAGAATCTTGACTTGCTGGATTATCATTATCATTTTCGTATACATAGTGAATTGTACGAGTAATCGATGCTTTTGATTGTGGTTTAACTATTGGAATATATTTCGCTTTACCATAGTCAGTTCCATATTTACTTGTTACAGAATCCCCTGCTACTTTATCGTTATAGTCGATATCAGGTTGTTGTTTTACTACACCTGTACCTGTACCTACGAACTTAGGATGTGGAGTAAATTTAATTTCACCACTATCTTGATTTAATGTGTACGTACCTTCATTTTCGATTACGATTTCTGTATCTGTTACTTTAGTATAGCTACGAGGTACTGTTGTAACTTCTCCAGTTTCAGGATCAATATGAACTGCATCTGGAAGTTTAGAACCCATTAAGTTCTCATACGTTGTTGCTTCGCGAGATCCTTTTGGAACAATATCATTGTTAGCGTTGTATGTTGTTCCGTTTAATGTGACACTCTCACCTTTCGGAACAAGCTGATCCGCTGGAGTCTCTTTCCCTAAAACAGAGAATTTATCAGCCGTAACTTGTGGAATAGTCTCACCATTTTGATATGTTTTCTTCCATGTAGTTATTTGAGCTCCTCCAGTTATCTTAAGTGGAGTAACAAGTTGATCACCTTTTTGAACTTTACTTCCTACTGGAATAACAACATTTGCTCCATTTCTTAAAACTGTTGTCGGCTCTGTAACTGTAGGTTCTGCACCTTCTAAAATTGCTCCTGCAGGTACTGAACCAGTACCATATCGAACATTACTTACAAGTACATCTCCTGTTCCATTAACTGTCACAGCTTCAGTTTCAGCGATTCTTGTATTTGCAGGAATCTTATCAGCCGGTTTGAATGTTGCTGTGTTTCCACTAGGTAATGTTACTTCTGTTTCTTTATCAACTTTTGTATCTTCAGTATATACTTTTCCAGGAATTTCTTTTTTAGTTGCTAAAGTTGGTTTTTTAGTTTTATCTAAAATTGCAAAATTCGCTGTATACTTCGTATCTTCAATCTTATCATTTGTTACTGTTTCAACAGTTGCATAAGCAGGAATGGTTGGATTAGATTTTTGCTCGGCACCTTGTACATCTTCTGTAATTGTGTCTTCACCTACTGGACGTACGTCAATAACAGTTGGAATATAGCTAGTATCCATTGATTTGTAGCCGTTATTTCCATTATTTACATTTTCAAGAACCTTGTCTTTTTCTGCTAGTGTAGTAGATGTTTTAGAAGCTTCGATAGTATCATTTGTTGCTTCCCAACCAGTTGAACTATTGTTATCATCCCATGCACGAACTGCAATACCTTTTGCTGTACCTACATATGCGTCTACCGGTTTAAAGGTTAAAGTAGTTTCATATAGACCATTACCAATAGAAACATTCTTACCGTTACTTGCTGGGTTTACTTTATATGTACCTACTTCATTTCCTGCAGTATCATATTCAGTATATGTGTCAAGTAAGTATTCTGTTTTGTTATTCAATGGATTTGTAATTTTTAGACCTTTACCGAGAACTTTATTGTTCTTATCTTTAACGGTTACATACTCTCCAGTGAATACTGTTGCACCATTACGTTCAACGAAAACTTTACCATTATCACCTTTACGATAGTTTGATGGTAATTCGCTATCTGTTGGTGTGTACGCTTCTTCTGACGCCACTTGTTTATCTGTTAAAACAATTTTCGGTGGTAAGCTTTCATTTTCAATCTGAGCCCATTGTTTATATTTGGAATCTTTGTTTTTACCACTAGCTGTAAACATCGCATTTGTTGGTAACTTAACAGTTTGTTCACGACCTTGGAAGTCACTGGTTTCATGTTTAGTACCGCGTGGCATGTGAATCACATGTGTTTCAAAGTCTTCTACTTCCCCTGATGATGCTACACCTGTTGGTTCTAGAATTTCATCTTTAGTTAACGAAATACGTAAACGCACACCTAAGCTATCTGCTGAAGTATCTAATAATTGAGGTGTATTTTTAAATTTAATATTGTAAGTTCCGTTTTTGTTAACTTCTACAATTTCTGAAGATTCATTAAGATCGAATTTACCATTATTATTAAAATCTACCCAACCACGAACATAGGCTTTGTCATTATTGACACCAAGATTAGCACGAACTCCTTCAAGAACATATTCATTTCCTTGTGCTTGGCGGAGTTTATACTCAGTTGCCACCGCTGGATCAAGTAATTGACTTTCTCCTTCATCGCCAAGAGTACCTTCACCTAAAGCACCAGTTGTATGGTTATAAACCCCACGGATTGGAAGCTTCGTTTGAGGATTTGCCATCTCAATAACATCACCTTGATTCAAAAGCACACGAGTGTTATCAGCTTTTTCAATAACAGCATTTCCATTTGGTAATAATAAGTATTTACCTGTCACACCCTTATCTGTTGTTACAATTGTTTTTCCTGATTCTAATGGTGTTTCTTTATATTTCTCAGATGTGATTAAGTCATCTAGTACCCAGCCACCTGAAGGGTCAGTTTTAGTTGAACGGAAATCTGGATCTCCTTTAACATTACCTAAGTATGGCTGAGTAGCTGTTACCTGAGTTTTCACACCATCTTTAATAACTTCTTTGTTAAAGTCCCCGATAATATGTTGTGCAGAGCCGTAAGATTGTGGAGCGTCTCCACCGTCATAAATCATGAAACCAATTGTTCCTGCTTGCGCACCTGCGGAGTTTAAATACATTGATAATGTTTTAACGTTTTGAGATAGAGCAATTGGTAATGAGTTTTTAGAACCCATAGATGTGTAGTTAGCTCCGAATGTATTTGTTCCATAAGCAGAAGGGTTCCCATTTTCATCTACGTTAACCCAATCTTTTGGATTATACCCTGCTTCTGCAAGACGTCCATCAGCATTAACATCACTTTGTCTACTTGGATAAACTCCTTGAGCAGTTTTTTCATCAATGTCTTTTTGAAGGTTTAACGCCATGAATTGTTCCCATTTCGTTCCATCTGTCTCGAATTGAACAATTTCAGTACGTCCAGCTTCTTCTGCATCCGCAGCAATTACGTTAACATCTACGATACGCCCGTTATAAGTAGCAGAAAGTGCAAATGTTACCCCAACGTTTGATTCATCGCGAGACGATGTAAATGAAGTAAGCATTTCACTTCCATCTGGATTTGTTGTTGGAAGCCCAGCTTTTCTTAAGTATGACCATTGAGTATCTTGAGCTGTTATAAGTACATCCGCTTTTCTTTCGTTACCAATTTTTTTATAAAGATTAGCTGATCCTGATGGTACAGCCTTACCATTCACATTAATATAAGTGAACCCAGTTTCTGACAATTTTGTTGCAGATAACTTTTGAGTTTCAATAGCGTCATTATAAGCTTTTACCGCTGCATGGTAAGCAGCTGCTTTTGAATAGTAGGCATCTGTATTGGCAAATGTTTCTGTTGGGTATTCTGGTAGTGTTAATGCTACACCATTTACGGAAACTGTTGGATTATTAGCCAACGTTGTTTTGTTCTTAGTAGCATTTGCTTTGAATCTTTTGTCTTCAGCCTGTGCTTTTGCTAATTGTTTTTCCGAACCCCAATCACCATAATCACGTACAGCATTCACTGGTCCTGCTGGTGTTTTATTTGGATCAGACTCTACATTTTTCGAACCTAGTTTTATAACTGTGGCTGTTAAAGCATAGCCTTCAACCTTCGTTTTAACATTGAACTTCATACCTTCTTGTAAAGCTTCATAAATTTCATGATCATTTTGAGCTCCACCCGTGTAGTATAAATGTTCGACATATTTTGCAGTTCCTGAATTTAAGAATTTATCATCAGTCGTTAAGCCTTTTGAACCATCAGCATAGGTAACATCACGAACCATTGTGATTTTACCTGTTACAACATCACCATTTGGATATGTGATAGTTTTAGTAATAGGTTGCGCTAATTTTCTTGCAGGCCCTACTACAGTACCATTAGAGTAGGTAATAGATGCTGCTGCAAAGTCGAACCAGTTAATATTATTTTTAAGTTGCTCTAAGTTTTTTGTACCCGCAGTACCAACAACAGTATCTCCAGAAGGAATATTAGTTTTAACACCATTTATTGTAACAGTTGCTCCACCTGCAGTTCCGTTTCCTTTCTTCTCTACTTCAATCATAGAAGGATCCGTAATGCTTGGGTTGGCATTCATGATTTCACGTTTAACCGCAGCTATCTCTTCTTCTGTTAAATCATTAATATTTTTTACTGGAGTCTTAGTTGTAGGAGCTACGATTGCTGTATTGGTAGTAGTTTCACCTGCCAACACTGCTTCAACTTTACCTACATGTCCTGCACGCTTCATCTCAGCATAGACTGCTTCGATGGCAGATGAGATACGTTGGAGTTGGGCATCCAATTCTTGCTTAGTGATTTCTCCAGCAGCAAGAGCTTTCTTAGAAGCTTCGATTTGGACTTTAGCTGAAGCTACTGCAGTTGCGATTGCTTCTTTTCCAGCTTTATCTTCTGCCTTTTTATCCGCAAAGTTTGAGGCAGTTGTGTTCAATACTTCTGCTTCAGATGTCAACTGTTCAAGGACAGTTTTAGTAGCAGTAATTGGGTTTTCTGCTTTCTTTTCATCTTTCTTATCAGCTTTATCATCAACTGTTTTCTCAGCTTTTTTGTCTGTTGAAGGAGCAGTTAGTGTTGCTTTTTCTTTGTCAGCTGCTTCTGTTTTTTCAGTTGTAGCTGTTTCAGCTGCTTTATCATCTTTCTTAGATGCTTCAGCAGCTAATTTTGCAACTTCCTCATCACTCAAGGTTGGCTTTTCTACTACAGCCGCTTTTGTCGTAGCAGAAAGAGCTGGTGTCGTCACATTTGCGACATTCTCACCTGTCTTATCATCTTTTGGAGCAGATGCAACAGCTTCTGTTTTATTTTCAGTAGCTGTTTCTTCTGCCTTGGCAGTCGTTTGGGCAGCACCCAAAATCAAGGCTGTCCCCAACAGCACACTCGCAGCACCAAAATGATACTTACGAATAGAGAAACGTTGGCTCAAGCCATACCAATCAAAAGATTTATTTTTTTGTCTTTTTGATTTATACATAATGTTCACTTTCCACATTTTTTTATGTAATTTCGAATTACAATTATATAGTATATATTTTATCACAAAAACGCTATCAGTTCAAGAAAGAAATAATTATATATATATATATATCGTTTTTTGATATTGTTTATATTTATATACTATTTTGTTTTTGACTTTATCTTGGTATTTTTTTT
>ERZ1674051.252-NODE-252-length-14346-cov-51.500525_pt1 | contig 14346 bp, 18 predicted proteins | sample MGYA00581125_ERZ1674051 | MGnify/ENA primary metagenome ERZ1674051 (study PRJEB41354, sample SAMEA4873326) | human saliva metagenome | biome: human-associated habitat [ENVO:00009003]; feature: mouth environment [ENVO:08000002]; material: saliva material... | reverse complement strand
AAGACGAGATCATCGAAGTCGGGACTAAGCCAAAAGTCGAAAAAGAAAAGATTCCTTATTCTACGATCGAAGAACAAGATCCGACACTTCCAGAAGGCGAAAGAAAAGTTAAGACACCTGGTAAAGAAGGACTCAAGACTACTACAACATCTTACACTTTAGATACTAAGACTGGTGAAGTTACACCATCTGTCAAGACTGATGAAGAACCTAAGACTGACGAAGTGATCTTAGTCGGCACCAAAAAGAAAGCTGCTCAAGTCAAACTCAGATTTCTCGATCAAAAATCTAACAAATCGTTGAAAGACGACGAAATCGTAACAAACGATAAATCTAAATTCGGTGATGAGTTCAGTCTTAAGCCTGAAAAAGAACTAAAAGTCGGAAAAGATCTTTATCGATTAGTCGAAATCAAGCTCACTGACGCTAAAGAAGACTCTAAGATCGAAGGACTTTCAGAAGATAAGAAATCTTTAACTTCAAAAGTTACAGAATCTGAACAATCTTACGACGCAGTTTACGAAAGAGTCGTCTATACTTCTTACGTTGATGAAAACGGTAAAGAATTAGATAAGACTGTCGAAGGCGCTCAAGACAAGAAAGAAATCAAAGGTTACGACTTCGTCAAGACTGAAAAGTCTGACAACGGAGACGTCAAGCATATTTACAGAGCTAAACCGATTAAAGGTAAAACTCCCGTAAAATATGCTGAAACTAACGAAAAATCTGGCGTAATGTATTCGATTCTCGGTTTGATCGGTGCTGCAGCATTAGCTGAATCTATCAGACGTAAGAAACAATCTAAATAAGTCAGTCATTCGAACAGATAGACTCTACTCTAAGAGTCTATCTGTTTTTATTAGAGTAATAAAATGATATAATAGATCTATAAACTAAAGAAAATAAGAGAGGTTATTCATGCATAAAAATCGACAACGTGAGACAAAGCAAGTCTTCACCAAACGCAAGATCGGTAAGCATCTCGTCAATATCGCAATGCTCGGTCTAACTCTTACTCCTGCAGTCAGTGCAATTTCGTCAGTATATGCTGAAGAAGCTGCTAATGACGCAACTGCTTCAACTGACGTATCTGCTCAGCTTAAAGCAGCAATCGAAAAAGCTAAGTCTCTCGGCATTAAAGTCGACTCAACTGAGAAGAAAACTTTCCAATCGACTGCTGAATTAAACGACTTCAACGCTAAGCAACTCGCTCAATTAAACGAAGCAATCGCTAAAGCTGAATCAGATTCTGACGCAGCCAAGAAGAATCAAGAAGCTTACGATATCGCAAAGAAGAAGTACGACGAAGACAAGAAGAAGTATGACGCTGAGAAATCTAAATACGATGCAGAGATTGCTAAAATGGAGGCTAATAAGAATAAAGATGGTCACTTGAGTCAGGCGATCGGACAATCTCTAATGTTCACTAATGAACCTAATGCTGTAGCGAAGATCAAAGGTCAAGCTCATAGTATCAAAAAGTCTGCGTGGGACTCTAAAGAAGGCGTCATTGCTAGATATAACTTGGAAGGATATTCTGTCACTGACTATTCTAACGATGTGTCCTTAGTAAAGAACGCGTTAGAAGGTTCACCTGAAACAGAGTCATACCCGATCATCATGAAGAGCGGTTCTAACGTTGAAGTAGAATATTCTAACCTTCAAAACACTTCGTATCGCGGTAAGAAGATTTCTAAAGTCGTTTACAAATACACTCCAAGATCTAAGAATAGACGCGACATCGTAGCATCGATCTTTAAAGATCCAGCTATGACAATCAGATTTAGTTCTAAACTTTACGAAGATCAAATCGATATCGACATGGAAATTAGCTTCTACTACGAAGACGGTTCAAAAGTAAACTTCTCTAAAGAAGATGCTGCACTTGCATCTTTTGCATCTATGAATGCTGAAGACAATCTTGCTGGTTCTAAAGGCTTCTATCGTGAGTACGTTAAAAATCTTTCAAATATCGAATTTATCGGAATTTCGGGAAGTACTGTTAAGTATTCCAATGGCGTAATTCAAGCTGATAAAGACAATAACATTGATAACGGTACTGAATCCAGTCCTTATTATCAATGGGACACTCCAAATAATCCGAAGGCTTACTACGGTGCAGGTGTAGGTCGTATGATCGGTGATACATTCAAATTCACATTCGGTGCAACTATTGACGCGATCCAATGGTTCCAGTTTAATTCTAAGATCTTGAACACAGACGCTATTGTCAAGCCCACTCCACCCACACCTCCAACTCAAAAAATCACCAACAACACTACAGACCCAATCAACGTCAAAATCGCAGAAGCGGTAGTCGTGAACACAACACACGTTGAAGTCGGCACTAACAAAGAGCTCGCTCCTAAGGAAGAAGGAACGAAGCCTAAGAAGACCATCGATGGTTACGAGTTCGTTGAAACGAAGACTAAAGATGGAAACACAATCCATTATTATACTCCTAAGAAACCGGATCCTAAGCCGGAACCAAAACCAGATCCAAAGCCAGATGACAAAAAAGTCTTCACCAAACACATCGACATCACTACCGGCAAAGAACTTCATCAGCAAGAAGAAGGAACGAAACCAAAACGTTCATTCGACGGTTACGAGTTCGTAGAAACGAAGACTAAAGACGGTAACACAATTCACTACTACAAGCCAGTCGATAAAACGCCTATCAAGCCTAAAGAAGATAAAGCTATCACTAAGCACTTCGACATCACAACTGGTAAAGAAATTGCACCGCAAGAAGACGGAAATCAACCTAAGAAAGATATCCCTAACTACGAATTCGTCGAAACTAAGACTAAGACTGGTGAAACTGATCACTATTACAAACCGATCTCTAAGCCAATCACACGTCACATCGACAAAGACACTGGTAAGGATATCGTACCACCTGAAGATGGTAACAAACCTAAGAAAGATATTCCGGGCTACCGCTTCGTAGAAACTAAAGATAAAGATGGCAACACATACCATTATTATCAAAAAGTTCACACTCGTCACTACGATATCACAACTGGTAAAGAACTCGTTCCTCAAGAGGACGGTACTCAACCTAAGAAAGATATCCCTAACTACGAATTCGTAGAAACCAAGGATAAAGATGGTGACACAGAGCACTTCTATCGCCCTATCAAGAAAGTCTATACTAAACATATCGACAAAAAGACTGGTAAGGAACTCGTTCCGCAGGAAGACGGTAAACAACCTAAGAAAGACATTCCTGGATATCGCTTCGTCGAAACGAAAGATGAAGATGGTAACACAATTCACTACTATGAACAAGTTATCACCAAACACTTAGAAGTCGGTACCAATAAAGAGCTTGCACCGCAAGAAGACGGCCAACAACCTAAGAAAGACATCGAAGGTTACGAATTTGTCGAAACTAAGGATGATAATGGTGACACAATTCACTTCTACAAACCAGTGAAGAAAGTCTACACTAAGCACATCGACAAATCGACCGGCAAAGAACTTGCACCGCAAGAAGATGGTAAACAGCCTAAACGCGAATTCGACGGCTACAAATTTGTAGAAACAAAAGATGAAGATGGCAATACAATTCACTACTACGAACCAATCGCTAAAGTGATTACTAAGCACATCGACATCGACACTAACGAAGAAATCGCACCGCAAGAAGACGGTAAACAACCTAAGAAAGACATCTCGGGCTACGAGTTCGTTGAAACCAAAGATGATAATGGAAACACATTGCATTATTATCGTAAGGTGAAGACACCGGCCGCTATTAAAGGTAAGACACCGGCCAAGTATGCTGATACTAATGAAGCCGCAGGCATCGTTCAATCAGTTATCGGGGCTCTAGGACTTACTTCTCTTGCAGGCTTCAGCTTCTTGAAGAAACGTAAGAAATAAATCTTATAAGCTATGAAAAGACGTATTCATCTACGTCTTTTCTTCTGTCCTGAGAGTTCACGATTCGACCTCCAGAATCTCATCGTTCAGATCTAATAGGATAACATATTCCTTGACATCTCGACCATCTCGTGAACTCTGAAATTTTTTAAATTTTTTTATCTTTATCCTTTACAATCTGACAGAACTGTGATATAATATATCTACGGTAGCTAATCAGCTATCTGCATATCATACATTCTATCGGAGGAAACTAGCATGAAACAAGTAAATGAACGTAAAGTTCTTTCAGTTCTTGCAATCATCGTTCTCGCTAATGTGGCATCTCTCTATACGATGACACAGATTCACTACGTATTCGGCTTCTTCATGATGGCGATGAGTATTCTACTCGACATCGTCTTCATTCATGCAATTGCTGCAATCTATGAAGAAGTTGAACGCTCTAATAAAGAAAGGATCGAATCAGCAGATGAAGTATATTCAATGCAAAGTCATGCGTGATGCTCCGGCTACAGAGCAAGACTATTTGATCATGGACGAAACAGTTCCAAAGGTCTTAGCAGCTCTAATCGATTCAACTGATTATCTTCTAACCTATATTGCTGAAGATGACGTTGAAGCTGGAGAAGTATGGGTCGCACCGTACGGAAAAAGCACTCGGATCGTAGTAACAACAGATGTTACACCGGAACTTTCAGATTCAATTAACTATCGCAAACTTCTAAAACGTGTAAAGAAAGGATGAACCTATGACATCTACGCAATTTAAAGCAGTTTCAGTCGTATTTCAAAATGACGATCACATCTACGGATCTAAAGAATACGATTATCTCACTTTTCTCGACGATTTGCAACTCGGTGACTTGGTCGTAGTTGAAACTCGATACGGCTATAAGGTCGCTAAGATCTCAGATATCAAAGAATTCTCAGAATATGCGAAGTCATTCGTAATTGACAAAATCGATCTTGCTCAATTCAATGAGACTAAGAAACGTCTTGCTCGTGAAGCTGAACTTCGTCGTGCAATCGAAGCTCAACTCGAAGAAGAGCAACGATTGCAAATCTATCGTGAAGCAGCTCAATCTAACAAAAACATCGCAGATCTTCTCAAAGAACTCGAAGCTTTGCGTAAATAGATCTTCTAAAGACGCAGTTAAAGCTGTGTCTTTTAGTTTGTTTTAAAGATGAGTGTAACTCATTCGTCGACAAACACTTCGACACAGAAAGGAAGTCAATCTAAATGAGTGAAATCTTGACAAACAAAGAAATCTCTGACGCAGTCAATCAGATCTTACGTAAAAAATCTCATTTAAATAGAATTTTTCTATACGGATCGTACTCTAAAGGTCGAGCTAAACAATCTAGCGACGTAGATCTAATTGTACTCGACGAAGAAGTTCCCAAAGGAATGAAATTTCTACAGATGATATCTGACGTCGAGTCAGTTCTAGACAAATCTGTAACGATTCAAGCTGCAAAATACTTCAAACGCGAAGAAGAAAAGAAATTATTAGAAGAAATCATGGAAACTGCTAAGGAGATCTGAATTCTTGTAACTCATTCGTAGACAAACACTTCGACACAGACTTCTATTCTCATTCTGCACAGATCAAAGATTTTCATCGAAACTTAGTTACAGAGTTACAAATTATTTCAAAAAGATATACTTTTTCCTTTACAAACATCTGAAAATAGATTATAATCAATCTATAATCGTTCAAAGGAGAAATAAAAATGAACAAACAACGCACAATCGATCGTCTCGAATTTTTACTGCCGTATGCAAATACCTTCTGTGAAGAACTACGTCTCTTGCCGCTCGAACCGCAAGATCAGCAACTCGGTCTCATTCAACATTCGCTAAATGAACTGGTCGAATCGAACGTTCGAGAAAACGACTGGCCTCGAGAAATGCGAATCAATCCAAACTTTCATTCTCTATTAGAATCTTTTGAAGAGTTGAAAGATGTTCGTAATCTCATCACTCATCAGTCTAAGACTTTAACTCACGAAGAATACATGAATTTGCTATCACGACTGTATGAATATGGACAAAACATCAATTGGTTAATCAAACGAGCGATTGATCTGCTTGCTGAATAACACGATGTTTCACGTGAAACATTGACTCAAGCTGTTTACATTTCAACTCAGTGATGATATAATAATTTTACTTAATCTATATTGTATAGATTGAGTTTACGTGATAGTCATTTTTGAATGATTTTTTCATAAATGAACACCAGCGAAGTCATGTTATGATAAGCTACGTAGCGGTAAGGTTAGAGCTACATCCTAAAAATCTATCCTGCAGAGAGCTTTTCTGTCAAACATAGAGAAAACAAAGCAATACAGAATGTATGAGAATGACTGTTCATCCGGGAACAGTCTTTTTATCTGATCTTTTTCCTTTACAAAGATCTAGATTAGTGATATAATGAATCTATAATAAAAAGAAAAAGGACTAACTACTATGAAAGTAAAGATTTTTCAATGGCGCAATGTAAATAATCTCGGATTAATTCGTAACTTTTTGATTACGCTACTATTAGCTTATTGTCATGCAAGTATTTTCTTTATTGCAGATCATACTTCTCAATCATTCGCAATTCTATTAGATCTATTTTGCTTCTACTACTTCGTAACGAGCTGTTGGCAATGTCTTCTGAGTCTTTTCAACTTCAGATTCACTCGCAAGCAAGCTCTGGAATCGAGTAAAAATCGTTATGTCTTCGAAGCAGAAGTGAAACCGCTGAAGAAAAGAAAGGACGTAACAAATGACAAATGATACAATCGTCGAAAAGATTGTCAATCTAATGAAACGAGCTGAAGGTCACGACGACGCTGAAAGTCAATCTTCTATCGCACTAGCTCAACGTCTAATGCTGAAACATAATATTTCCATTGAAGAAGTAAAGCAGCAATCTGAGAAATCTGAGATTAAACAAAGTCATCTTCTAATGAAACGCGTTCTTTGGTGGCAGAAAATGCTTGCAGCAAGTGTTGCTGATCATTTCAGATGTAAGGTTATGCTTGGTCACGACGGTCTATACTTCGTTGGAATGAATGACGACGCAGATATTTGTCGAGCTGTCTATGAAGGAGCTGTATCTCACATCAAATATCGTCGTTCTCAGATGAAAGATGCGACTAAGGAAGAAAAACGATCTTTCATTCTAGGTTTTATGGCCGGTCTAGACGAAAAGCTAGAAGAACAGAAGAACTATCAGTCGACAGAAGAAACGTCGCTGATGCTACTCGTTCCAAAGGAAGTAACAGATTTTGTATCTCAACAAGCACCGCGTACACATTCCGTAAAGATCAAAGAGTCTATTGACTTCGTAGCATATTCTGACGGAGTCGTCGAAGGAAAAGAAGCAGAAATACTGAAAGAACGAATAATCGACTAATGACACAGACTTAACGCTGTGTCTTTTAATTTGCATTGTTTTAGTGTAACTAATCTAAATCAAATCGCTATGACACAGTCATAGATCTGTGCTAACTGTCGATCTCGAATAAATGAGAAAAGTAAGTTACAAGGTTACAACTAGATCTTTTAAACTCAATCTTTGATATAATAGAACTATACTTAAATGAAAGTGAGATATAGCTATGTCAAAATTACAACAGATTGTAAGAGATGTTAAGATCGAAGAACCAGAGTACAATAGCTCTAGACTTATTAGTTGGTCGATCGACGACAATAAACTTAAAGTTGAATGTGCTCAAGATGTATTTTTAGAAGATTACTTCTACATCGACGATGATCATGAAGTAACTATTTCTGCATTAGAATTTACTGCCAACTGCACAATCATTTATACAGTCTTATCGAGCGACGTCGTTCTAGACGAAGATGTTATGATCAGCGGCGGTGAGATTGACTCTTATAATGAGATCGTCAATCTAAACGCTGAATCTTCTGATTCTCGCTACAATGAAAAAGCATTGATCGCTGATTTAATGGATGAACTTTCAAATCCCGGTCCTCAACCGGCAATCGATATGCCAGTTCCGCACGCAATCGTAACGTTTTCAGAATTATAATAGTATCTTATAGACACAGACTTAACGCTGTGTCTTTTAATTTGCATTGTTTTAGTGTAACTAATCTAAGTCAGATCACTATGACACAGATATGAGACTGTGACCCGTACAGATCTACAATAAATAAAAAAAAGCTAGTTACAGAGTTACAGCTAGATCAATCAATTTACAATGTTAAACAAATGTGATATAATAAATTTAACAATGTAAAATGAGGTAAACGAAATGAACTTAACGAATATCGAAGCAATGCAGATATTTATTCGTCTGTACAACGTCTGTCATTCAGTAGAAACCGACGAAATGCTAAACTTCTATCCAGATCGATTTGTCGAAGTATTGAATCATCTTTTCACCGAAGACGAGATCAATGATCTTTTGTCACTTGCTCAAGGCTTCTCTTTGCGTCAGGTAGCTAAAGCTTCTACTAAAAAGATCAGTCATGCTACAATGAAGAAATTCGAAACCGAAGCAGCAATTACAGTCAATGAAGAAATGTATCGACGTCATTATCTGCATTCAGAAGATGATCAATATTTCTTTACGCAATCGTCGGAATATCAGCTGTCTAAAGAGTATCGTCAATTCGACATCTCAATGCTCGTCAGACTGATTCGAATCTGCATCGACTATGACACAATTCTTTTTAAAGATCTAAAATATCTCTTTAAATGTCGAAAAGATCTGCTTCGTAAATTGAGACGTGAAATCAAGCGAAAATTTCCAGCAACAGATCGTATGCTACGTGAAGATGCTGGAATCGCAAATGTTCCGAATCTATCTAAAGTAATCGATTCTTTAGAAGAAAAGTTTGACGAAGAAGTTCTGTCGATCGAAGAGATCACTCGATTAGTAAAAGATGCAATGGACGGTCGATCAGGTGAAGTATATCTATTCGGATCGTACGCTCGCAATCAAGCTTCAATTCATTCAGACATCGACTTGATCGTAGACTCAACAGATCCGTTACTGATGCTACATCTAACTGGTGCAATTGAAGAAATGTGCGGTAATGAGATTGACTATAAGTGTCAAGTGATCACGATGCGTCAATTGAAAGAATCTAAGGAAAAATTTAGATCTTCAGTAGAGAAAGATATGGTATTGATCTATGAGAAATGATGAAGAATTAGAAAGATTGATACGCTCTAAAGATGCAGTCGATACGATGATCTTACGTGCACAGATGGCTCTGGAACACGAAGAATACTTCAGATCTTTAAATGTTGATCGTGACGTTCCAGCATATCTAGATGCAGTATTAATGCAACTTGGTCAGATCGGTGAAGCATGCAGCGCATCTAAATTACCAGCTGAAACTCGAGACGAATACGACTGCATTGACTGGAGACAGATCAACGGATTCAGAAATGTCGCATATCATCAGTATGAAGAAGTTGATTATGATACTGTCTGGATGATAGTCGATGATCTATTAGAAGGTCTGATTGAAGATCTGATCGAAGTATCTGAAGATCTGTCGAATAGAATTTCGATGTTAGAATGATTGATCAAGACACAGCGTTAAGTCTGTGTCTTTCTATTTGCATTTGTATAGTGTAACTAATCTAAAGCAAATCGATATGTCACAGTCATAGATCTGTGCTAACTGTCGATCTCGAATAAATGAGAAAAGTAAGTTACAGAGTTACAATTCTTTTAAAAATCTTATACTTTTTCCTTTACAAACATCTAGAAATGTGATATAATAGATCTATAATAAAAAAAGAAAAGGACTTATCACTATGGCAAACTTTTTAGAAATTGACCAATCTTTCACTACTCTTTCTTCTCAAACTAACTCTAAAGTTAGTAAAGATCGTGAACGCGTCAAAGTCAATCTTCGCAGCACTGAAACTCGAAAAGGAATGAAGCAAAAATCTCCGGTTGATCAAGCTGTGCATCAGATTCGTCTTGGCAATGCAATCAAAATGCAAAACGGCGCTTATCAGGTTCGTATTAGTAAATATACTGACACCGACGCACTATCTATGAAACGAATGATTCTCTTCCATGAAGATGTCGAAAATGTTGAATTTGACTGGCAAGACGATCGCACAATCACCTTCATCATTAAGTTCGTAGACTCTATGAATGAACTTCTCGAAACTCCATTAGAATCTGCAGTTGAAGAATCTGAATTGTCTGACGAGGAATTCGACGCTGCGGTAAAAGAAAAACTCGGTAAATTGGTAGGATAATCAATGAACATCACAGACGAAGATCTTTCGAAACTTAAATTTCATTTGAATGAAGTTGCGAAGATCAAATCTAAACTCGACGGCTGCTATACGCAATACATCTTTAGACGATCGACTGTAGATCCGATTATAGTAGAATTCATTTCTCAGTATTTGCATAAATCAGATCTATACGATCAAGCTCATTTCTTTAATCTATCTGTCGACAGTGTTAAGGTCGGTCAGAAACTGCCGATCAAATTAGTCAACTTTATGAACAGATTTGATTTTGCTGATGAAATGCGCGTGTCAATCGATCTAGAAGATCTAAAGACTGCTTCATTAGTGATCGAATTTGACGATGAGATGATCGTAAAACAGTTATCGATCGAGATCGACGAATAGAATAGAGTATAGTATAATATTATACCATCAAAGATCAGAAGTCTTTCTGATCTTTCTTATTTACATTCGATTCAGAGTTTGATATAATTGATCTAGCACTATAAAGGAGAAAATCAATGAAACCTTGGCATCAATTTCAGATCGATCACCCGAATCGATTTTTCGAAGACATGTATCGAGATTATAGATACGCAGTGTATCAGCACGATTATGGTCACCTGAATGGATACGTTTTGCTAAAAGAAGACGATGATCGAGAGAAAGCTTCAGATCTCGAATGTCATGGCGGCATCACATTTGAAGACAATCTATCGCTCATCATTCCGGTAGAATCTGGTTACTGGGTCGGATTCGACTGCAATCATTGGAACGATCGTGCACCGTTCTTGGAAGATAGACTGGACTTATTCGGTCTATGGGAACCGTACACTGAAGAACCTAGATTCTGGCGCACTGAGGACTACGTCGTAAACAACTGTAAGTCGATGATCGATCAGTTGATTGAAATGAAGAAAGAAGAATAGATTTTATGTCAGTAGCATCTACTATGTCAGTCATCTCTTCTGTATTTCGATTCGGGAGAAGTAAAGATCAATCTGAAGAGTTAGAAGAGTCTAAGAAAGATACAAAACAGAGAACTAATCTAACATATCAGCTTGAAACTGACGAATTCGTCAAATCGATCAGAGTCAAGCATGAGTTTCCGAATCGATCTGACGGACGTTGATCTGATCGTGCATGACACAGATCTAATTCTGTGTCTTTTAATTTGTTCGATGATAGTGTAACTAATCTTTGACAAATTCGTGTGACACAGTAAATAAACTGTGATTTAGAAAGCTGAATGAGATTATTGAAAACTTAGTTACAAAGATACAACTAATTCTTTAGACTGATTTTGTGATATAATAGATTTATCAATAAATGAAAGTGAGAAAAGCATAATGTACGAAGTATGGACACTAGATGATCACAGTCTTAGCTACGATGAAATCGAAAGAATTGTCGAAGACGAGCAAGAAAGAATTGAATCTCTCTGGTCATGTGTAGAGACTTTTAGCTCTGAAGATCACGCTTATGAATTTGTCGAATCTCTAGACGAGTTAGATTATCCTTTAATCTATGACGGAAAAGACTTTTACTTGTAAGAAAGAGAGAAATGCAATGGCAAGATTTGCAATTAAATCTGTCGTATTAGATCACAGAGAATGTGACAGTCAGATCGAGATCACAGATTTCGAATTCGACGGATTCGACAGACTCAGCTTTCAATTTACTGAGCACGTAATTCTAGACGATTTCTTAGCAGTTATCGACGGTTCAGAAATCGAAGTGACTGAGCTCGAAGCAAACGTTAGACAGTCTGTTAACGCGGTCATCGACGAAGAGTATCTAGAAGATGAGAACGAATATCGTCTGACAGACGCTGACGTCTCACTGATCTCGATCGAATGTGAGAATGTCTTTTCTAACTATGGAAAAGATAATGAAGAAACTATCTTCGCTAAATATCTTGAGCACTATTACGATGAAATGTACTTCGGCGATTACGATGTGATTGTCAAAGTCGAAAAGATTTAAAAATCTTTTTTTTTTTTTGCACTTTTCCTTTACAAACATCTAGAAATGTGATATAATTACTCTATAATCAATGAAAGGAAAAGAACCTATGCATATTTTAGTAAAAGATAAAAACGATCGTGAAACATTGCTAAATACCGACAAGATCGTTCGAGCAGCTGGCATCTATCCGACTAAGATCGAAGATCCATTTCAAATTATCGCACGACTAGACCAGTCTGATGAAGTAATTGAATTTAGCAAGATCGCTTACACGTATCACGATCAATCAGTTGAATTTAGACAAGTCAAATCTTTGACAGACTTCTATCTTTATCTTTCAGAAATGCAAAATCAAAATTAAAAAAAAGTTGACATTTCTGACAAAAAGCTGTTTACAATCGAGCAGCTTTATGATATAATAGATTCATCAATAATAATTGATAAGACACATCGCGAGTCAACGTATAGCCAGATAAGTTCTTGCTGAAACTCGCGAATCCGGTCCAATAGCTCAGCTGGATAGAGCATACGCCTTCTAAGCGTACGGTCGCAGGTTCGAATCCTGCTTGGATCATCTGATGATAAACATGCATCAGAGTCAAAACATTTTTGACTAATCTTTTTTCATATTTTTTATTTCAGTTTAGGACTATCCAACGATAGTCTTATTCTGCGCGGATGGCGGAACTGGTATACGCACAGAACTTAAAATTCTGCGAACTATCGTTCATGCGGGTTCGACTCCTGCTCTTCGCATTGCTCGAAGATGTGATTTGATGTATCAGTAGACGTCGGTTTTAGACAGACGCCGAAGTAATGTTACACGGGTCTTCGAGTATCATGGATCTTTAGCTCAGCTGGATAGAGCATTCGCCTTCTAAGCGAACGGTCGCAGGTTCGAATCCTGCAAGGTCTATAGATAGATGCAGTCGTAATTTCAAAAATAACTAATCACTGATCTTCTGCATCTATTCTATTGAGGGGTCGTCCGGTTTCGACGGGCGATTGGACTCTCGAGTCTCACGCCGAGTGACGACGTAATCGTCAACCTAAACATAAATGCTAAAACTCAAGCACCTGTATTGAACGCTGCCTAATCGGCGCGGTCTAATACCTCAAACAAAAGTCGCACAGACGAGTTAGTATCGATTGCATCGGATCTTTACTAACTATAAACTACGATGATCGCTCTTAAGAAGTTCTCACTCTCAAGAGTTAAATCTGAGATATAGCTAAACTGTTTGTTCGTTTAAGTTTAGTCGAATGAGTAAACGTAGCAGCGTGCTATAGGACTCGTTGGAAAGGTTGTTCGGACGTGGGTTCGATTCCCACCGGCTCCATTTAATCTATGTACTTTCTTTAAAAGAAATGTTATAATAGTCTTATTCAGTTTAAGGATCTATAGTTTAGCGGTAGAACGGCGGTCTCCAAAACCGTTAGCGTTGGTTCGATTCCAGCTAGATTCGTTGAAGATCGTTACATACGCGTTAACGATCTATACATTTCTCATTTGAGAAATTTTAGGCTTATTAGTTTGAATAAGGTTAATGAGTCATGGCCAAAAAGACTGCTATATCTTAATTTATAGCAACTCGGGTTTAACAGCTGTGAAAGGCTGTTAGATCATTGCGGTTCTATATCGCTAACTGATTCGAATTAGAATCATGCATCGAGTAATGTGTAGTCATAAGTATCTAGTCTTGATAGAATGCACGACTCGATCTCAATCGAATTCGTTAAAGAATTATTTTTGCAGTAGATAAACTGAGCGTTGTAACGACTATCAAACGTCTGTTAGCATATTTGTCTACGCTGGAAGCGTGAGATCTCTGATTCAAAAGCAGATCTCACATTCCTCTGAGCATCGTTGGTCAAGGGGTTAAGACACTGCCTTTTCACGGCAGTAGCACGGGTTCGAATCCCGTACGATGTATTGTCGACATATCAACTTTCACTGCTGCACTGTCGACTGCAGCGAACGGGTTTTTTACAGTTCAGTCCTTTCTTTCTGATTTTTCCCAGTTGTTACAAGTGAAAGTTGAACTCATGGAAACTTACTCAAGTCTGGCTGAAGAGGACGCACTCGAAATGCGTTAGATGTGTAAAAGCGTGCAAGGGTTCGAATCCCTTAGTTTCCTTAGAGCAAAAGCTCTAGATCATCAGAAGCGTGTTTGAGAGGTCTTGGTTTCTGATGATTCTGGTCCCGTAGTGTAGCGGTTATCACGTCGCCCTGTCACGGCGAAGATCGCGGGTT
>ERZ1674051.244-NODE-244-length-14550-cov-52.435047_pt1 | contig 14550 bp, 5 predicted proteins | sample MGYA00581125_ERZ1674051 | MGnify/ENA primary metagenome ERZ1674051 (study PRJEB41354, sample SAMEA4873326) | human saliva metagenome | biome: human-associated habitat [ENVO:00009003]; feature: mouth environment [ENVO:08000002]; material: saliva material... | reverse complement strand
CCGGAACCAGCATCAGAACCGCCGTTGGAGCCACCCTTGTGGCCGGCTGCGTTCTGGTCGGCAGTGCTGCTCTCAGAAGCGGAAGCGCTCGCGGATGCAGACTCGCTTGCGGAAGCGCTTGCAGACGCACTAGCCGATGCGGTCGCCGAAGCGCTGCTGGAGCTGCTTGCGGAGCTCGACGCGCTCGCAGACGCGCTCGAAGAAGCAGACGCACTAGCGGACGCCGATGCAGACGCGCTCACCGAGGGGGTCACGGCGGGAACGCTCGGAACCGCGGTCGGGGAAGCGCTCACCGATGCGCTCGGGGTTGCAGAAGGTGCTACAGAAGGTGCCACGGATGCGGTCGGCAGAGACGGCGAGGTGGGCTCCTCCGAAGGCACTGCGGTGGGCTCGGCGGTTGCGGAAGGCTCAGCGGTTGCGGAAGGCTCAGCGGTTGCGGAGGGCTCCATAGTCGGCTCTGCAGAAGGTTCTGCGGTCACGCTAGGCTCTGCGGTTGCCGAGGGCTCGACGGTCGGCTCAGCAGTTGCAGAGGGAACCTCGGTCGGTACAACAGTCGGCTCTGCAGGCTTGGTCGGCTCTGCAGTCGGTGCCACGGTGGGAGCAACGGTCGGCTCAGCAGGCTTAGTGGGCTCAGCGCTCGGCTCTGCAGTAGGAGCAACGGTCGGCTCGGGTGCCTTAGTCGGCTCAGCAGTCGGTGCCACGGTCGGAGCTACGGTGGGAGCAACGGTCGGCTCAGCAGACTTAGTGGGCTCGGGTGCCGGGGTCTGTTCCGGTGCCGAGTTCGCTGCCAGGCGGTTCAGCCACAGCTGATCCTCGTAGGTGTTCGGGTTCTCGAAGCTGGTCGGGTAGATAATATCGCCGTTGGGCAGTTCGAGAGCGTTGTAGCCGCCGCTCTTGTCGGTCTTGCGCATCGAGGAGAGAACCACCTCGTTCACCTTGTTCAGGGTCTCGTCCATGAACACCAGGCGGGAGCCGGATGCGTCCACCACAACCACGTTGCCCGCACGGGTCAGGAACATGGTGGCAACCTCGGTCTTCTCGAAGCCCTCAAGAGTTGCGGACTCGCGGACCACGCTGAAAGTGCCGTTCTCGTACTTGAGGATCTGCACCTTACCGCCGTACCAGTTGTTCCAACGGTAAATGTAGCCCTTGGGGCTGACCAGGGTCGAGGGCAGGGCGGTGTCGTAGCCTGCGGGTGAAGAGTTCGGCACCAGGGACACGCCGTTGCTGCTCATGTGCAGCAGGTGACCCTTCTGAACCGCCTTTTCGCCGGCCGCATCGTAGATGGAAGTCGACGGCGCGTACACGAAGCTGCCGTCGGGCAGCGGTGCGAGGGTCACGGTGTTGTTGGAGAACGAGTCGCCGTAGTACTCGTCGAGCGAGTATGCGTTCACAACCTGCGGGTCGATAGAGTCGGGCTTCGGCAGAGCCTGCGAGGTTGCCTTGCCGGATGCATCAATGATGGTCAGCTTGCCGCCGCCCTGGCCGTCAATGCTGACGATGCCCCAGGTGTTGTTGGCGGGGTTGTAGCCGATTGCCTTGACGGTGGTGGTGCCGAGGTCTGCGTCGGAGTAGGTGCCGGAGGAGACGAGCTTACCTTCGGCGGTTACGGTGTACAGCTCGGGCTTGTTGGTCTCACTGTTGATGACGAGCATGCGGTTGCCGTCAGCATCCACCGCGAAAACGCCCTTGTTGGCCTTCAGGACGCCGGTGTCGGTCATCTTCAGGTTGGAGCTGGTCAGCACGGTGTAGGTGGTGTCGCCGCCGAAGCTCGGGGGTGCCACGTGCACGATGTGGTTCTGGCCCAGACGTGCGGTGTTCTGGGGCAGGTTCACGCCCGCGCCGGTGTTGTAAGACTCGGCGACGCTGTAGGCGCTCTTGGGGGTGTTAGCTGCGCTACCGTTGTAGGAGATGCTCAGCGGGTCGAGGCTAGCGCCTTCGTTGTAGAAGTCGGAGAAGGCGTGGTTACCGTCGGCGGTCAGGTTCGCGGAGATGCCGCTGATGCTGACCACGCCGTCCTTCTCGCTCTGCTTGGCGGTGCCGGTGCTCAGGGTCGCCATCTTGACTTCCATGGGGCCCTCGAACTTGCCGGAGGCGTAGTTCTTGGTGCGCACGGTCATGTAGAGGGAGCCGGTGCCGTCAGCGAGGTTCAGTTCCACGCGGGGGTTGGAGAATGTGAGGTTCAGGGCGCAACCGGTTTCGGGGTCCTGACCTTCGGCGCAGTGGCCGGTGAACCAGAGGCGACCGGCAGCCTGCAGGGTGACCTGCTTGCCGTCTTCAGAGACGGTGGTGGAGGTCGGGGTGAAGGTGAACTGCTTTGCGGTTGCGTCCCAGGCTGCGCCGTCGGTCATTTCGCGGGGCATACCGTTGTAGGACAGGAAGGAGGCGCGCACGCCCCAACCGAAGGACGCGCCTGCAGTTGCCTGGTCGCCTGCAGCGACGTTCTGTGCGGCAACGTTCTGTGCGGCGATATTAATGTTCTCGGCAAGAACGGGTGCCAGGGGCAGGGCGACAGCGCCAGCAACGGCGAGGGCGCAGGCTCCCTTGGAGAGGCGGGTGCCAGATGTGAAAATCTTCATTGGTGTGTATCCATACTATCGACACTGTTAGGACAGGCTTACTATATCGACAGTGTGTATATTTCTCAAGATATACACCAAATGAGCCGTTGTATGACAAAACATCTCACAGCACACCGACAGGGCAATACCCCCTCAACAGGCACCAGGGGCCATCACCACCCCAACCCCTACGCGACTAATCCTTCTTCGAAGCGTGCATACGTGACATACCCAAAGCACCCAGAACCATTCCACCACCAATGGCCAATAGTACGGCCAGTGCAGATGAGGAGGCCATCATGCCATGGGCCAAGTCGGCTTCTGAGGCCTTCACCCCGTCACGGCCCTTCTGTTCGGAACGCACCTGCGAGGAGGAACCATCCAGCGTCGAAGACCGTCGCGATTGGGTAGCGGGCTCGGTTTCTGCGGACGCGCTCGTACGAGCGGTAGCCTGCTCATCCTGTGCATCGCGTGTGCGGTAGCCTAGCGCAGATGAAGAAGAGGCAGCGGGGCGGGCAACGGCCTCCGTCCCCTCTTCGACAGAGATGGTGGGGTCCTTCCGGTCCCCGGCCAAGGCGGTTGCAGAACGTACGCCTCGGATCTTCGTCTTATTCCCGTCAGCCACTTTCACGGCATTCTGTTCCTCACCGCTCGAGGCCGTTGAGGGGGCCGCAGAAGAGGTGCCAGCCACTGCTGAGGATGAAGGATCCGAGGAATCATCAGTGGAGGTGTCGCCGCTTTCACCTTGGGAACTTCCGGTGGCACTACTCCCCCGAGAAACGGTGAAGCGTACCGTGCTGACCTGGACATCTCCACCGCTGGTGGCGTCTATTGCCACTACCAAGTAGGTGCGGCCGGTCTGCAGGGAGGCGCCGGGTACACCCAGCACCGCCTCAAAGCTTCCGGAGGAGAGGTCCGAAGGGTTCACCCTCACAATAGCTAGGGCGTCGCCCACCGTATGCCCATCACCGTCGAGCTCCATGAGCATCAGGTCATACCCGTTGTCATTCGTTGCAAAGTTCTTGCCGCGCACCGTAACGGGCTTTACCGAATCGCTCGAGTTAACCTGGGAGTTCTGGATTGTCAGGCGAGGGCTATCTCGGTGATTCTGCCTACTTGCCTGAGCCTCGATCTTTTCGGAGCTAATCAGCTGAATATGCTCCGGTTCCTTTGTAACATTCGGAGACTGGGTCACCACCGGCTGAGGAGTGGGGGCTACGGTAGAAGGAATATGCGTGGGGCTGGGCTGCGGCGAGGGAGACTCCGGGGTGTCTTTCTTCTCTACCGGTGTGGAGTCGGTTGCTGAAGGGCCCTTCGAGGACGCATCCTCACCGTGTGGCGAGGTAACTCCCGGCTGAGTAGAATACCGAGGATCGGAGGGAACCTCCACCAGGGTGTCGCGATCTCGCGTCAGAAAATCTACGCGCGTGATGCCGTAGGCCGCATCCGTCAGGGTGATGACGTAGAACGTTCCCCCAGCGGGCAAATCAAGCAGAAGCGCTACTTCCCCGGGGGAACCTCCTTCGGTCGGGGAGACAGAACGGTGGGTGCATTCCTCCGTCGAGGTGCACGAAGTAACTTCTACCAGCACGCTCTCGGCAGAGATTCCCTGAGGAAAACCCGACCAAACGAGCAGGGCAGCACCGTTCTCACGGTGAATGGTCAGGTTAATATCACCCTCGTTAGGGCCATCGAAGTCGACGTTCGATTCCCCCTCGCGACGTTGCGTTATGGGGTCGTCCGAGTCGCCTACTCCAGCGACATCGTGTAAAGAGGGCGTAGGGTCGGCAACAGTATCGGCGGCCATGGATGGGGCAAGCACCCCACTCTGCAGTCCCGCAGCAAGGGTCGCAACGGCAACTACACGGCGTTTTATAGATAATGTGCTCATGCAATGTGTCTTTTCGTGGTGTTTAACGAGGTGCTCCCATCCCCGATTATTCTTCCAATCCCACACGGGGTAATCGACCGAGCCCTGGACAGAGTATCTATCCGGTGGCATCCACGCCATATGACCACTGAGATGTGGGGTCAGGGTAAGGAGGAGTCCACGTCTATATATCGGCTTCCTCAACCCTACCATGAACTCCGAGGTTTATTCACTCAAGGGTATTTTGACTCCCCTAAACGCTGTCTTTACGCTCGGGGAGTCAACAAGTCCCGTAGGTGTTTACCGGTGGAACACCCGAGACAGGGAGAAGGCATTCCTCCGAATGGCCATCCATACGGCGCCCGCCACCAGGCCCAATCCCACCAGCCCTACGGTCCAGAAGGTCACCCTATAGTCGGAGGCTTCCTCCATAACGTGTTCCGAAGAGGACGCCGCTTTCACGCCTTCCTGCTGCCCCGCGGTCGACCCGGAGTGCACCTGAGAGATAGGGGCGTTAACCTCAGCGGAACGGGAATTACCCTCCGTCTGACGGGTGGGGGTTAGTCCCTTGGCGCCATCGGTAGGGGTCACGGGCTGCACGGCAGATGCCGATCCGCTCTTTACGGAGGCGCCGTCCTCCCCATTAGGCGTTGCGGTATCGGACCCCGCGGCGTATGCCGAGGTCAGGGGTGACTGCCCGGCGGATGCATTGGTCTGGGGCGCCATAGTGCGCGCTTGCGCCAGAGCCTGAAGCCCCTGCTGACGGCGCTCGGCACGCGCCTGGCTCTCACGGGTTGCGGTGGAATCGGCCCCGCTAGAACGGGAAGCGTTCGAGCTACCGTCGGCTGCATTAGAAGAAGTATGGGAGGAGGCGCTCGCGGAGTTATCGCTATTCGCGGTAGTGGACGTTGAAATAGCGCCCGTTTCATCGCGGCGAGTGGCGGAGGATTCCGCGGTATCCTGCGATTTCCCGGCACTCACCTTAAACCGAACTGAGGCCACAGCGGTGTCGTTGTTCTGCTCATCGACGTACACCAGGTACGCGGTATAGACCGAATCGGTCTTGAGAAGCGACCCCGGAACGCCAACAGCCACCTCGAGTTCTCCTCCGGCGATGTGTGCAGCGTCCACATGGGTGTACGAGACGGCATCGCCTCGGGGATTACCCTGCATATCGGTCTCAAGGACCATCAGGTCGTACCCGTTCTCTCGGGCGGGCAGGTTCTTTCCAACAACGGTCACGGGCTTCGTCTCTGCGTCAGAACGCAGCTCGGCGTAGCGAACGTTTAGCGTTGGAGCGTTCAGGTTCGCGGTGTCTCGGGAGGAGGTCAGGCCTCCGGGTACCTCACTCACAATCTGAGTGCCGTGCTCCAGATCGCCCGCCGCTTTCGGGGTAGGCGAAATCGAGGGCTGCGGATAACGGGCCTCTTCACGCGCTTTAGCCAGAATCTTTTGCGTTTCGTCGTCAAGACGGATTCCCGACGAGTCACTGTCGACGTCCCCGTCACCGGCAGGAACGGTATGGGGAATAAGCGAGCCGGCAGTAATTTTGAACTCCCCGTATCCCTCATCGAAGCTGTCTATGTCGAGGACGGAGATGGTGTAGTAGCCTTCCTTCGGCGTACTCGGTAGCGTGAGCGTCAGAAGGGTAGAGCCGTCCTGGGCTTTCACTGCGCTCAGCTGCTGGGGAGTATAGGTGACTACCTCTCCGGATGCTTTACCGGAGAGGGTGTAGTACTGAACGGCCACGAGATAGCGGCTCGAATCATTGATGTACTTCTCTTCGTAGAGAGGTTGCAGATTGAGGGTCACCCGGTTCTGTTCCACAGAATGAATTAGAACCTCAAGCGTATCGAGTTCAAGGTCGAAATCTTGCGAGGGACAATTCTGAGGATTCTCCGAATTGAGAATAGTAATAATACACTGCTGATCGACAGAAAAACCGGTTCCCTCCACCGCGGAAGCATTGGGTAACACAAACATACCCGTAGTTGCTAAAACGGAAAGCGTCAGGGCGCGGAAAGTTCGAGGTCGTTGAGTGATCATAATAGTGCCATTTCAATCGAAGCGGACGCACAACGCGCTGATAAGGAGTAGCTCACCACAAGCCCCTCTAATGCAATAATTATGCGTGCCGGTACATCGGTTACATCCCAGCCTAACACGAGTATTAAGATTTTAAATTCATTACATTTGTGTGCTTATTGTTAGGCAGTATATGCACCTCAGAGTAAAACACTGTATGGCCACCCCATAAAACATCGTTATCGAAAAATGCGAATGTTTAGAGGGAAGGTCGAACATCCCGCAAACAATTATTTCAATCGCCGTAAAAGCCCAGGTGCACGACATATAGTGTCCAATCCAAGCCCTGAACACAGGCCGCTCACGGTGTTATAACGCATAAACGTTCGCGCCGGGGGCCCGCAAATCCACCTCCTATAAACAATCAAAATCATTTACATGCCGTACAAGATTTGACAAAAATCCATTGCATAATGCGACACACATCTCACATAATGCAAAGAGGCCCCGCGGTCGGTAATGCTACGCATCACCACCACGGGGCGCCTTTCGAGGTAAATTCTCTGCTCTCCCGCGCCTATGCGTTCGCGTCCATCGTCTCAGTTGCCACCGCTTCAGCAGAGGCCTCCGCCCGACGACGATACCGGTTCACCACCACGGCGCTACCCACGAAGACAACCGAACCGGCCAGCGCAATTCCCAGCGGCACGGTGCCCTCCGGCAGGGGTACATCTTCCGAAGCGCTTGCCTCCAGTTTCTGAGAATCGGAACCACCGCGAGCTTTCGTGCTTCGCGTATAGAACCCCTCGGAGCTCAGGCGAGAACCTTCCCGTGTGGCAGAGGCAACGCTCTCAGTGCTTCCCGCTGAGGTCTGATACCCCATCAGATTCACGATGGTGCGTCCGCCAATAAAGGCTGCGTATCCCGACATGACCGGGGTGACGTTCGATGCGGTAACGGGGTTACTCGTGATCGCATGAGCCTGCGGGGTTACCCGCACAGCCGAGGCATGGGCATGAGCGACATGATTCAGAGCGACATCTGTCGAAGGAATATGGGGAACGGTTTCCCCAGCGATTCCTCGAGCCGACGAAGATTCAACCGCAGAGGGTGAAGCATCACTCGGTGAGGAGATATCTGCCGGCAGCTGCTCACTCGAAGAATGAACCACAGTGCGCCTAGGCTGATTGTTGGCGTCTGCAGTTGAATCCGCCGAGCTGGCGCGCTGAATAATGCTCACGCTGAAGGCAGAGGTTGCCACGAGCCTCAGCTCATCGGGAGACTCTCCCCCCACCGCCACCACCCGGTACCGCTTACCGCCAACGAGTGAGGTTCCGGGGACCTTCAAATCAGCCGAGAACGCGCCGTCCCTGACCTGCTCGGGGCTCACGTGGGTCGTGGCCAGGGGTGCGCCGACGGCTCCCCCGTCGGCAGGCATCTCGAAGACCATAACGTCATAGCCCAGGGAGCTCTCCCCCACGTTCTTGACGCGCGTGCGAATCGTCTGAAGATCACTTGAGCCTCGCAGCTCCGCGGTGGAAATCTCAAGAATGGCCTCGCGGGTGTCTGCGGGGACCTGATTCGAGGAGCGGTTATGCACCAGGATACGGTCGCCCTCGGGCTTGGGCGTATCAGAAACGTCGGTGGTAGATTCGGAACTACGGGGCTCCCCCACATCACCGGGTTTCTCAGATGCAGTAGCGGAGGGGGTCGGCGAGGCGCTCTCCGAGGCAACCGGAGCCGGGGCCGGAGCGGCCGTGGGCTGCGGACGCTCCTCTCGCTCATCCTTCGAAGGCTCGGGATTCGGCACAGGATGGGGCACGGGGCTCACCGCATCGATGGGTGCACGCTGCACACCCGGGGTATCGGGGAAGAAAAGATTCTGACGTGAGGCGAGAAGACCATCAACACTCTCGCCGTATTCGGGGCTCAGCTCAACGAAAGAGGAGGTGCCGGTCTGAAGGTCGGTAACCTCCACCATGTAGGCCTGTTCAATATTTAGGCGCTGATGAATACTCACATCGAGATAGCCGTCATCATTCTTCGACACGGTCAGCTGTGAGGCGGGGACCACCATCGAGGCAACTTCCAGACCCTCCATGGTAACTGCCACAAGACGCACCTGCACGTGGTCGAGAGACTTCACCCCGCCCAGACCAATCAGGATGTAATCCTCACTCTGGCCTAGCAAATCCATGATGAAAACATCAACGTTCGTAGCGTGGGGTTCAGGAGTGTTCGCAGAGGGAGTCGCACCATGCGGCTGTGCATGGGCGGATGATACGAAGGAAGCGGGGGCCAAAGTTGCAGGGGCCAGCGCACCTCCCAGCCCGAGGGCTGCAGATGCTACGAGGGCCGCGCCGCGAGCAGTTCGCTGCGTGGTAAACATGGTCACCTTTTTCGTGAGTGAGTAAGTGAGCGATAGGTTGTGCAATCCCCCACGCTCAGATGTTCGGAAGTGAGAGCGGGGAGGCGGCCTCTCTTATCGGTGACCATGTGCGTTTTAGAACGCGTTTTGCTCCGCGAGGGCGGGGCATAGAGAGTGGCAGTACCGCCGGTCAATGCACTCTAAATTATAGGTATAACCTTAGAAAAAGTTAAAGACGAGGGGACGCCTCTTTTGTTACAAAGAAGCATCCCCTCGTCTTATCTCACGTTATGGCTTGTGAGAGGGTATTTATCAGCTTTTTAGGACCGGGAAGTGAGTTGCACATCACGGCGGCCACGGCGGGTCAGGAAGGCTCCCGCAACCAGAGAGAGCGACCCTACCGCGCTGATCGTCAGCATCCCGGAGGTACCCGTTGCAGCCAGCTGCTCACGCTCACCCTTGGAGGCCGAAGCCGTAGCCTTCTGAGGCTTTTGTCCGGCACGGTCGGTAGCGCCGCCGGTAGCACCCTCGGTAACCGGAGCAGATTTGGGCGAAGCCGACTCATAGGATACAGGAGCCTCGGATGCGACAGCCACAGGAGCGGACTCCTTCGACTCTTCGGCCGGTGCCGGGGCGCTATCGGAGGGAGTAGCCGAGGGCTTCTCCTCCGCCGGCTTTTCAGCAGCAGAGTCACCGTAGCTCGGCTCCTCAGTTGCCGGCGCTTCGGTCTGCTCGGCTGGCAGAGACTCGGACGGACGCGAAGCATCCACGCCGTCACGCTCCACTGTGAAGCCGCCGGTCACGATCTGCACGGTTCCTCGGGAATCCTCGTAGACTGCGCTTACACGGTAGGTCGTACCCGGCTTCAGGGCGTTGCCCGGCACCTGAAGCTGCGCGGAGAAGGAACCATCCTCCACACGAGCTTCCCCGGAGGCAATGGCCTCACCGGCGGTTCGGCCGTTAGAATCCAGCGCGTGCACCTGCAGGGCCACGGGACCGGAACCTTCGAGACCTTCACCGGTGAAAGTGAGCGTCTTTTCCGAGTCATTCTCGGGGACTGCGGTCTCTTCCACGCGCAGGCGAGCACCCACGGCCACGGATGAATGATTCGTCGATTCGGCTGACTCCTGCTCCCCCGCGCGATCTGCCGAGGCGTCGCGCACCCGGTCGAACCGAGTGTTACGCGGCAGGTCGTAGTGGCGTCGAGGGTCGGTTTCCGGGAGCACGGGGTCCTGTTCCTCAGCGGGAACAATGGAAGCCTCAGAAGCTTCCGGCTCGGAGGTCGCGGGGCGAGGGGCCGCCGGGGTCTCTTCCGCCTGCGCTTCAACCTCTTCGTCGGCAGGCTCCGCGACTGCAGTCTCAGCAACGCTCCAGCCATTGGTGAAGGGAATCTCGACACTCTGAGCTGCTAGGCCTCGGGAAGCCGAAGGGGCAATTTCAACGTTCAGCACGTAGCGCAGATCGGGATGCACATCTTGCAGAACGGCTAGGCGCGCACCAGGTACCTCGATGCCGTCCAGAAGCGTGCCGTTGACAACATCGGCTCGTGCCGGGGAGGCAGCCAGTACGTGGCGATTGCCCTGCTCATCAACGGCGTAAATCGAGGTCATGATCTCGAAGGCCTGCGCATCGCCCAGGCCGGTGGCCTTGTAGACGATCAGGTTCTGCTCCTGCGGAATTTCCAACTGACCCGACAGGATCTGGGCATTGAGCGGCTCGTCCTGAGTATCCGCAGGCTGCACCTCCAGGGGCGTCCATGAATTGTAGGAGGTGTCTTCGACGGAATAGCCGAGATCGGGGTTGACGACGGCGGTTGCCACCACGTACTGCTGGTTGGGGTCGAGGATTCCCGCAGGCAGGGTGAGCTGGGTGCTAAAGCTACCCTCGTGCACATCGGAGACGGGGACGAGGGTCATGGTCACCACACGGGCACGGCTCAGGGCAGCCAGGGGGTACTTGCGGTACTCACTGACGTACACGGCGATGCCATGCTTCTCAACGTCCTCGCCCAGAAAACCACTACCGCTAACGGTGATACTCTGGGAACGCGCGGGGTTGATGGCAGCACCCTGTTCGACCTGCACCGAGGGGCGCACATCGCGGTCAGAATGCTGGGCACGGTTCTGCTGAACGTTAGAGGAGGAAAGGCCGCCCGCATTGTGCACTGGAATCGCAGCCTGGGCCGCACCGGTGCCGGCGGTCAGAACGGAGGCCGCAATGGCGGCCGTTGCTCGGGTCTTTGAGTGAGCGGGATCGGGCATGAAACACACCTTTTCTGTGAGTGTGAACGATACCCTTTACGCGACAACGACGCCTCAATTCCCGGCGGGAAGATGTACGGTTGGTTCCTTCGCGAGGTTGGTAACCTTGCGATAGGGGTCTCCTCGGCATGGGCGATGGGTTCCGAGAGGTAAAACTCTCAATCTCCATCTGAGGTGGAAGTCCGCGCGAGGGGAATCGCTCTATTTATCGGTAGTTCCACACTATCAATAGAAAAAGCCTCTTGAGGCCCAATACGCTTTACGAGCCAACTATTTTTTTATGCAATGAACCACAAAACGGGTTTTTTACCCAAATCTCCCCCACTAATCATCCGCAAAACATATCGACTAGGTAAAATACCTCAACTCTTCCTTCAAGGTGAGGGTTTAAAGCGAACGTAAATAGGTAGACTCTGCAGTGCTATATGTGCACATTTATGCACATATAGTTATTTTCTTTCGGGTGTAAGGTTTTTGAGGTCTCGCATCAATCAGTAGCGCCAATCCCCTATTCGCCGGCGATGCGAATGACTCTCTTGCCACGCGTGTGACCGGCCTGCAAATCGCGGTAGGCCGCACGGACATCCTCAATCGTGAACCCGTACACGCGATCCAAGCGAATTGACACCTTCCCATCGGCGACCAGCTCGGCTAGGGTCTCGAAGTCCCCGTGTTCCGAATGGCGGGGGCCCGTAAACTGTGCTCCCCTAATCATGACCTTGGGCGAGGGAACGAGGGTTCCAATGTCCTTGCCCTTCAACCCCAGCGAAAAGGCTAGGGTCACGTAGTCGCCACCGTAGCAGTCCAGGAACTTTGTCACGCGACCCTCGGCCGCCTTGAGCACTCGTTCCCCCACGCCCTCGCCATAAGCAACCGGCACGGCCCCCAATGACCTGATAAACTCGGCATTCGCGGCCCCTGCAATGCCAATGACGCGTGCACCGCGAGCCACGGCATACTGCACGGCGACGGACCCAATTCCGCCCGAAGCCGCGGAGATGACCACCGTATCGCCCTCACCCACGCCAATATGGCGGAAGGCGCCTCCCACGGTCAGGGCCGCGACACCCATTGCGGCCGCGTGCTCAAAATCAATGGAGGCGGGCTTAGGCGCAATGTCGCCGATGTTCACACAAATTTCCGTGGCCAGAGATCCCCGTTTGGTGCCCAGGCCGGGGGCACTGACGATGGTTCCGAAGACATCGTCGCCCACGCGATAGCCCGATACGCCGGGCCCCACCTCGAGCACCGTGCCGGAGAAATCACGCCCCACTCCGCGAGGGAACTGCGATTTCTTTGATTCAAACCAGCGGCGGGGGTTCCTGATTTTCATGGCGCGCGAGAGCATCTTGAGCTGCGGAGAGCCCTCAAAAATCTTATAGTCCACGGGGTTCAGGCCGACCGCACGCACCGCAATCTTTACCTGCCCCACTTCGGGGCTCTCCCCCGGTACGCTCACGAGCTTCAGATTCTCCACGGGCCCAAAGCGGTCGTACTGCACTGCCTGCACGCTCATCGTTTCTCATTCCCCTCTTCCCGATTCGGGAGGTATTCTGCAACCTAACGGCAAATTCTTCGACAGGGTTATCCGGGCCCCTCGAAATTCGAGGCTTTCACTTCCGGGACGCTCGGAACCGATAAACCCCCACCCCCGCGAGCGCGGGAACCCTGTCATGAACAAATCGACACCGGTCTGTCCGTCCATTGCGGCTGCAACGTTCCGTGGAGCGCCGCATCGTGCGCCCTCACTATTCTGAACACACAGAAACGTCCTCGCGGTCTCCCGAGATTATTTTAATCCCGAGGAAACCGCGAGGACGTTTCATACGGCGTTACGCGAAAGGATCAGCCCTAGAGGCTGCGGCGACGCAGAAGCATCAGCGCAGCACCGGCGATCAGCGCTGCGGCGCCGACACCGGCAATACCTGCGACACCTTCAGCGCCGGTGTGAGCCAGCTGCGGCTTCGAAGAGCTATCCGAAGTGGTGCGGCCGGCGGTATCGCGAGCGCTCACGGTGTGGCCACTCTGGGAAGAAGCGGTCACCGGGGTGTTACCAACCTTGGCCTTGGGAGCCTGCGAGGAGGGAACGCGAGTCTCGGTCACGGTCACGGAACCGTCCTCGCTCATTTCCGCGGTGAAGACGCTGGTGGTGCCGTCGCCGTTATCGCGAACGGTGGTGTTATCGTCGTTGCTTGCCGCGGGCACCGTGGGGGCCGGGTGGTCCGCATCGCTCACGGAGGCGGTGGTGACAGCCACCTGATGTACCAGGCCGTTCGGGTCGCTGGTAGCCACGAGCGCGTACACGTAGCCGGGCAGCAGACGATCGGCGCGCACGGAAAGCTTGGTGGTGAAGGTGCCCTCCATAATCTCGGATGCGGGCACATCCTGAACGGCCAGAGCCTCACCGGTGATGTTGCCGTCAGCATCCAGGCGGTAGATGGCCACCTGCACGCCGCGGGAAGCAGATTCGTGGGTGAATCCCGCGCCGTTGACAGTCACCACGTTGTACTCGTCGTTCGGGTCCAGGCTTGCGCTCTCGGTGGTGAGGGTCGCGTTCTGGGGTTCAGGTACTGCCGGGGTCTCGGGAGCCGGAGTCTCGTCGGCCTTGGGAGTCTCTGCCTTGGGGGTTTCGGGAGCCGGAGTCTCGGGGGCCGGGGTCTCATCAGCCTTAGGGGTCTCCGGAGCCGGAGTCTCGGGGGCGGGAGTCTCATCAGCCTTAGGGGTTTCGGGAGCCGGAGTCTCGGGGGCCGGGGTCTCGTCTGCCTTAGGGGTTTCCGGGGCGGGAGTCTCGTCTGCCTTGGGGGTGTGATCACGCGGAGTGGTAGTCTCGGTTACCTTGAAGGAGGAAAGAGCCACCAGCTTCTCGGCGGGCTGAGCCTGGGGGTTGCTGACAGCAACCAGAGCGTAGGATGCGCCGGCGGGAAGCTGAGCTGCGGGAACGCTGAGGGAAGCGTTGAATGCGCCGTCCTTGATCTGTCCAGCGTCAACGGTGATGGTTGCAATCGGTTCACCGGTAATCTGCTGGTTAGCGTCCAGAGCGTAGATGCTCACGTTAACAGAGGCACCCACCTTGGCCCCCTGGAAACCGGATGCACGAACCGTAATGGTATTGATGGTGGCGTCTGCGGGGAAGTCGGTTTCCTCAATCTCGATGGCGGGATTGGCCTGCTCGGTCTTGGGATCTGCCTTCGGGGTTTCCTCGGTCTTCGGTGCCTCGGTAGCAGCGGGGGCCGGTGCCTCAGCCTTGGGTGCTTCGGTAGCGGCCGGGGCCGGGGCCTCAGCCTTCGGTGCCTCGGTCTTCGGTGCTTCGGTAGAAGCCGGGGCCGGGGTCTCGGCCTTGGGTGCTTCAGTCTTCGGTGCCTCGGTAGCAGCGGGGGCCGGGGTCTCGGCCTTGGGTGCTTCGGTAGCAGCCGGGGCCGGTGCTTCAGCCTTGGGTGCTTCAGTCTTCGGAGCCTCGGTAGCAGC
>ERZ1674051.242-NODE-242-length-14682-cov-29.949682_pt1 | contig 14682 bp, 12 predicted proteins | sample MGYA00581125_ERZ1674051 | MGnify/ENA primary metagenome ERZ1674051 (study PRJEB41354, sample SAMEA4873326) | human saliva metagenome | biome: human-associated habitat [ENVO:00009003]; feature: mouth environment [ENVO:08000002]; material: saliva material... | reverse complement strand
GTATGGGATCACCTGGTGTGGTTGACCGTGAAAAAGGGACTGTTATCGGTGCCTACAACTTGAACTGGAAAACTCTTCAACCAATCAAAGAAAAAATGGAAAAAGCCTTGGGTATTCCATTCTTCATCGACAACGACGCTAACGTGGCAGCTCTTGGTGAGCGTTGGATGGGTGCTGGTTACAACCAACCAGATGTTGTCTTTATGACACTTGGTACAGGTGTTGGTGGCGGTATCGCAGCAGAAGGTAAATTGCTTCACGGTGTTGCAGGTGCTGCTGGTGAACTTGGACACATCACAGTTGACTTTGATCAACCAATCGCATGTACGTGTGGTAAAAAAGGCTGTCTTGAGACAGTAGCTTCAGCAACAGGTATCGTTAACTTGACTCGTCGTTACGCAGATGAATACGAAGGCGATGCAGAGTTGAAACGCTTGATTGATGACGGAGAAGAAGTAACAGCTAAAACTGTCTTTGATTTGGCAAAAGAAGGGGACGACCTTGCTTTGATCGTTTATCGTAACTTCTCACGTTACTTGGGTATTGCATGTGCCAACATCGGTTCAATCCTAAACCCATCAACAATCGTTATCGGTGGTGGTGTGTCAGCTGCAGGAGAATTCCTTCTCCAAGGTGTACAAAAGGTTTATGATGAAAATACCTTCCCACAAGTTCGCACAACAACTAAGTTGGCTCTTGCTACTCTAGGAAATGACGCTGGAGTTATCGGAGCAGCATCACTTGTATTGCAATAAATAAAAACATAAAAAGGAGGAAATTGCTTTCCGTAAGCGAGTGATTTTCCTCCTTTCTTTTTTTATGCTATACTAGTTAAGACAATGAATGAGGTGATAGCAAATGACAAAAGCAGATACGATTTTTAAAGAGAATATCGAGCGAATCTTGAATGAGGGTGTGTTTTCCGAGCAAGCACGTCCCAAGTATAAGGATGGAACAGTAGCTAACTCCAAGTACATCACAGGTGCTTTTGCGGAGTATGATTTGTCTAAGGGCGAATTTCCAATCACGACCTTGCGCCCCATCGCAATCAAATCAGCCATCAAGGAAGTACTTTGGATCTATCAAGACCAGACCAATAGTTTGGAAGTTCTCAATGACAAGTACAATGTTCACTACTGGAATGATTGGGAAGTTGGAGATACGGGAACCATTGGTGAGCGTTATGGGGCTGTGGTTAAGAAGCACGACATCATCAATAAAATCCTCAAACAGTTAGAAGCCAATCCTTGGAACCGTCGCAATATCATCTCACTTTGGGATTATCAGGCTTTTGAGGAGACAGATGGACTTCTTCCATGCGCATTTCAGACTATGTTTGATGTCCGTCGAGTAGATGGGGAAATTTATCTGGATGCAACCTTGACCCAGCGTTCTAATGATATGCTAGTAGCTCACCACATCAATGCCATGCAGTATGTGGCGCTTCAGATGATGATTGCTAAACATTTTGGATGGAAGGTTGGGAAATTCTTCTACTTTATCAATAACCTTCACATCTATGACAATCAATTTGAACAAGCTCAGGAATTGCTTCGTCGTGAGCCGTCAAACTGCCAACCACGTCTGGTCTTGAATGTACTAGACAAGACCAACTTCTTTGATATTAAAGCAGAGGATTTTGAGCTGGTTGATTATGATCCAGTCAAGCCACAGTTGAAGTTTGACTTGGCTATTTAATACTCTCTTCAAATCGGGCTAGATTCCTAGTTTCCTATTGGGTTGTTATTGAGTATAAATATAGAAAAAAAGAAGTTGAGAAAAAATCTCAACTTCTTTTGTTGCTTAACGTGATACGCGACGGCGAGCTGCCTTCTTACGATTTTCTTCGATGAAAGCTGCTTTTTGTTCTTCTGGTTCAATCACTTTCTTTTTAACTGCGTATACTGCACCTGCAACTGCAGCAACAGTTCCTGCGACACCTGTTACAAGACCTTTAGCGAATCCTTTAGCCATGAGTATTCCTCCTTTAACTTATAAATCAGCCAGCTACCTCAAGAGGTCGCATTTTTCTGACTGACCTTTTTGTGATATAATAATAGTATCGAAAAAATGGGAATTTTTCAAGGAAAAAAGATGAAAACAAAAATAATTGTGATTGTTGGACCGACTGCAGTTGGAAAAACAGCTCTAGCCATTGAAGTTGCTAAGCATTTTAATGGTGAAGTAGTTAGTGGAGATAGCCAACAAGTCTATCGAGGACTAGATATTGGGACAGCCAAGGCTAGTCCAGAGGAGCAGGCAAGTGTTCCTCATCACTTGATTGATGTGAGAGAAGTAACCGAGTCTTACTCGGCTTTTGATTTTGTTTCAGAAGCTAAGGCAGCTATTGAGGATATTCAAAGTCGAGGTAAGCTCGCTATTATTGCTGGTGGGACAGGACTTTATATCCAGAGTCTGCTAGAAGGATATCATTTAGGTGGGGAGACACCTCATGAGGACATTTTAGCTTATCGTGCTAGTTTAGAGCCTTTTTCAGATGAGGAGTTAGCCCAACTCATAGAACAAGCAGGTCTTGAAGTTCCCCAGTTTAATCGGCGCCGTGCTATGCGAGCCTTAGAAATTGCCCATTTTGGTCAGGATTTGGAAAATCAAGAGACCTTGTATGAACCGCTGATTATCTGCTTGGACGATGAACGTAGTCAGCTTTATGAACGAATTAACCACCGTGTGGATTTGATGTTTGAAGCTGGACTGTTGGATGAAGCTAAGTGGCTGTTTGACCATTATCCAGATGTTCAAGCTGCTAAAGGGATTGGCTATAAGGAACTATTTCCTTATTTTCGAGGTGAGCAGAGCCTGGAAGAAGCTAGTGACAGCCTCAAACAGGCGACACGCCGTTTTGCCAAGCGCCAGCTAACCTGGTTCCGTAATCGCATGCAGGTGACCTTTTATCAGATAGGAGAATCTGGTGTAAAAGACCGTATTTTAAACCAGATTGAGGAGTTTTTAAATGATTGAAACGGAGAAAAAAGAGGAGCGAGTCCTGCTGATTGGTGTTGAACTCCAGGGCATGGATAATTTTGACCTCTCCATGGAAGAACTGGCTAGTCTAGCTAAAACGGCAGGGGCAGTTGTAGTCGATAGTTACAGACAAAAACGTGAAAAATACGACTCCAAGACCTTCGTCGGTTCTGGTAAGTTGGAAGAAATATCGAAAATGGTGGACGCAGAAGAAATCACGACAGTCATTGTCAATAACCGTCTGACACCACGGCAAAATGTTAACCTCGAGGAAGTGTTAGGTGTCAAGGTCATTGACCGTATGCAGTTGATTTTGGATATCTTTGCCATGAGAGCTCGAAGCCATGAAGGAAAACTCCAAGTCCACCTAGCCCAGCTTAAGTATCTCTTGCCTCGTTTGGTTGGTCAGGGGATTATGCTTAGCCGTCAGGCAGGGGGCATTGGTTCTCGTGGTCCAGGTGAAAGTCAGTTGGAGCTTAATCGTCGTAGTGTTCGCAACCAAATCACAGATATCGAGCGTCAACTCAAGGTCGTTGAGAAAAATCGGGCGACAGTTCGAGAAAAACGTTTGGAGTCAAGTACCTTTAAGATTGGTTTGATTGGCTACACCAATGCTGGAAAGTCAACTATCATGAACACCTTGACTAGCAAGACCCAGTATGAGGCAGATGAGCTCTTTGCGACTCTGGATGCGACAACTAAAAGCATTCATCTGGGGGGCAATCTTCAGGTTACCTTGACTGACACCGTTGGGTTTATTCAAGATTTGCCGACAGAGTTGGTGTCTAGTTTCAAGTCGACCTTGGAAGAAAGCAAGCATGTCGATCTTCTGGTTCATGTTATCGATGCCAGCAATCCTTACCATGAGGAACATGAAAAAACAGTTCTTTCCATCATGAAAGACTTGGACATGGAGGATATTCCTCGCTTGACCCTTTATAATAAAGCGGATTTGGTGGAAGATTTCACGCCTACTCAAACGCCTTATGCATTGATTTCTGCCAAGTCTAAAGATAGTCGAGAACAGTTGCAAGCTTTATTGCTAGATAAGATCAAGGAAATTTTTGAAGCCTTTACTCTGCGCGTGCCTTTTTCTAAGTCTTACAAGATTCATGATTTAGAAAGTGTTGCTATCCTAGAAGAACGTGACTACCAAGATGACGGCGAAGTCATTAAAGGCTACATTTCTGAGAAAAATAAATGGAGATTAGAAGAATTTTATGACTGACATCAAATCATTAGCTCTCAAATATGGCGGCTATACAAGTCTAGACAAGGTCTATCTGGACCAGCTTTTAGCTGGTAGGTCTGAAGAGGAGCAACTAGCTCTCATTACACCTCCACCTAGCGTGGTTAATGCTTACTTTGCTGAACTCTACCAGAAAAAAAGTCCTCAAGCTGCGACAGATTATTTTGCGGAAGTCAGCCAGGAACTGAACCTCTACAATGCTGAGCCAAGTTTCACCCTAGAAAGCAAGCCTTTTATCCGCCTCAATCTCTCAGGAAAGTCTTTTGGTTTTTGCTATGAGAGAGAAGGTCTTGGACGTATTTTCTCAGAAGCTGAGGAGCTAATTACAGATGAATTACTTTTTGAGATTGCGCAAATCTTCCCTCACCAGCTAGTCTTTGAGGAGTCTGGAAAAATTTACATGAAGGCAATCGGAGAAGAGGAAGTTGTTAGTGTAGAAAATCTCACAGCTTTGACAGATTTAGAAAGCTTGGCAGATGGTCGCAAGCGTCTCAAAGGTTATAGTCAAGAGGATTTGCTACAAGAAGCTAAATCTTTCTCTGGGAAGTTCTATTACCGCTCGGAAAAACGCACCGCTATGTTATATATTGATTAATTAGAAAGTATCGAATGGATATTCAATTTTTAGGAACGGGGGCTGGTCAGCCCTCTAAAGCCCGCAACGTTTCAAGTCTCGCCCTGAAACTCTTGGACGAGATTAATGAAGTTTGGCTCTTTGACTGTGGCGAAGGAACGCAAAATCGCATTCTGGAAACCACGATTCGACCACGAAAAATCAGCAAAATCTTTATTACCCACTTACATGGAGACCATATCTTTGGTTTACCAGGATTTCTCTCTAGTCGTGCCTTTCAAGCAAATGAGGAGCAGACGGATTTGGAAATCTATGGTCCCCAAGGTATTAAGTCATTTGTCTTAACTAGTTTGCGTGTCTCTGGTTCTCGTCTACCCTATAAGATTCATTTCCATGAATTTGACCAAGGTTCTCTTGGGAAAATCCTTGAAACGGATAAGTTTACCGTTTATGCAGAAGAGTTGGATCACACTATTTTCTGCGTTGGTTATCGTGTCATGCAAAAGGACCTAGAAGGGACCCTGGATGCTGAGAAACTCAAGGCTGCTGGTGTCCCATTCGGCCCTCTTTTTGGAAAAATCAAAAACGGTCAGGATGTCGTCTTAGAAGACGGCACCGAGATCAAGGCAGCAGATTATATCTCAGCACCGCGACCTGGTAAGATTATCACCATTCTTGGTGACACCCGAAAAACAGATGCCAGTGTGCGTCTTGGTGTCAATGCAGATGTTCTTGTCCATGAGTCCACTTATGGCAAGGGAGACGAAAAGATTGCCCGCAACCATGGTCACTCAACCAATATGCAGGCTGCTCAGGTTGCAGTAGAAGCAGGAGCCAAACGACTCTTGCTCAACCATATCAGTGCACGCTTCCTTTCAAAAGACATTAGCCAGCTTAAGAAAGATGCTGCAACGATTTTTGAAAATGTCCATGTGGTTAAAGATCTAGAAGAAGTGGAAATCTAGGATCTCGAGAAAGGATAAATATGTCTATTATTCTCATTACGGGTGCTAGTGGTGGTCTAGCCCAAGAAATGGTCAAACTCTTGCCCAATGATCAATTGATTTTGCTGGGTAGAAACAAGGAAAAACTGGTTCAGCTTTATGGTAATCATCCACAGGCTGAATTGGTTGAGATTGACATTACTGATGACCATGCTCTGAATGTCTTAGTAGCTGAACTCTACCAGCGTTATGGTAAGATTGATGTTTTGATTAATAACGCAGGATACGGGATTTTTGAGGATTTTGATAAGATTTCTGATCAAGATATTCATCAGATGTTTGAGGTTAACACCTTTGCTCTCATGAACCTATCTCGTTTGGTTGCTTCTCGTATGAAGGAAATGCGAAAAGGGCATATCATCAATATCGTCAGCATGGCAGGTTTGATAGCTACTGGCAAGTCCAGTCTTTACTCAGCGACCAAGTTTGCTGCTATTGGTTTTTCAAATGCTTTGCGTCTCGAACTTATGCCTTACGGTGTTTATGTAACGACGGTCAATCCAGGTCCGATTCGTACAGGATTTTTTGACCAAGCTGACCCAGACGGCAGTTATCTAAAATCAGTTGACCGTTTTCTACTCGAGCCAGATGCAGTAGCTAGAAAGATTGTCAAAACCATTGGAAAAAACAAACGGGAACTTAATCTCCCAATCTTGCTGCACTTAGCCCATAAGTTTTACACCCTCTTTCCCAAGTTGGCAGATAAGTTAGCTGGGGAAACCTTTAATTTTAAGTGATGAAGCTGTTCCTTTGAGGAATGGCTTTTTATTTTTTCTGTTGTCAATTTGTAGAAAAATATCTCATGATAAACAGGCAGTTTATAATGATTAAGTTCATTTAAGGTATAGATAGAGATAAGAAAGCAGAAAAGAGAGGATAAACTTCGAGTCTAACATAACTAAAAGTATATCTATAGCCGAAGCTTATGAAGTCAAGATAAAATAGGATTAAAAGAACTTGCCCTTTGTCAGATTGACTAGGCTGTAAATCGGAGTTAGGAATATTTTTAGAATAGATGAAGAAAATAAAAAAGCCTAATAATGTTAAAACATCCTGACATTTCATCGATTTAGAGTATAATAATAAATGTAAAGAGCTCTTGACATTTTTTGACAGATTGGAGGAACAGGACTATGAGAAAAATGGATGAAATGGACAGAGCGATTCAGCTACGTTCTGAGGAATGGGGTTATAAAACGGCTCTATTTGGTTTATGTGGATGGACAGTATTTAATATCTATCAATCTATTACAAAAGGCATTAAACTTGAAATGTTATCATGTCTGATTTTATGTTTATCTATTTCTGTTCAAGGATTTACACAACTTGTCATAAAACATAAAATGATTGACGGTGATGAAGAGTTTAAAGAACCAAATAAACTTGTTCAAGGAGTAATTTTGATGGTTGTTATCCTTATCGTAGTTTTGGCGATTGGCATTTATTGTTTTCAGAAAGACTAATGCTGTATGAAAAATAATATCAAACAGTTAAGAAAGTCTGAAGGACTACGTCAGGAAGATATGGCAAAAATATTAGGCGTTAGTCGACAAACCATTATAGCTATCGAGAATGACAAGTACAATCCTACACTTGAACTAGCAATGAAAATTGCAAGATTGCTGCGACTACATGTTGAAGAAATTTTCGTTCTAGAGGATTAAAGATATCAGATAGCATTTATTTTAATCATCTGCCCCGTAATGATGAGAGAGTTTTCCGGTTCATGGAAACTCTCTTTTTAAAGCTCAAAAATAGTCTACTCAATTTTACCCTTGTCCATCTATATATCTATCGTAAAACTGGTATAAACATTGCAAATAAACAGTTAAAATAGTATACTAGAAACATCGATTATGAAAACGTTTGCGTTTTTGATAGTGATTATTTAGGAGACAAACTATGGAATTAACAGCCATTTATCATAGACCAGAATCAGAGTATGCTTATCTGTACAAAGAAGGTCAGCTACATATCCGAATTAGAAGCAAGAAGGATGATGTCCAGAAGGTCATTTTGCACTATGGGGATCCCTTTATTTTCATTGAGGATAAGTATGAAGCTAAGAAAGAAATGACCAAAGTAACCTCAGATGCCCTATTTGACTATTGGCAGGTTACGGTCTCTGTTGATTTTGCACGCATTCAGTATCTTTTTGAACTCCTTGATAAGGAAGGGCAAGGTGTCTTTTATGGTGATAAGGGTTGTGTGGAACATACTCAAGAAAACTTGGATGCTGAAGGTAATGGTTTCAAGCTTCCTTACATTCACGAAATCGACGGTTGCCAAGTTCCTAGCTGGGTTTCAAATACAGTTTGGTATCAGATTTTCCCGGAACGCTTTGCGAATGGAAATCCTAGCTTAACTCCAAATGGAGCTCGCGAGTGGGATGCTGAGATTTCTCCTGAAAGGGATGATTTTTTTGGTGGAGATTTGCAAGGAATTATCGACCATCTGGACTATCTCAAAGATCTAGGAATCACTGGGCTCTATCTCTGTCCGATTTTTGAAGCTACAACCAATCACAAGTACGATACGACGGATTATTTTGAAATTGACCGTCACTTTGGAGACAAGGAAGTCTTTCGTAATCTAGTAGAGGAAGCCCATAAACGGGGCATCAAAATCATGTTAGATGCAGTGTTTAACCATATCGGAGATCAGTCAGCCCAATGGCAGGATGTTCTAAGGAATGGAGAAAATTCCCCTTATAAAGATTGGTTCCATATCCAAGAATTCCCAGTTACTGAGGATAAACTTCAGAATCCAAGAGAATTGCCATACCATACCTTTGCTTTTGCCAGCTATATGCCTAAGTTAAATACAGCTAACCCTGAAGTCAAAGACTATCTTTTGAGGGTTGCAACCTACTGGATTGAAAATTTTGATATCGATACTTGGCGTTTGGACGTTGCAAATGAAATTGACCACCAGTTCTGGAGAGATTTCAGAAAGGCAGTTCTTGCTAAAAAGCCTGATTTGTACATATTGGGTGAAATCTGGCATACCTCACAACCTTGGCTACAAGGAGACGAGTTCCATGCTGTTATGAACTATCCACTCTCTGAAAGTATCAAGGACTATTTCTTGCGTCAGACTAAAAAGACGGAGCAGTTTATTTCAGAAATCAATAGCCAGTCTATGTACTATAAGCAACAAATCTCAGAGGTCATGTTTAATCTTCTGGATTCTCACGATACGGAGCGAATCCTCACAACTGCAAAAGGAAATATGCAGCATGTCAAGGCAGCCCTTGCCTTCCTCTACCTTCAAAAAGGGACCCCTTGTATCTATTACGGAACAGAGCTGGCACTTAAAGGGGGACCAGACCCTGACTGCCGTCGTGTCATGCCTTGGGACCGTGTTTCTGAGGACAATGATATGCTGAATTTCATGAAGCAATTAATCAAGATCCGTAAGGAAATTTCAAGCATTATTCAATATGGAACCTATAAGCTAGAAGAAGTGAAACCAGATGTTCTAGCTTTGAAATGGAACTATGAAGGGAAAGAAGTTCAAGCCATCTTTAACCAGTCTTCTGAGAATTTTGTTTTAGATAGAGATTCAGTTGATTTAGCTAGTCATTGCCAGCTTGAAGATGGACATCAAGTCATCTTACCAGATGGATTTGTAGTTACTGTTTCTGAGTAAAAAGGATTAAAATAATGGCACTCAAGGAAGTTTATGATTATTTTCGTCACTATGATAAGGAAACTTATCAAGTTGTCGCCTGCATGGGCAATGAACCATCGGAAGAAGATGTTCAGGATTTTGAAAATCAATACGGCATTCGTCTGCCAGAAGATTTCAGGGAATTCACCATGTCAGCTCTGGGAGGTCTCTTTATGGAAGTCAGGGAAGAGCTATGGCCAAGAGCCAAGGCTTATGATGTAGCACCATTTTGGACTTTCTGCCGAGGTATCAAGGTCTTGGGGATCGCCAATGGCATCCCAGACTTCTTAGACATTCGAATAAAAACTAAGGAATTACATGATTTAGGATTTGTTGACTATATTCCATTTCTGTCTATCATCGGGGATGGAGATGTGATTTTCTGCTTTGATAAGGACAATCATATAGTAGCTCTAGATTGGTATAATAGTGGCGAAACTGAAGAGCTTGAATGTGATTTTTCAGAGCTTTTGCTGCAGCAAATTGCAGAGTTGGAAGAACGTAAAAATGAGATGATCAAGCTTTTGGAAAAGGGGAAATCTAGTCAATAATCTATAAGGAAATATCAGTGTGATAGTCCGTAAAAGAGGTTGGGACAAAAGATCCCGACCTCACTTTTTATTAGCAATCAAACTTTGACGTGGTAGCTGATTGAACTTTCTGTTCGTTTTTTATACTCTTCGAAAATCTCTTCAAACCACGTCAGCGTCACCTTGCCGTATATATGTTACTGACTTCGTCAGTTCTATCTACAACCTCAAAGCAGTGCTTTGAGCAACCTGCGGCTAACTTCCTAGTTTACTCTTTGATTTTCATTGAGTATTAGACTCCAAAGAGCTCCTAATCATACTCGCGGGGCTGGGACTACGAAATCGAGACTTTGTCTATCGATTTCTGTCCCACTGCCTTTTTTAGTAAAATCATTCACTAAATGTACATTCAGATTTTCAAAATTTTCTACTAATTATAGAAAAAAGAATCAAAAGTATGATTTTTATGCTGCCAGTATTGAAGTTTCTTATATTATTTTATAAAATAGAAGCAAAATACTACTGAAAAAGTAGAGCGCTTACATAAAATTGGAAGCGGTTACGAATATAAGGAGGATCTTATGGGAAAAGATCATTGGAATCGAAAAAGAGTGTACAGTATCCGAAAATTTACCGTTGGCACTTGCTCTGTAGTTATCGGCACTTGCTCAGTCTTATTTGGAGCAAGTGTAGCTGGTGCAAACCAAGTTTCAGCTGATGAAACTCCAATTGCAGTTGCTGCAGAAAAAGTAGAGGATGATTCTCATAAAGAGGAACTTGGTGAAACAAGAAGTCCAGAACAACCAGCATCAACTGAATCAGCTACAAGTGAAGTTGCTACACCAGCTCATGAAGTTGAAAAAAAACAGGATGACCAAACTGTACAGTCAGATTCTGACAAAAAAGAGGATTCCATGTTAGATAAGAAACCTCAAGCAATTACTCAAGATCAATCTGCTCAAACGGAAAAACCGGACCTAAAACCGGCTACCAGTGAGGAGGTAAATCAATTGGTTGAGGACCGTAAAGTAGAATTTAACCAAAACTGGCATTTTAAACTCAATGCCAATGCAAAAGACGCTATCAAACCAGATGCAGATGTATCAAGCTGGAAGAAATTAGACCTTCCTCATGACTGGAGTATTTACAATGACTTCGATCATGATTCTCCTGCCCAAAACGAAGGTGGCCAACTCAATGGTGGTGATGCTTGGTATCGCAAGACCTTTAAACTAGATGAAAAAGACCTTAACAAGAATGTTCGCCTAGTCTTTGATGGTGTTTATATGGATTCGCAAGTCTACGTAAACGGTCAGCTAGTTGGTCACTATCCAAATGGTTACAACCAATTCTCATATGACATCACTGACTATCTCAATAAAGACGGTCGTGAGAATGTCGTAGCTGTACATGCGGTCAATAAACAACCAAGTAGCCGTTGGTATTCAGGAAGTGGTATTTACCGCGATGTTACCCTTCAAGTCACAGATAAGGTTCATGCTGAGAAAAATGGAACAACTATCTTAACACCAGATCTTGAAAAACAACAAAATGGTAAGGTTGATACTCATGTAACAAGTAAGATTGTCAATACAGATGACAAAGATCATGAAATTGTTGCTGAATACCAAATTATCGAAAGAAATGGTCAAGCAGTAACGGACGTGGTTCGTACAGATAGCCAAGTCTTGAAAGCTCATCAATCAACTAGCCTAAATGCTATTTTGCAAGTTGAGAAACCAAAACTCTGGACAGTCCTTAACGACAAGCCTGCCCTTTATGAGTTGGTGACTCGTGTTTATCGTGATGGTCAATTGGTTGATGCCAAGAAGGACTTGTTTGGTTACCGTTACTATAACTGGACACCAAATGAAGGCTTCTCTTTGAATGGTGAACGCATTAAATTCCATGGAGTTTCTCTTCACCACGACCACGGAGCTCTAGGGGCTGAAGAAAACTATAAGGCAGAATACCGTCGTCTGAAACAGATGAAGGATATGGGTGTCAACTCTATCCGTACAACCCACAACCCAGCTAGTGAGCAAACGTTGCAGATCGCTGCAGAACTAGGTTTGTTGGTGCAAGAAGAAGCTTTCGATACTTGGTACGGTGGTAAGAAACAGTATGACTACGGACGTTTCTTTGACAAAGACGCCACTCACCCAGATGCTAAAAAAGGTGAAAAATGGTCTGACTTTGACCTACGTACAATGGTCGAAAGAGGCAAGAACAACCCTGCTATCGTCATGTGGTCTATCGGTAATGAAATCGGTGAAGCAGACGGTAAGGCTCGTTCTCTAGCGACTGTTAAACGCTTGGTGCAAGTGATCAAGGCTGTTGATAAAACACGCTATGTCACTATGGGAGCAGATAAGTTCCGCTTTGGTGATGGTAGTGGTGATCATGAAAAGATTGCGAACGAACTTGATGCGGTTGGATTTAACTATTCAGAAGACAACTACAAGAAACTTCGTGCTAAACATCCAAATTGGTTGATTTACGGTTCAGAAACTTCTTCTGCAACTCGTACTCGTGGTAGCTATTTCCGTCCAGAAAGTGAGCTAGTTCATAGCAACCAAGCTTACCGTCATTATGAGCAATCAGACTATGGTAATGACCGTGTTGGTTGGGGTAAAACAGCCACTGCATCTTGGACTTTTGACCGAGACAATGCTGGTTATGCTGGTCAGTTTATTTGGACAGGTACCGACTATATCGGTGAGCCTACTCCATGGCACAACCAAAACAACACACCAGTTAAGAGTTCTTACTTTGGTATCGTAGATACAGCCGGAATTCCTAAGAATGACTACTACTTGTACCAAAGCCAATGGGTTTCTGCTCAGAAGAAACCAATGGTTCACCTCCTTCCTCACTGGAAATGGGAAGATCCTACTCTGAAAGCAAATGTAGCGGACGCAGATGGTAAGATTCCTGTTCGTGCATTTTCAAATGCTGCCAGTGTGGAACTGTTCTTAAATGGCGAGTCTCTAGGTAAGAAAACCTTTAACAAGAAACAAACAAGTGATGGCCGTACTTACCAAGAAGGTGCCAATGCCAAGGAACTTTACCTTGAGTGGAAGGTTGCTTATCAACCTGGAACCTTGGAAGCAGTAGCTCGTGATGAGGCTGGTAATGAAATTGCTCGTGATAAGGTAACGACTGCTGGTGAGCCTGCAGGTGTTCGCTTAGTTAAAGAAGAAAATGCTATCGCAGCAGACGGAAAAGATCTCACTTATATCTACTACGAAATTGTTGACAGCGCTGGTAATGTAGTTCCAACTGCTAATAACCTTGTGCGCTTCCAGTTGCATGGACAAGGTCAGATTGTCGGTGTGGATAACGGTGAACAAGCAAGCCGTGAACGTTACAAAGAGCAAGCTGACGGTTCATGGGTTCGTAAGGCTTTCAATGGTAAGGGTGTTGTCATTGTCAAATCAACTGAGCAAGCTGGTAAATTTACCTTGACTGCTCATTCTGATCTATTGAAATCTGATCAAACTACAATCTTTACAGGTAAGAAAGACCAAGCTGAAAAAACTGTCTTGGGTACAGAAGTTGCTAAAGTCCGTACTGTTATCGGTCAAGCACCGAAAATGCCTAAGAAGGTAGCATTTATCTACAGTGATGGTAGCCGTACAAAACTTCCAGTAGAATGGTCAGCAGTTGATGTCAATGAACCAGGAATTGTGACTGTTAAGGGTGTAGCAGATGGACGTGATGTAGAAGCGCGTGTTGAAGTCTTGGCTCTCGAAGCAGAATTGCCTGTAGTCAAGAGAATCGCTCCAAATACAGACCTAAATTCAGTTGACAAATCTGTTTCCTACGTATTATCAGATGGTACTGTAGCAAGCTATGATGTTAATAAGTGGGAAATTGCAGCTGAAGACCAAGCTAAACTAGCAATCCCAGGCTCTCGCATCCCAGCAAAAGGTATTTTAGAAGATGAAGAAATCGCTGCGACCTTGGTAGTTGCAGAAGGGGAAGCTGCTAATCCAGTAGTTCCAAGTGTAACTGTGGCAGATCAAGCGGTTGAAGGTCTTTCAACTGACCAACCTGTAAAATACCACAAGCTTGCTTATGGAGCAACCTTGCCAGAGGTTAAAGCTACAGCTGAGAATGCTCAAGTGACAGTTATTCAAGCTAATGAAGCAAATGGTATGCGTGCAAGCATCCATGTTCAACCAAACGATGGTGGCCCACTACAAACCTATGCTATCCAATTCCTACAAGAAGCTCCACAAATTGAACGTTTGAGCCTAGAAGTTGAAAATGCAGCTGCTTTGAAAGAGGACCAAACAGTCGGTATCAAGGTCTTGGCTCACTATCAAGATGGTACTCAAGCAGTCTTGAAGGCTGACAAGGTTAGCTTCTCAACTACAGGTGAAGGAGATGTAGCCGTTCGTAAAGGTATGCTTGAATTGCACAAACCTGGTCAAGTAACTCTGAAAGCTCAATTTGAAGGAGCAGAAGGTCAGATTGACTTGAACATTCAAGCAAATACTGAAAGCAAAGTTGTCCAAGCCATCCGTCCAGTCAGTGTCGTGACAGGTTTGAACCAAGAACCAAGTCTACCTGCTACAGTAACTGTAGAGTATGACAAAGGATTTCCAAAGGTTCACAAGGTGACTTGGCAAGCAGTTGCTAAGGAAGACCTTGCTAAATACCATA
>ERZ1674051.240-NODE-240-length-14920-cov-11.734679_pt1 | contig 14920 bp, 19 predicted proteins | sample MGYA00581125_ERZ1674051 | MGnify/ENA primary metagenome ERZ1674051 (study PRJEB41354, sample SAMEA4873326) | human saliva metagenome | biome: human-associated habitat [ENVO:00009003]; feature: mouth environment [ENVO:08000002]; material: saliva material... | reverse complement strand
AAAGAAAAGGAGATAGCTCCTCCTCCCATTACCGCATAAACTCGGGGAATGGAGCCGGTGAGCGTGCCGTGGCGACTAAGTTCGTGCAGTGGGAGGTGCAGCCCTTGGAAACCCTCTGTGCCTGTAAAGCCTACCTCCTGCGTGTGAAGCTCAATCGTGGCGGGACAATGAGCCGTGAGGAAAAGGATTGGCTATGCGAAGCCGTGAACAGCAACACCTACTTCCGCACTGCCGTCCCCGTGATGGGCTACCGCTTTGACTTCTTCGATGTGCTGAAAAAGTACTTGGTCAAGCAATACGGACAATGGGCAGAATACTATGCCCCTGACCGCACCAGCCTACGTAAGCACCTTTATGGACGTATCAACCAGATTGTAGAAATCCCTAAATACTAACGACAATGAACGGAACAGAACAATTCACCCGTACCATATCTGAGTACCTCAACCTACGAGCAGCTACAGACCCTCTGTTTGCTCCTAACTTGGCAAAGCTCCACAAGAACATCGAGGACTGCATCACCTATATCTTAAAGCAGGTACAACAGAGTGGTTGCAACGGCTTTGAAGACGATGAAATCTACTCTATGGCGGTACACTACTATGATGAGGACGATTTAGAAGTGGGTAGCCCTGTCGCCTGCCATGTGGTCGTCAATCATACCATAGTCCTCTCCGAAGAAGAGAAAGCCGAAGCACGCAAGCAGGCGATACAGCAGTATCAAGCCCAAGAGCTACGCAGGTTACAAGTGCCGAGGCAAGTGAAAACGAAGGCAAGCACCAACAGTGAACAAGCCCCCCAACCCTCTCTATTTGATATGTAGCCTATGAAACCGAGAAACAAGTTTGAGCAAGCTGTCCTAGCTCAAAGCAAGTACCTCCGCCCCATAACGAAGGCACAGAGGCAGTGGGCATTCCGTGAGTGCATTGAGCACTATGCCTATCGCCTACCCAAGGGCAACACTACTTGTATGGATTGTGGGCATTCGTGGCAAATGATTGAGGCTACCGAGCATTGCACCTGCCCCCAGTGTGGGGCAGGCTTAGAGGTCATAACTACAAGGGCGAGGAAGTTAAAGCAACGGCAGTATTTCACAGTACTGACCTCTTCGGGAGGGTATCAAGTCTTGCGTATGTACTTGCTTATTGCGGGTATGGAGAAAGGCTACCAAGCCACCTCCTCCGTTATGGAGATTGGTCAGTATTGGTGGGATGAGCGTGGCAGGCAGTCTATTGTCGCCGTACAGCGAACGATGGGGCATTATATAGATAGCTTTGCCTACTATTCGCCTATGGCTATTCGTCGGGACAACGAAGCCTACCGCTTTGTCGCTCGTTGTCCCTTATGCCCTAAGGTTAAGCTAAGCGATACCCTAAAGAGGAATGGCTTTGGAGGTAAGTGCTATGACATCGCTCCCACGAGCCTTATCCCAGCCCTCCTCACAGACAGCAGAGCCGAGACTCTACTGAAAGCTGGACGCACCGAGCATCTTGCTTATTTCCTCAGCCGAGCAAGGAAAATAGACGAGTATTGGCAAGCCTACAAAATCACACTCCGGAGGGGCTATGACATTACAGACATCGCCCTATGGTGCGACTATGTGGACATGCTCCGTAGATTAGGTAAGGACACGCACAACGCCCACTACGTTTGCCCCGAAGACTTGCAAGCAGCCCACGACACAGCACAGCGAAAGTTGCAGGCACAGCGAGAGAAGGAAGCCGAAGCACAAAGGCGAAAGAAAGCCATAGAGAACGAAGAGCGTTTTCAAGCCCTCAAAGCCCCATTCTTTGGGATTGCCTTCACTGATGGCACCATCCAAATCCGAGTGCTGGAGAGCGTGCAGGAGTATATAGAGGAGGGACAAGCTCTACACCATTGCGTATTCACTAATGAATACCACCTCAAGGAGAAGAGCCTCATTCTCTCTGCCTCTATTGCCGGCAAGCGGATAGAGACCATTGAGGTATCGCTTGAAACGATGGAAGTCCTTCAGTGCCGAGGCTTGATGAATCAAAATACCGAGTACCATGAGCGCATCATCGAACTCGTACATCAGAACATGAAACAGATACAAAGCCGTGTAGCCTAAACCGTAGCCCCTAAAAACAAAAGCCCCGAAACGATTTACTAAATCATTTCGGGGCTTCTTTTCTTTGTCTTTGAACCGAGCTGGTGACCAAAGGAAAAGGAGCAAAAGAAAGTCGCTACTCTTCTGATGAAGGCTCTGTATATATATGCTCTTTCTCCAAGATAATTAATTCGCCTTCTATTCTCAATAAAGTTCTCTCTTTGTATGCCGATATCTGAGGAATACTCTTGCTAGCCCAACCTTGATTGATCAGTCGCTCAAACAAATGAACTCCTATCATTAGTTGGTTATACGATTGAATGGTTTGACGTTGAATTTCCATAGACCTTACTAAGGATTCAACTTCTTGTAAAACAGGGAGTTTCATTATAAAATTTTTTGTCGCGTCTGTATCCATACTTGCGATGAGCTAATCTGAATATACTCGCGTAACAAATGATATAATTCTCTTATTTTAGGATAGCATTCTAGACTAGACAAGTCACTGATTTTCAACCCCAACTCTTCTAATCTTTCTTTGTGAATTGGCCGTCCATGTGACTTCCACATATTATTATCACTTAACTTGTCTGCAATCTCCTTTGCTTTATTTTCTTTTGTTATAGGATCCTTTTCCCAGTTCTTAAACTTATACTTAACCAACCAACGATTCAAAAGGTCTATAGTAAGCTCTTTCGCTTGCTCATAACTTCTGAGATCTGCAAGGTCAAAGTCTTTTAGAATTAGAAATTCTGCGTTAGATAACGTGTTATCTTTCGCCTGCTGCAATAAAGCATTGATTTTATCCAAATACCCCAAAGCTGCCACATAGTGACCATCTTTAGTCCTCACTTGTGGATCTATCGGTCCTAAAACAGATAAATAATCCATAAAGATATTATCTCCGCTCATTGTCAAAATTGTTCCGGCACTAAACGCATAGTCTGGGATTAAAAAATTCACTTCTGAGTAGAAATGTCTAAAAATACTAACAAAACGCTCACATGCTGTAGCACTCCCTCCCCCAGTTGTCAGAAGGATAGATAGTTTCTTTTCGTCTTTTTTCTCAGGGTTAAGGTCTACAATGAGATTGTTTAAGTGGTAAACAATAACATCGTCTATAGGTCCATAGTATACAAGGACATCAGACTGTAGATTTTGTTCTATATCTTTTATTTTCTCGAAAAAAAGATGTTTAATATGCTTATCTATTTTCTCATCCATAACAATGCTACTAGGGCTGAACACAAAGATACAAAATAGAGGAGACTTTGTCAAGTCACAGAGAGCAAGTATGGCTCCTCACCTAGAGGAGTCCTCGCAAGACCTTGCCTTTGTAGTGGCAAAAGGATAGGTATTCCTTGTAGAAATGCCTATCCCCTTGCCCAATCTTGCGAAGCAGCTTGCTTTTGCCTTGTTTGCCGTAGCCAAGCAGGCGACCCACACCGACATTGTAAGAGAGCAGCGTCAAGAGCAAGGCATCTTTGCCATAGCCCCTAAACACCTCAAAGCGTTCCCAAAGGTCGGCACGCAAGAGGGAGTCGGCTTGTCGCTCTGTCATCTCTGCCGTAAACTTCTCGCCCTTTTTGAGTTGGTGACCATAGCCGACATAGGAATGATGCTCCTTGCCGTGTCAGCCCTCAAAGTGTTTGACGCAAAGCACAGCTCGCTCAAAGGGCGGTAAGTCTGTCCAACGCACTCACCTCTACACCATAGAGAGCAAAGCCCCGAAGCACAGCAGACAGAATGCAAATATCCATTTAGCCATCTTTCTTTTTGTCCTCCTCTGCCTTCTTATGATTGAAAGAGAAAGTCAGTTGTCGCACCTTGCGCACCTTGCCGAAGTTGTCCTCGATGTACACGTCGATGGTCTGCCGATCTGCTGACTGCGAGGTATAGTACAGGCGAAACTCCTCCCTCGCCAGGGGATAGCGGTCATTAGGCTTGAGTGCTGCTCCTTTATCCAGCCTCAGCATCCCCTTACCCTCGCTTTGAAAGTAGCGAAGGGTATAGCGGGCCCCAGCAAAGCGACCAGCTCGCTTGAGGGAGCATCGTATCTCAGCCGTTTCGCCCCTACGGATGTCTTTTTGGATGGGCATCGTCTCTAGCGTGAAGTCATAAGCCTGCTGTACCTCCAGCTCGCGATCACAAGCAGGGAGACAAAGGCTCACTACGGCAAGTAGCCCCATAGCCCACAGCATATTCACAAGTTTCCTTTTCATTGTTCGTCTTCAGTCTATAGGTTAAAGCGCAGTCCCAAGGCAAGGGCGGGACGAAAGCGATGCAGATCAGAGCCCAGGAGCAGTCGCCCCTGAGCTTTGAGGACAAGGAGTAGCCTATCCGAGAGGAAGCACTCAACGGTGTTATGCAGAGCTCCGCCATAGACGAGGCGTGAGCGGTCAAGAAGCGTCGCCCCATCAGGTAGCAAGGACTTCTCTTCATTGAGTTCTTCGTAGCCCCCGAGGGCAGAGACCCCAAGGTAGGCAAAGATATTCTTGCCTCTATCCGAGAGAAGAGGCTGCATATAGCCCACTTGTAGGAGCGCATCACGCATCGGAACTTCATAGTCACGATACGCGAGTCGCTGCTCTTCGTATTCAGCCAAGAGGAAGGCATAGCTAGCTCGCTTGAGGTACTTCGTAAGCGACACACCAGCACCCCAGTGCTCTTTGCTAAAGACCTTCTCTCCCTTAATCAGTGGCACGGATGCGATGACCTCAATCCCTTGTTGCTTCGGGATGAGTCGCTGTGCGTTTGCAGAGATGAATCCACAGACAGCACAAGCGAGGAGTAAACAAAACTTCTTCATAGGGCTTACCACTTGAGCTTAAGATTGTCAACCTTCCTGGCAAGTAGAAGGTCTTCCTCATCGAGGTAGAAAGCAAGCGTGCGTCCGCCTCCTCGTTCGTAAAGCCTTACCTCAAGCTGTTTATCCTCCGAGAGGGTAAACTGCTCGAGCACGAAGATCGTGCGCTCGCATCCTTCCGCACGCACCCGAGTCACCTCATGGTAGGCTCGTAGCGGCTGCAGGACCTGCTCCTGGATGGCCGTACGTCGAGCCACCTTCTTATCGACGACCTTGAAGCTGATGAAGTCCACCGAGTAAGGGAGGTTCGTCTCATTGTCGATGCGGGTATGTAGGTAGAGCAAGCCGTTGTGCGCATAGAGGCCACGAAGGAGGAAGCGTATCCCAAACTGGCGCACCCCGATGTGTTTGACCGTCCGCTCATCATTCTGATGAATGGTCTTCATCATCAACTTTACCAAGATGGGCGACTCACTCCCCAGCTCCTTAAAGTAGATGTCGGCACGGTTGCTCGGTAGCCTACCCTCCGTGCTTGACAAGAAGTCCGCCATCTCGACGCTGAGCTTCTCAGGCTCTTCGGCATACTTCACATTGAAGGCATAGAAGGAGCCATCCTCACAGATGACACTCATATTCGTCTCCGTCTCAAAGTCACGCACGGCGGCCTTGACACGCAGGACGTTCTCCGCATCCTCCGCTTTCCCTGCGATGAGCTTGTTGCTCCCGAGGTCTACGTAGCGAATAGCGGAGGGGAAGATCAGGTGTGAGGTCTTGTCAAAGGTGACCTCAAGACCATAGGGTAAGACCACACGCCCCGAGGGGATGGTCTTGCTCATCCCTTGATAGAGATCGCCCGTGGAAAGCGGACGATAGCCCGCATGAGCTCTCAGACTATCGGTCGTAGTCTGAGCAAGGGAGGTAGTCATACTCGCCCCGAAGAGCAGGGCGGAAAGAATCCATTGCTTCATTGTTATAGTGCTTTGCTGTTTACTTACTGGAAACTAAAAAGAGACGATAGCCTCCTTTGAGGGTGACTTGAAGCGTGCGGAGCTTCTTCTGAAGGAGCTGACTCGCTCCCTGCATCACGCCACGAGCTGCCTCGGAGATGATCTGATCTTTGGCCGAGCTCGCAAAGGTGAAGGAAGTACCTACCGAGCCCCCTATGTTCGCCCCTACCTCCTTCAGAGCAGAGACCTGCTCTGCCCCCGGGATATAGATCCCCTCCTGTCCATCAAGATCATAGGCCGAGAGCTTGACGGGGATAATCCTTCCACCGATCTCGATGCTCTTAACGAGGAGATGCAAGCGATTCCCCCCGAGCTTAGCTTGAGCGATTAGCAAGCTCTGCCGTGGGATACGTAACTCGCCGATATGGGCGGACTCTAAGAGGCGTAAGGCCACATAGTCTCCCTCTCGTAGTATCGTCGTATGATCCACCACCACGGGCAGGGTGTTGGGCTGGACGGAAGAGGGCTGAGCAAGCGCCGAGTGAAAGCCTAGATGACGCTCCCTGCTCCCGTACTCCTGTATGAAGGTCGAATCGGCCATGGGCTGAGCTAGGCTAGAGACCATGTGCTTGGGCTCTGCAAGGACCTCCATCCTGGGTTCTTGAAGAGCGCTCTCCGCTTCTGGATCTACGATAGTACGCTCTTCTGCACGAAGAAAGGCTTTAGCTGGAAGCTCCCCGCCCTTGGGTAGATACTTGGAGGCCATCTGATAGCTACGCTCCATCAGGCGGAGCTGCTTTTCCTCCTCATCATCTTCTTCGCTCTCTTTCTTACGTAGAGCTTCACGGAGATCTTCATTCTCGGCTCGCAAAGCATCACGCTCTTCTGCATTAGGATCCGTGGCATAGAAGGAGCTCAAGAGGCGCTTATTCTCCTCATAGCGCTGAAGGGAGCCCTCAATCTTCGTTGAGGAGGGCTGCCCTTGTGCATCAAGGGAGGTGGGTTCCTCTGCAAAGTAATCCGAGAGGCGCCCAATCTCAGCTTGCGTCTCACTCTCTGAAGCCGACTTGTCGCCCAGCTCATAGCTCTTGAGCTTGTTATCGGTGAGCTGGCGCACTGTTGCCTCAGGGATATCCTTATTGAGGCCCTCTTGCTCTGCGGCTTTATCCTTATCCGAGGGAGCAAAGATGAACCAAAGGGAGAGGGCGCAGATGAGTCCCAGCCCTCCAAAAACCAGCGCCTTGCGAAGCTGTTCTTGCTGTTTCTTATCCATAGTGTGCTATCTTTTGATGAGTAATTCTCAAGGGGGAACACCCGAGGCTATCCAGCCGAGACGGGTGGAGAGGTGCATCCAGAGGCTGGCGCCTGGGAATAGGTAGCTGGCGTGCTTCCTGCCTGGGGAAGAAGACCTGGACCAGCATCATAAGGGAGCAGGATAGGTAGAGCAGACTGATACCATAGACCAAGCGTCGACGAGTCATAGGACTAAGCCGATCACAGTAAGCCCGAAGCCAGTAGTGCAGCCCGAGATAGTAGCGATAGAGGGAAAAGCGAGTAGACATGGCTTTAGCGTTTATAGCTCCGTAGATCTTGGTTCTCGCGTACAAGGAAGTGCTCCATCAGAAAGCCCTGTGGGTTGTCATCCGAGCGGACAGAGTTCTGAAGTGTACAGCTCGTCACCAGGCTTCGCTCGGTGACATTACTCTGCCTTAAGATGAACTGCCTGGCGTAGGTTGTTACCTCATAAGGATAGCTCTCAAAGTTGCAGTGGATCGAGTCGATCACAATACGCTGATTGACATTACCCGAGATCGCCCTGTTGTAGTAGCCCTGCTCCGCTAGGTCCTTGTAATAATCAAAGGCTGACTTATCACAGAGGGCAAAGGCACGAGACATATTCTCCTCGATAGCATCCTTATCGGGAGCGATACTGAAGAAGAGCTCATGAAAGCGACGGACATGCTCTCTGGCCTCCACAGGGCGATTACGCGAGGCATCTTGGCTAAGAGCCAGCATCAGCGACTTACCTTGATCTAAGACATAGATCTTCTCACGCTGCCTTTCGGCAAAGCGGTAGGAACTATAGAGGGCATAGCCACAGACTCCTGCACAGAGCAAGGCAAAGAGGAGGATGTAGAGACGGATCTGACGGAATGCCGTCTCGATATTCTTTAATGATTGGAATTCCATAGTGTATACTTCTCTCTGGTGTTACTAGCCTTTGATTAAAGCACCCCTGATGCGGCCACCAAGGTTGCCTATGCTGGCACCTGCTCCTGCAGCCCCTGCCTTACCTCCAGCATAAGCCCCCTGCATCCCGCGCTGAGCCACTTGATTGACATTGCGCCCATAGGAGCCGATACCGCCTCCAGCTTCAATGATCCACCCAGCAACCGTAGGTACACAGAAGTAGCCCACAATGCCTATGAGGAAGAAGACGATGTAATACCACGAGCCTGAGTCAGGCAGGTAGTTGGGATCACTCAGGGCGGAGATGTCCTTCTGGATCATCAAGACCTGGATCTTCGTAAGGAGAGCCGTAAGGATAGAGCTGACGGGTAGCCAGAGATAAACCGAGATGTAGCGAGAGAACCACGCCGTCAAGGAGCCCGACAAGCCATCCCACACGGCAATACCAAAGACCACAGGACCCAGGATGGAGAGGACGATCAAGATGAAGGTGCGTAGCGTATCGATGATCAAGCCGGCGGCATGAAAGAGTAGCTCCATCAGATCATGAATCAGGTTCATAAACCACTGCTTCGTCTGATACGCTGCGCGCTCAGCATACATCCCCGCGATAGTGATGGCATCCTCGGGCCCGATAATTCCCATCTCCTCGATCTTCTGATCGAACTTCTCATTGGAGACCAGATAAGCAGTCTCGGGATTACGGAGATAGGCCTCTTCCTTGAGCAGGCTGTCGGTGAGCTGGCGCACCGTAGCCTCGGCGAAATTCTTCTTAAGTCTCTATTACTCTATAGTCTGCCCCCTCTCCGAAGAGGTAATAAGATAAAAAACAGTGAGCCCCCCAACGGACGCAATTGCATCCGTTGGGGGGCTCCATTAGTCAGCTTCTAGCGAAGGATTAGATGCCTACGTGGCCGTCAGTGTTGCCTGGTGCGGGCGTGGATCCGCCACCTTCGGGCTTGTCCTTTTTCTTCTTTGCCGTGGGCTTAGCCTCCATACGTTCATAGCTGACTTCGTCGGGACGAAGGCGGAAGTACGTGGCATTCGGACGAAGGTTCACACGAGGCTCGGTGATATGCACGTTCGCATTGAACTCGCTACCGACGGGCACGACCTTGCTCTTGAACGAAGGCGAAAGCGTCCCCAGGCGCCCGAAGTCCACGATGTCGCCGTTGGCTACGACTTCGCGTGCCATATCTGCGGCGAGGTTCAAGACGCTTTGCACTTCCATGTAATTGAGGGTCGTGTCCTTGGCCACCAGCTCGCAGAAGCGCTCGAAGCTCATACGATGACGGCCCGAAGGGGTGGCTTGAATCACCACCTTGCCTTTGTTCGGTCCAATGCCTACCTTGCGCTGGCCGAGGGTGTAACCAATGGGTTTGTTTTTCTTACTCATAATTATTTAAGGTGTCTCCAGCTGGTTATCCTTGCTCCTGTCGGAGACGTTATACAGGGGAAAGGTAAGGTGTGTTTTTCTTCTTCTAAAAGCCTCTCCGCATGAGAGGTAAAGCTATCTGCCCCAAAACGTATACGTTTTCGACGCAAGACGTATACGTTTTACTCGCGATACGTATACGTTTCGCTCGGGGAGGCTATACGTTGGGCTCTTTCACCCTCAAAGTTACCCTTTTCCACCGAACTGTGCGAACTGGAAAGAAAATCCTATTTTTACATAAACTAAAACTCTACAGGCAGGCTTAGAAGGTCTAAGCAAGAGTGAGCATAGATGCTATGAAGGGAGAAACCTCTTTAGGTTAAAGCCAACCAAGGATTGCTCTTCCATCCAGTTCTGCTGCCTTAGTAAAGGGAACATGTTAATCATCTGGGCACATTTGGTTGTCCTATTTATCAGAATAGCTATGGCGTTTGCAAAAGGTAGAAATGATGTGCAAGTAGGAATTGAACACGAATACACCACTATTAAATGGTTCATTCATGAGGTGAACTCTTTGTTTAAATCGGAGCTTAGCTCTACCGATGCAAGGATGGAGTCTGAACTTGAAGCCATAGATGAACCAGACCCCGATATCCGTTTGAGTATGTGTAGAGCTATTACTCAAGACTATTCCTATAGCTACATATATGAGGAGCTGATTCTCTCCTCCAAAAGAACCCTTCTCATAGCTATATTCACTTACTTCGAAAGCATTCTCAAAAGAATCTCCAAACTGTATGAGATCACAGTGGTAGATAAGGAGGGGAAGGTCGTAAAAGAGCCTAGAGTCACCCAGATCCTATCTGCTATAGAGAAGGAGAAAGGGGAACTGCCAGTTGAAGCTAATTCACTAAAGAACAAAGTTCCCAATGATTTAAGGCTTCTCCGAAACTACTGCGTCCATGAAGGGACGATTGATGAGAAAACCGAAGCCATAATCAAGGAAGATCCAAACTTAGATCGAGAAGGGAGCGAACTATATATCAAGGATAAGCAGGTGCTATTGGATTATCTTGAGGCTACAAAAGCTTTTCTCGTGATTCTCGAAGAGCATTGCCGTCGAAATTCGTCTCGGCCGTGAAGAAGCAAAGCGCTGGCTCGATGAAGGTATAGAAACTCTCCTCCGAGGGAAAATCTGCAGCATTCCCTGGAATGCCTGCCCAATAGAGCGTCGCCGTATCGATGGTATTGTGCCGTGGCTTGCACTCCATCAGGGCCAAAGCGGAGCCAACATCGTTCTTGATCTGGCGGAGCTGATCGGCCTCACGACTCCACGCTAGCACATTGAAGTGAGCACGAATGGAGGTCAAGCCCTGAGAGTGGGCTATATTGAGGTACTCCTGTATCCACTCCTCGTTGATCTGATTGCTTCGACTATAGCGTGCCAAAGAGTGCATGTTTCTCGCCTGCTTCTCAAAGCGCTCAAGGGTTGCATCACTATCCTCAATGAAGAGGTACTGATTGTAGATATGGTTGCAGGAAAGGAGCAAGCCCACAGGCGAGGCAAAGCTCAGACGACAGTCACTGCGATCAGTGGATAGCCGCTCATAGCGGCCATCGGTACTGACACGCGTCGGAAGATCCTCCGTATCACTAAGCGTATGCAAACAAAGTCGGTGATCCCCGACGCGGACAAGGTCTGCTCCGAGCTGAATATCTTCAAGCGAAGTATGCCCCTCCTCCGAGAGGCTGAAGTAGCGATCTAAAAGCCCTGGTCTGTCTGCCGTCCCCACAAGCTCATCCTCCGTCATACGCTCCAGACGAAGGAGCAGCGTGTCATTGATGATGCGCTCAAACTGGTCCACCGCCTCCATGAACTTGATGACGGCTTCTTTATCCTCGATCTCCTTCGGGACAAGACGCCCTCGGCAGAGCACAGAGAAGTTGCTCTGCTGAGCCATACGCTTCCTATTGCTCTTCGTAAGGAAGAGATAGACCGAGTGCTTGAGATAAGGACGCTCATTGAAGTGGCGCTCCGAGGAGCGTGCGAGGAAGCTAAACTCTCCCTCAGAGAGCTTGCCCTGATACTCCTCGCTGATGAACCAGTCTTGCTTATGTACGATGCTGAAGTTAGGAAGCACCTTGATGGCCTTATGCCATGCAGAGTGCATCGCTTCATACTCAGCCGAGGTCACGGTGAAGAGCTCGGGGAGCTCCACCCGAAAGGCGACCGTGATATCGGCATCCTTACTGATCAAGCAACCTTGCTCAATAGCAAGCAGAGGGAACTTGGCCTCCAAGCTACAGGTCTTGCTCTTGTGTCTCATCTTCTGGATGATTTGAGCCGGTGGAATAAGTGTAGGACGCTACGGCAATGAGCTAAGTAACGGGGATGAGAGCGTAGTGCCCCCCGCTTCATCAGTCCATGCTCGCCATACTTGCGGTTCATAGCGAAGGTTTGCCACACTAGAAGTGAGGCACCCAATACGCCTATGCCGAGGCAGAGCAGCTGACTGACGCCAAGGAGGTAGAGTACGACCACCACGATGAAGGTCGCCAGCAAGCCTCCTGCAAAGAAGAAGAGGTACTGCGCTTTCAGCCCCTTAAACTCCACCGTACGTCCTACGCCTTTATTGATTTCCCAGCTGGCCATGGCCTACAAGAAGAAGGAACGCAGGATCGTAGCCGCCACGATGAGGAAGATACAGGCACCAAACCAAGAGGCCGCCGTCTTACTCGTATCCGGGTCACCCGAGGAGAACTTGTTGTAGACCTTGATGCCCCCGATGAGCCCTACCACAGCTCCGATGGCGTAGATCAGTTTCGTGCCAGGATCAAAGTAGCTCGTCACCATCTTCGTGGCTTCGTTGATACCTGCCATACCATTGCCTTGGGCATCCGCGACGACAGGTGCAAGGAAGAGGGCTAGTAGCAGGAAAGCAAGTTTCTTTGTGTTCATATTCTAGGATCATGAATGATTGCTATACGGGAATCATAGGTAATAGTCGAGCCCTTGCATGTCAGCTCTGGTGTCTTGACTTGGAGGGAGTGGCGTCGCCTCTTCCGTCTCAGACTCCGCCTCTCGGATAGCCTGAAGGAGCTTCTTGTGCACAGCTTCTTGCCTCAGGAGCTCCGCTTGGTATTGTGCTAAGAGGTCCGTACCCCGAAGACTTCGGAGCGACGAAGAGACCGTGTCGGGTGCTTCTTCATCAAGAAGATCATCCTTCTGACTCCACTGACTTAGGCGAAGGAGGTCACGGGAAAGAACGCTCGTAGAAGTGAGCTCAGCGCTGCTATCAGCTTCCCACTCCAGCTCCTCTCGAAGGACTTCCGCCTCATCGATCACCTCCATTATGTAGTCCACATCCAGCTCTTCATCTTCGAGGAGCTCAGCTTCGACGTTCGACATCGCGGCTGGTTCTTCGCCTTCCTCCTCAGCGGTTTGCTCCGCAAAAGTAGGCGCATTCATCTTCGATTCTTCGTCCACAGAAGACACGGGAAAGGGAAGGGATAACATGGGCAGTCAAGCCCCTACTCTTAGCAACCAGCTCGTGTGCTTCTTCTGCCCTCAAAGCCCCTACCTCATACTGCTGGGGCTCTTGTCGCTGACCTATCCTCTGACGGGATAAGCCCCTCCAGCACTCGTAGCTATAGGCGATACCAAGGATAAGCCACACGATGCCCAACAATAGGAGCACACGGAGTAGTATCGTCGTCATCATAAGGGGATCGTCGTTTTACGCCACTGCTTAGCGCTGGCTTGGTTGAGGAGCTCGCGATGGGCTCTGAGGTGCTCACGGATGATGTTGTCGATATAGCTCACCATAGACACACGCTCATGGAGGTCCTGCAAGACACTGCGGAGGATCTCCAGCGTCTCGGCATTCATCGTAAAGGAGGTCTTCTCGCGGATACGTAAAGGGACAAAGTAGCTCGCACGGTATTCCTCAATCGTGAAGACCTCCCCTGAGGGGCTTAATGTCGCTACTTGCACCGAGGACGGTGCTATCACCGTCTTCTCTGGCACACTCCGCTCCTCCTCTATGGGATCAAAGCTCGCCGTAGCAGACGAAGGACCTGGGAGCACCCCATCCTCGGCCATCTCTTGGAGCTTAGCATCCAGGCGCCGGCGCTGCTCTTCAATCGTCGCCATCGGTCGTCGGTGTGGGGAGCTGGAGGGCACTGAGAACCCATTCAGCTAGTTCATCGATGTTCGTCCCTACTCGGAGAGCTTTGTTAGGCGGGAGGTAAGTCGAGCGAAAGACCCCACGTGCCCCGTACATCGACAGCTCATGCGAGAAGCGATGCGTCCTATAAATCGGGAAGGGGACAAGCGTAAGCCCCTCCTCCTGGATATGCTGCGTGTAATGTGTAACCAGCGTATTGCGCACCCGGCGATCCACCTTATTCCACAGAAGCCAGATATCCTTAATCCGAGCCGTCTGCATCGAGACACCCAAGTCCTGGATGCTCTTGGCATAGCTCAGGCAAGCAACCAGCGACTGGATATCAGGCTCCAAGGGCGAGAGGATATAATCCATCTCCAGCGAGAGCTCAAGAAGCTCCCTCGTCCCCGCATGGCCAGGAAAGTCAAAGACAACCAACTGGTAGCCTTCTTCGGGATACTGCATAGCAAGTGCTTCTGCTCGAGCAACGGCCTCTTCTGGTCGTGCTTTGATGATCCGGTAGGAGCGACGCTGGAGCTGATGGAAGTAAGTCTGCATATAAGCCGTCAGAGCTGGATCCTCTCCTATAGTCCCCTTCTCTCGCTCACGGAGCTTGAAGAAGGAGTCCTGAGTCAGATCACAGTCCACGACAAAGAGCGAGATACCCTCCTCATAGTAGAGCATACTACTGAGGATCTCGGCTAGGGTACTCTTACCCACACCGCCCTTCTGTGAGGAGGAACCGAGATATATAGGTCGAGGTCGAGAGCTTTGCATAGGAGTGCCTACACCTGCTTCAATGATGACGAATGCTTGCTCAAGAGATGCATCTCACCTAATACTCGGACTCTAGCTAAGGGGAAGGAAACGAAAATAACGAGCCCCCGACGCTATACTGTGAGCATAGCGTCGGGGACTTCGTTTGTTAGCGCCAAGTGACGGCTTAGATACCTATGTGCCCGCCGTTGTCAGGGGGAGTCGTCGACCCTCCGCCTGGCTTGGTGTCCTTTTTCTTCTTCTTTTCCTTGGGCTTAGCCTCCATACGCTCGTAGCTGACTTCCTCGGGACGAAGACGGAAGTACATCGCATTCGGACGAAGGTTCACTCGGGGCTCGGTGATATGCACATTCGCATTGAACTCGCTCCCGACGGGCACGACCTTGCTCTTGAACGAAGGCGAAAGCGTCCCGAGACGTCCGAAGTCCACGATGTCGCCGTTGGCTACGACTTCGCGCGCCATATCAGCGGCGAGGTTGAGCACGCTCTGCACTTCCATGTAATTGAGGGTCGTGTCCTTGGCCACCAGTTCACAGAAGCGCTCGAAGCTCATACGATGACGGCCCGAAGGGGTGGCTTGAATCACCA
>ERZ1674051.224-NODE-224-length-15592-cov-17.647294_pt1 | contig 15592 bp, 19 predicted proteins | sample MGYA00581125_ERZ1674051 | MGnify/ENA primary metagenome ERZ1674051 (study PRJEB41354, sample SAMEA4873326) | human saliva metagenome | biome: human-associated habitat [ENVO:00009003]; feature: mouth environment [ENVO:08000002]; material: saliva material... | reverse complement strand
AGAGAAAATAAGTGGTTAAATCTTCTGCTCTTTACAATTCTTTCAATATCTAAAATCACAACTCTTGCGACACACGACACTAAAACACCAAGCAAGGATTGGCTTTGTATTGAAACAAGTTTTAGTTGAAAACAAGTAATCTGCTTTAGAAAACAGTAATCTAAAGGCTATGCAGTTACAAGAATGTTTTATCCAGACACCTGCCCAGACAGACATATCATAGCGATAGTCTTGAAAGTAAAAAATAATATTTACTCTCTTAGTATATCATACCTTTACCCTCATGGCAAGCATAAAAAAGATAAAAATAATGAAGATAATAGCGTAAAAATAGTTGCCTTATGTCATACATTATGATATAATACTTATATAGAGAAAGGAAAGGTGAAAACCTTAAAGGAAGTTAAATATGATTACAAAAACTATGCTCCACAATGGCATTGAAGATGCTAAAAGAGCAATCCGACAAAACCTAGAAAGCAACCAATTTGCTGAAGTGCTGATAACGGTCAATGCTTGGATTGGTCTAAAAGGAATAGAGGATAAATTGAACTCTGGTTCAGTTGAAACAAAAGAGGTCGAAAGAGAATTTGACCTCTCCTACTCCCTTTGTCAGCCAATCTACAATCCAGACAAGCGCCTAGAGGATATGGATGTCACTATTACAGATACCTCTGATGAACTGGATAAGGCGCGTGCTTTGATTAAGAAGTACGTCCTTGAAGATAAAAGAAAACAAGCTACCATAGTGGCAGTCCGAGCCTATCAGATTGCCCTTGAAGCTACTACTTTTCGTCTAAAGGTAGAAAACGAGATTAGCTCTCTTTACCAAAAGGAATTCGAAGCTAATTGAGAAAGGATAAGGGGAAACAATGGAACAACGCTATACAAAGAAAGATTTTTATGTTGGCCAAGAAGTTTATGCAGAATATATTGGTTTGACAGGTTCAAGAAATAAAAGAGGAGATATTAGTTTAGAAGTCGTAACAAGAGTAGGGAATAAGTACGTTACAACAAATAAGCGTATGTATCAAATTACAGATGGTTTCCTAGTGACAGAATATTCTCCTGATTATGTATTGTGGATCAATAAGGGCGACTTAGAAACAAAAATAGCTAAAGATAAGCTGTTTTCAAAATTATTAAGTGAGTTTTCATCAGGAGCAGGTATATTGCAAAACAAAAAACTCTACAAGAAACTGAGCCTAGAGGATTTGCAGGAAATTGAGCAAATCATTGAGAAAGGGGAAAACAATGGAAATTCCAAAGTATAGAGCGTGGGTAACTGGTACGGAAAGCGTCATGTACCAGCCACATGAAGTGTGGATCAATAATGGCGAGGTTTGGTTAAGTAATGCTAAAGGTTGGCCAGAAAAGAAAGTTGCTGCTGACAAGGTTATCCTATCACGCGCGACTGGATACAAAGACCAGAACGATGTCGAGATGTTCAAGGGAGACATCCTAAAAATCAATGATACCTATGCTGAAATTGACTATGACGGTTCTTGTTTCCTTGTATCGTTTATCGAAAAGGTTAAAGAAAATCAAGTCGATAAAAATTACCTTGTGATTTTGACAGTAAAGGAACTGGTGGAAGATTACAAGGTAACAGTGATTGGGAATGTGTATGCAAACCCAGAACTAAAAGAATTAGTGAAAGGATAAAAGGTGGTAACTTGAATCTATTTTTCAATGAAGATTGTATGGATGTCATGAAAAAATATCCTGATAACTATTTTGATTTAGCTATTGTAGATCCACCGTATTTTTCTGGCCCAGAAAAAAGAAAATACTATGGTCGAAAAGTCAGTCAGATTGGTGTCAATAGGCTTTATGGCGAAACTTCAGAATGGCAAGTCCCAAATAAAGATTATTTCGATGAATTATTTAGAGTTTCAAAAAATCAAATCATTTGGGGCGTGAACTACTTTAATTATTCTTTTGGTTCTGGCCGTATCGTTTGGGATAAAGTTAATGGTCAGTCAAGTTTTTCAGATTGTGAGCTAGCATACTGCAGCTTACATGATAGCACGCGCCTATTTCGCTATATGTGGAATGGTATGATGCAAGGTAAATCAATCTCTGAAGGCCATATACAACAAGGGAATAAGTCCTTGAATGAAATTAGAATCCATCCAACACAAAAACCGATAAATCTTTATCTTTGGTTACTTCAAACTTACGCAAAAGAAGGTGATAAAATACTCGATACTCACGTCGGTTCAGCAAGCAGTTTGATTGCTTGCCAAGAATTAGGCTTTGAGTATGTTGGATGTGAACTTGATGGGAGCATTTTTCACCTTGCTCAAGAAAGACTTAATGATTATGGGAAACAACTGAAATTATTTTAGGAGGATATAACATGAAAGATGTAGTTATGGCAACATTACCAAACAACGAACTAAACAGACTGATTAAGATTGAACTGACAGTCCAGACAATGATTGAACGAGGTCTTATTGACGAAGAACAGTTCAATGAAATTATGAATGAAGAAGATTAAGGGGGAAGAAAAATGATACCAAAGTATCGCGCGTGGGATATACACGGACAAAAGATGTTTTCTAATAATGAATTGATTATTTGGGGTGGCAATGTTTATTTGGATGAAAGCAAGGGACTTCCATGCAGAAATTTAAAATGTCGGTCAATTCCAGATGAATACCTCATGCAGTCAACTGGCCTTTTTGATAAAAATGGCAAGGAGGTCTATGAGGGAGATGCAGTACAATTTGAAGATTGTTATGAATCATCCGATTTTCTGTACATAAATACAGGTATCATAGAATGGTGTCAAGGTGGATTCCACATAACTAATAGACATTCTGTAACAATGGAAGATTTACTTTTTGAAGAATTGTTAGATGTTGAAATCATTGGCAATATCTACGAAAATCAAGAACTACTAGAAAACAAGGGGGAATAATTTGAAAATAGATACTACTAAGATAGAGGCAGTCTTAATGGATAAGACTGTTTCTGCTTATCGTTTAGCAAAGGAAACTGGTATCTCTCAATCAACGATTACCAGATTAAGAAACAAGGAACGCTTGTTTAAGAATATCACGGTTGAAACACTTATCAAGGTGCAAACGTGGATTGACAAGAATGGAAAGTAGAGGTGGCTAGATGCTGACAAAAAGACAGTTCATGAGTAAGCTAGAGAAAGCGCGTGAACTTGAATTAAAAAAACAGAAATTACAAGCTGAGATTTTACAAGACTATCCACTAGAGGATATCCCTTTTGAAGCAATCAATAGTGAAAACTTAAAAGAAGCACTATTATGCTATATGGATTATGGCGAAACTCCAATGACAGATAACGTAGAAGATTTTTGGGAAGCCTATCGTAAAGCAGCCAAAGAAATAGAAAGTAAAGGTGAGTAGATGCTGACAGATAAACAGATTATGGATAAAATCAAAAAAGCAATCGCAAGCAGTAAAGAGTTTTCTTACGAAAGTGAGGAACTAATCAATGAATGTCTAAATGATATAGACTTATTCGGTGATGATTTCATGGTCTTTGCTAAGTATCATACATTCTACGAAGATAAGGAAGATAAGTGTGAGTTTATCGTGGACTATGTGGATGCTGACCGTCCTACTAGAGAAGAGATTATCGGCTTTAATGCTCTGGAAGATGAAGAGGACTACCAAGCAATGCTGAAAGAATACGAAAAAGGCATTGAAAGTCTAAAAGGCTATCATACAGAAAAAATGACCTTGAAAGACCTGCTAGAAAAACTTAGAAAGCAGGATGCTATTTTTAAATAAAAAAAAGAGCAGTGATCTTGAATCACTGCTTTTCTATTTCATTAAGCGACGGTCTTTTCTTGCACGCTGATTTTAATAGTTGCTACTACTACCTCTCCATTCAATCGTGGAACAGTTACGTCGATTTCACGCGCACGATGCTCAGACAATAACTCAATCATATCCATAAGTGTTTTATTCTCATGGCTAGGATGTAGAGTTCCTTGCTCGTCTAGTTCCTTGACTGAGATTGTAACGATAACGTCCTTATCTTCTAAAGGACAAGTGATGTCGATTACTCGCTTATTCTCCTTGTAAGGTAGTTCCAAAATATCTTGGAAACGCATAGATAAGTAATTTACTTTTTCTTGCTGCTCTTCTCCATGGTGTGCATTTGCTTTTAATAATTCCTCTGATTGATACGTAGGCATAGTTAGTTCTCCTTTTTCTTTTTTAAATATCTACTTCTGCGATAGGTTTACGATAGCGAGGCGCGTGAGGGTTGTGACAATAAATGTTACCTAGTTCTAGCTTTGGTCGATACACTTCAAAATCACTAGCGATAACATAGCAAGGTTTGTAGGTGCAACTAATTGTGATAGCTACTTCCTCTCTTAAATCCTCTATGAATAGGTCGAGTGTTTCGTATTCATAGATACGCTCTATCTCTCCCTTGCCCTCAAAAAAGGCCTTGGCTAGAATAGATGTTCCGTTACCGTAAAAGACGGTGTTAGATACTATGTTTTCGTACCCTCTCATTTCCAGACGATAATACTTATCTGCTCTGGTATCTCCGATTTCAATTTCTTTAGGTACGGTATAAAAATATCTGTCTTGTTCGACTGCCAGCGTGAACCGTCTGCGCACTTCTATTTGTTTTAGATATTCGTCAATCCCACTACCGATAGACAATGCTTTTCGGATAATCGAGGATTTATCTGAAGAGTGGTTTTTATCTAACCATTGTCCTAAAAATCTGTGAAGATATACCACGATCATCACCTACTTTCTGTTCTGATTACAATTACATTGTATCGGATATTTTTAAAAATTGCAACGAGTTCTGCACTATGATAGAAATTATCGGATATAGAGCGATATGAAAAAATCGTTGTGAGGTATCTGGTAGTATTGTTTTGTAATCTCTGAAGAGAATACTAAGCCAACTCTTTCGTATTCGTCCTTGTATCTATCATAGAGTTTTTCAAAATAGTCATGGTTGCTAACGTCACCATATTCCAATTTCACAAGGGGCATTTTTACCTTGTCATAAAAATCATCTATGTAGGTCAAGACTAAAGAGAATGGACTGTCATGTTCTTCTACCAATTCAACAGAAACAATATCGTAAGGTATGATGCGTTCTGTCTGACACTTCTTTAACAATCTTTCGTTTTCTGGACTATCATCTATCGCTAAATCGTGCATGATGCTCTCTGTGATTTGAGATAAAGCATTGACCTCTGGAAGAGCAAACAAGTTCACGTTATTCCCTTGTGCTTTTTCATAATAAGAGAAACCACTATCTCTAAAAGGCACGGTATATAAATTGTTAATAAAATTCATAATACGCATATGCAGGCGGTTGTCTTTTGGCTCTGAGATATTCGCAAACACAAAGAAGATTGTATCGCCTTTATAATACTTCTCTTCAAAATATCCGATTATCTTTCCGAGTAGTTTATAGTGTTGTTCTGTGTTCCTATCGTACTCAATAAAATACCTCTGGCCGTTTACAAAAATTACTGCATCTGGTACAAGTGATATGAGTTTTGGATTGGTAGGAAAGAAACAAGTGATATTCAATTCTCTGGGTGAAAAGTCCGTGGACTGCTCGACAATCTTTCTGCCAATTTTGAGTGTCAGCATACGAGTGTTTAGGTCATGGATGTTGATGCTCTTAATACCATAAGTCCCTCCACTCATTTTATTTGTCATGAGGCTATAATGTGAACCTTTAAACTCTGTTACCTCTGTTAGTTCAGCAAGCTCTGGTATCTCTTGAATGATATCCAATAACCATGTCGCAAATACCGTAGGAACATACATAAATTTTGTGTTGCCAATATTATAGCTAGACTTGAAATAACAGATAGGCATTCTGCTATTTCCAATTAAAGAGTAAAGTGTCCTATGCCCTAAGTTCTTACCTGTTAGGATGTAATACTGGTCTAAAATCATTTCTCTTGAAAAGAATTTTAAACGGACTAGATGATACATGAGTAAGAGTGTATCTTTGGTAAAAAAAACTCTCTTATTTCCGTTTGGGTGAGGTAGATAATAAGCTATTGCATCTTTAGGAATGGTGTCGTTTTTCCTTTCCCTGCTACCTCCACTATACATACTTTCAACCACTTATTTTGTCCTTTCATCAATACTTTTATAAAAAACAACCAAAATTTACCATATAAGTCCCCCTCTTTGAAAAACTGGATACACGTAGTTGTATCAAGGGTTTAGGGGGTGTGTTATGGCACTAAAGTCTGTTCCCAAAATGAAACACGTTTGTCGGGGTGTTTGAAAATCTGGATACAAGTAGTTATATCAAGGGTTTAGAGGGTGCTATATCACAAAAAGCATATTCCCTTATGTAAAACACGTTTGTCGGGGACTTTGAAAAACTGGATACAAGCAGTCATATCAAGGGTTTAAGGGGTGTGTTATGGCACTAAAGTCTGTTCCCAAAATTTTGGTACTTTTTCTACGATTATATCATAACTTCTCTTTTTTTAAAAACTATGATAAAATGAAATAGTCATAAAGAAAGGAGAAAAAAATCATGGCAGTAAAAACTAAGTCTTTAGATAGTTTTGATAGTGATATTGAGAAGCTACAAAAACAGATTGAAAAGGTTAAACAAGACCGTAAAAGGCATGAGGAAAGTTTGCTTTTGAAAATTGGTAGAGCCTATGCGCAACTTGTCAATTTAGACAATAAAGATTTAACTGTTGAAGATATTCTAAAGAACATTTCAAAGGATGTTCAGAATAAAAAACAAGCGATTAAAAACCAAAAATCGCAAGACCAAAATCAACAAGGATAACAAAGAAAGCTAGTGATAGATCACTAGCTTTTATTTTTTAAAACATATCTTCTTTTTCTTCTACCACTTCTGTTAAGTCGGTATAAGATTGAACGTTTTGAGCGACTGTATCTTGTTTCTCTGGACGGATAGTTTTGGCAATTTCTTGTATCCTATCAACTGGATTTATTTCTTCTTTCGGTTGTTCTTTTTTAACCTCTGGAATGACTTCTTTTACTTCTTTCGGTTCGTCAGTTTGTACTTCTTCTCCGTCTAAAGTTTCAGATTTTGAAGCCTTGTATAAATCCGTAGTAGTTCCTTTTCTTTCATCTTTTATGTCTTTATTTTTTCCGAGGTCTTGTTTAGAATAGTTGTTTCTCTCCACTCCCTCTGCAAAGGCATTTTCTTCTTCATCTTCATCGTCAAAAGATGCTAAAGATAGATTGATAGGATTGATAATATTCAATAAAGTTTGCCACTCTTCTGGTGTAAAATCATCTTCATAGTAAGATGTTTTTTTGATGTTTTCGATATAAAATTCATCAACACAATTCTGCCAGATTTCAAAAACTTCTTTGTCTTTCTTCTTGGAAATATCGAACTCTGGTTGATAATTTTTATCAGTGAAAATAGGCATTTTGAAACTTGGCACTGAGGTAACTTTCATAGGTTCGCTTACCTCGTTTTCTACTACCATGATACCTAAAAATTCCATTTCTTCTAGCTTGCTAACGTCAGCTTGTGTGATTTGGTCAACCTCTTCGATTGTTTCACTTAACTGCTCTTTGTTATCGTCATTGGAAGCTAACAATCTTCCCTCTGCTCCACGAAAACTAGAAGATAATGCCCACTTTTTACCTGCACGATTGTTTAGGTAGTTTACTGTTTCTGGACTTTGTTGTTGGAACATAAATGCGTTACGATAAGATTGGAAAAGCGCATTTGCTTTTTCTACTCCTATCGTTGCAACTGCTTGCTCGTAGTTCTGATAAAAGTGAATAACTGGTGTTCTAACTTTACGGTTTTTATCAATAAATCCACTATCCCTTGTCATTAAGAATGAGTTCTTTTCGTCCTCGATAAATGCGAATAAAGGATACTTGTTAGGCAGTCGTCTAAAGGCAGAACTTTGCATGATGATTTCAGCGACTTGGGCAACCATTTTACTATTATTTTCTCCCAATTCGGCAGATGCAGAATTGACTAATAGCACCCCTCCGTATTTCAATAATACGTCAATGTTTTTAGTTGATTGAGAAAAGAATACACGTCTGACACGTTTATCCATTGCAAGCCTACGGATAGTTGCCACAAGACCTTGGATATTTGCATCAAAGGCAAAGGCTGGTTTGTTTGTTCTCTGGTCGATATAGTATGATTTAGTGAAATAATCAATAGCACTTTTTAGGTTGCTAATCTCTGAGAATTTATCTTCTAACTCTCGCCCTTCATTCCATAATTCTAGTGGTTGATTTCCTCTGAAAAGTTCTTTATCTCTACCAGAATTTACCCACTCGTCAAAGGCTTTTTCGTACCTTGTTTCATAGTCAGCTTTCCAGTTATTGTAATCTCTCAATTCTTTCTGATAGAGTACTCGTAGAATGTTGACACGTGAGAATATGAAGTTGTTATCTGTTAGTAGTTGATAGAACTCTGAGAAGGTCGGTGCGCCTCCGTTTAGGTGCTTATTGATATCTATGTCTGGTACTTTTGACGAAGCTATCAGAAGCGTTACAAGGCTCTTTGTGTGTGCCTCTTCTGAGTTAAGGAAAAAGCTATTACCACTACTGTTATTCCCTTCCGAGAAATCTCTAAAGAGGTCTGCAGCAAGTGATGATGCCATTTCTATATCTGCGTCAAAGATATTGATTGCATCCGTGTAAGGATTTAACGGATCAATATCCCAGATAGCCTTTTTAGGTATTCCTACCTTTTCTAAAATAAAGCGACTGTCACCTACCAAGTCCCCTGTTGGTTCATTCAGATAAAAACCACTTACGAGGTCTTTACCTAGTCCTTTCGTAAACCATTCCTCTATCATTTCTTTCTCTCTGATTTTCTTGGCTTTATCAGAAAGAGGAAGTCGTTTCACTTTCTTTTGTACTCTCTTAACGTAACTACCAAACTCACGTAAATAGATAGCAAAGTTTTGTGATACTGAGATTACAATAGGCTTGGCAAGTGATGATGATTTACCTGTACCAATCAATCCAAAGAATGCAGTATTTAAAGCTAGAGTGTTAGGCTCCATTATGACTGGTGACTGTGTTTCTGAGTTGATACCGATAGTTAAAGAGAAAGTTCCTTTAGCTTCTGTATCAAAGATTAAGTGTTCGATACACTCGTCTTTATAAAATCGTCTGTTTATCCATTGCTCGACTAATTTGTGATACTTTCTAATATCAAAAATATAAGAGTTTGCATACAAGATAACTAGGATAAAGATAGGTGCAATCACTAGGATTGCATTATACAATTCTGGTGATATAAATGGTATTGGTGAAGCAAGTAAACTTTCTTGGTTGTTGTAACCTAAGAATGTTTCGTTATGTGTGCTGAAGAGTGATGCTGATTGATAAGTAGTTGATAGTGTCTTTAAAATGTAGTTGCTAATTGTTAGAATGATTAGAGTTAACTGTGCGATTATTGCCCCTCCAAAAGAAGCAAGCAACCCCTTTGTCATTAACTCAACACGTTTAACTCTCTTGACCTTGTTAGGACGCTTTAAAGGCTCGTACACTTGCCTACTTGTTATCCTAGTGTGCCAGATACCCAGATATAGCTGAACGCTCGTAAAAGCCAGTAGAATGAAAAATAGAGCCTTATAGGACGTGTCTGATATTGTGTATCCAAAGATGAGGGTAAACAAAGAGAATAAAGCTAGGCCACTACTCGCTACAAAAAAGAATGTGAGTAACCCTCTTAACGTTACAAGTACATAGTCAAAACTAGCCTTTCCATTTATCCAGAATGGAAGTCTTTTTAGAATGAATTTCAATAATCTTGCCTCCTTTCTACAAAATAAATTTAAGCATTTCAATGATGCCTACGGTCAATACGGTTAAAGCAATTCCTCCGTAAAGGAAAAATCTTTTTTGAAGAGCGCTACTGTGCTTTTCATTCTCGGTTATGATTTGCTGATAGTAGAATATAGTTGACTGTATCTGAGCAAATTTCCAGATAACTGCAACTATCAAGAATTGGATAACTGTGAGCATACCCTTAAACATTTCCGATGCGTCACCAGAACTGACTTTCATAGTTTCAAGATAGGACATAGTTAGTAAAGGTATGAACCTAAACAAGTAAATGACAATCAAAGCGATAATCACCCAAAGGGATGATAGATATTTCCACTTGATATTGGTAGTTTGTCGGTTGATAAACCAGACTAACAACCCTCCTACTACTACTATCCAAGGGACAATTTGGAAAAATAATATTATCCAAGAAAAAATGTTGTGTACCATGATACTCCTTTCAAAAAAAACGAAACAAAGTCTTTGTTTCGTTTCTGCTTTAATTAGAACTCGAACGCACTAACTGCTTTTTCCTTTGTTCCAGCGTCTGAGATATAAGAACAGTACACTGTATATCTCGGATCATTCTCTGAACTAGGAAGTCTTCTTGCTCTTTCAACCTTAACAAAGATAGGCGTTTGTTTAATTACAAAGTCTGGTGTAATTGGTGCGCTAGCATTAAGTTTGACAACTGCGCCTGCTATATCTTCAAACTCAATTCTGTGTCCACGTGTAACGTCATAAGCAACTACATAAGCCTTGTGAGTTGTTCCCACTAGCTTATTCTCGTCAATCAATCCAAGAATACGCTCTCTTGGTGGAACTTCTAAACACTTAGCGTCAGCGACGATTTGGTTCTCTAGTCCTCCGCCTTGTAAGTAAATCTGCTCTGGTAAGATTTTGAACTGGATTTGTTCACCAATTTTGAATTTTAAAGATGCAGTAGGGACTACCGATTCGTATAAGTAACTAATTTTTGTTCTAGGAATAAAGACAGTAAAGTAATGATATTCCTTTTCAGTAGAAACAATGTAGATGCCACGATTGCTTGTTTGAGCGATAACTCCATTATAGGTACGAGAAAGTATCTCAGCTTTCTCTTCTTTCATACGCTCGATAACTCTCTGATTGAGAATAACATTGTTTTTCACTTCGCCTTTTTGTGCTTCTGCTACTGTCGCTTTAATATCAGCGCACGCTAGTTGCTCGGCTTTCTCTATGCTGCCTTCAGCATAGAAGTTGTTCCAGATAGTTTTGGTATCGTATGAGTTAGGTAAGATACAACGTTGTAAGTTGACAATCTTACAACTTACATACCGTCCTACCATATCTCTTAGGTTGGTACGTGGTAATCTGAGCATACCTACTTTGTCAGACGGTACATAGATTTTCAGTTCAGAATAGATAGGGTTAAGATGGACTAAAACAAGGTAATCTTTAAAGACAATCTTACTATCGTCTGTTTCATGTGGTGTAGGCATGGCTTCAATCACGCTTTCAACCAATGCTGGAAATACTTTTGTTCTGGCAATGTTATCACGATACGTCTGTGGTCGCGTATCCGTTATAAACGGTCTGGATAGGTCATTGATTTCAGCAACCAAGTTTTTTGGGATAAATTCTAGTTTGTATTCATCTTTTTTACTGTAATCGTACCAAAATACATCCCCTTTATTCTTGTTAGCGACAACAATATCACGGATACGTTTTTTGTCTTTAGTTAAGTAAGACGCACTTGGGTGTTCTTCTTGTATGATTTTTAAGGGTAGCATAATATCTCCTAAATTTTATTTTATTCTATATGTTATATTTTAACCTCTACCCACTATAAATTGCAAGCTATGATAGACAAAATCCCACAAGCCAATTTTAGCCTATGGGATTTCGTTTGTTTGATTAAAAAATAACTTCAAAAACTAGGGCGATCATATAGAGTAGAACTACTACTCCCAATGCACCGATACGGACTTTTTTTTGAAAAATTCCAATGAGTGTAAAGAGTAACACTACACTGGGAACTACATACATCATGCTTCTTCTCCTATCTATTTTCAATATCAAGAATGGATAGTTGATATTTATAAAATGGATAATAGTTATCCATTTAGTTTATTTACTCTATCCACTTTATAGATAGAGTATATCCATTTTGTATATCAGCGACTATCTCTTTCTCTTTCTAGTTGTTGTCGGTAATTTGATAGCGCCATTCGGATAGTCAAGGTCTTATTGTTCTTCATACCTAACAATTCCATAATAGTCATCATATCGTCATACATTTGTTCGTCTGGTTTCAAGTGTAAGGCAGGAATTTTTTTCGGTCTTACAATCTGTGGTTCTGGTTCATTTTGAACTCTCCCTCTACTAAGTGCAGTTTCTTGTTCTGTTACTAACTTATCCTTGATACCAAGTTCGTCAAATGATTTAGTTTTTATTGGTGCGCTAACTTCTCTTGTTTCAAATCCTTCTGGTCTTTTTACTACCATGATATTCTCCTTTTTCTTTTATTTATTTACTGGATATGTTTCATTTACTTTATATCCATAAGTGGTACACTTTATATCCATTAGTTATTTATTTAACGGATGTCACATATCGACTAACCTTAATAAAGTACGCTCTGTTTCTCTGTAAAATCGTTCCAGACTTGCATCTAATCTTTCCTTTTTCTTAAATTCAGTAAGAGGTAGATACAATTCTTCAGCTTTCTTTACACTTACACGTTCTTCAATGTACCCTGCGCAAGTGTCTGGTTCTTCTCGACGTAGTTTATTAAGTTCGTTCCTCATTCTTTTTCCTAATACACTCTGAGTATCTAAACGATTTCCTAGCAATACAATCTTAGCATTTACCAAACTACCATTCCTATCACGATTTCCTTTTTTGATTTCAGTAAGGTTCTGTCGCATAACTGGTATGATGTCGTAGGTCTTATTAGTTTCATCAACAACAACTGCAATAACGTCGGATACTGCGTAAGTTGCTCTTGTAGCTATTTCATCGTCATTGTGTGTATCAATAAGGATGTAATCATAGTTTTCTTTAAGATATTTCTCGTTATCCCAATACCAATAGATAAGAGATGCTTCGACTATCTTCTGCAAACTATAAAGCGTAGTAGTTTCTGCTATCAAGTCAATATTGTCAGTAATCTTGATAGGGGCAAAAGGTAAACCTTTAAAAAGCATTTCAACCGTATTCTCTGGTTTGATTTCAGAAAGTAGTTGCTCTTGGCTTAGACCATGCTTTCTAGCATAGTAACCGACAAAACGTTTTGTGATGTTCATGTTTGTATCAGTTCCTAGAGTTAGGACGCGATATCCTTTTTCCGCAAGCAAGAATGCAGTATTGAAACATAGGGTAGATTTCCCAACCCCTCCAGCCTTAATATTGAATGAAATAATCTTCATATCTTTTCTCCTATTTTGTTTAATTTGAATACATTATAGCAGAAGTATTTTCGATTGTCAAAAGAAATGGATAATTTTTATCTATTTTATATTTAATAAGTAAATAAATAATATCCACTAAATAAATATATAGTGGATAAATAGTAAATAAAAGTTATCTATTTTATAAATAAAAAGACGAATGCGTAAAACATTCATCTTTGAGATTTGCTATTTAGCTTCAGCAGTTCCGTCTGCGTAGTTGATTGTTGCATTAGGTGAGGTGTTATCCAGTATAACATACGAGATATTGCCCTCTGTGGTCGCTTGACCTTTGTTTTTCAATTCAATAGCTTGTTGATTGCCATTCTTGTCAAAGGAAGTCCAGTACATAGCAACCTTATTAGGTAGTAGGTCATTGCCTTGATAGATAGGGACTACATAATAGTCAAGGTATTTATCTGAGTTATCGCGTAGCCACTCTTTGAGGTTCATTTCATAGAAAATCATAGAGTAGTAGTTGCTGCGGTCAATCTTCTTATCGTCCATTGTACCAGCGTTGAGATAACGTGTGATTGGTACAAGGTTTTTACCCTCTGAGTTCAATCCAGAAAATAGATAACCCACTAGATGCCCTCGGTTCATGAGCCAACTTTCAGTCTTTTTACCGTTGATAGTGGCAGGTAGTTTGTAGTTGTGCCAACCGACAGGATCGTAGGTAATTTTTCCTTCGCGTTCCTCTTTTGGTGCGTCCTTGATGTTTAATTGAATATGTGAGTAGGTAGCTCGTCCTAGACTGTCATACTCTCCAAGCTCTAGTTGCTTCTTCCCATTGAATGCTAGAGGGGTATAAGTAGTAGAAGTAGTTGAGGTGTCCTTAGAGGTATCTGATTTATTCTCTGATACTGCGCCCTCTACTTTATTCTTTACTTTATCTGCTTGACTATTAAAGTCCTCGATAGCTCCAGAATTTTTTACAAAAGAGGATGCTTGATTGAAGATATCAATAGGACTTATTCCAACTCTATCTCCTAACCAAAAACCACAAGCAATAAGCAGTAGTCCTATAATGAAATTCTTTAGGCAACCTAACCCACAACCTCTTTCTTTATCTCTCATAGTATTCCCCCTCTTTCTTTTATAGATTTAGTCAATCGTTGTGACTCTGCCGTTGTTAAGTCAGACAAGTCTTTGTTTTTCTCAAAGAGAATGACTGAGTGTGTCTGTTTTAGAATGATAGCTGATAAAGGTTTCTTAGCAACCGTGGAAATCCTATGGATCACGGATGCAATACCTTGTGAGGATAGTGGCTGCTTCTTGTAGTTCAAGAAGAGTGAGCCAAAAGTAGCAACAGTATTGTACCATTTCTTACGTTCTTTGACGTAAGGCGAGATATAAGGGATAAATTCCTTAATGATAGACTTTTGAATGAGTTCCCCTCTATGAGTAGAAACAGTCAAAGTTCTCTTTTTAAGGTCGATATCTCGATATGTAGCTTGTGCGAGTTGTTCAATATCAACTCCAGTTCCAGCAAGCAAGGCAACAATAGCTAAATCACGTTCCTTGTTTCGCTCCCAATTTCGTGCTTTTGTCTTGGTAAGGTAGGTAACAAGAGAATTATCAATCATATCCAGATAGTCAAGGATTTCTTGAAGATTATAACTCTCGATATAGCCTGTGTTTTCCTTTGGTTTGCTTTGTGAGGAAAGAGTAGTAGCACCATAAACAACCTCCCACTCGTTCATCACGTTACGATAGAAGTGAGGTGCTTGTTTCTCGATTGTAAAAGATGCCACGGTATAGTAGTTCCAGAAGGCACTCAAAATCTTAATGACTAGTTTCTTTCCATTTGGTTTGAGCCTTAGTGAGCCTACATAATCAACGACTGCATCAAGAGGTGTCTGCTCTAGGTCGTCCATAGTGATTTCGCTGATAGATTTCTTTAGATATTCAGTCGCATAGAAGTCCAGAAACTTTCTCAACTCAACTAGCTTATAGTAGCTAGAGGTGTTCCTTTTATTCGTAGTGAAAAAGTAATCTAGGTATAAATGAATATCTGGAGAAAGAATGCTCTCCAATTCTTGATAATTCTGTTCTAATTTATTCATAAATTCTTTTCATTTTCTCTTTTTTTCTATACTACTAGGATAACAGAAAATCATTAGTAAATCAAAGTATGATAGGATAAGTTTCTTTTCTCTTTTTTTAAAAGAAGATATTTATAAACTTATTTTATATTACTTTATATAACTTACTTTATATTACTTTGGGGTTCTGTTAAAGCGCTATAAATTAAGGTTTTTTACGCAATACATGAGAAAAAAGTGCGCAATACATGAGAAAAAGGTGCGTGATACATGAGAAAAAAGTGCGCAATACATGAGAAAAAAGTGCGCAATACATGAGAA
>ERZ1674051.223-NODE-223-length-15646-cov-48.932910_pt1 | contig 15646 bp, 11 predicted proteins | sample MGYA00581125_ERZ1674051 | MGnify/ENA primary metagenome ERZ1674051 (study PRJEB41354, sample SAMEA4873326) | human saliva metagenome | biome: human-associated habitat [ENVO:00009003]; feature: mouth environment [ENVO:08000002]; material: saliva material... | reverse complement strand
AAGAACTGACTAAGGAAGAAGAAGGTACTCAGCCTAAACGTCAATTCGATGGATACGAATTCGTAGAAACGAAGACTAAAGACGGAGATACTGAACATTACTACAAACCAGTTCAAAAACCTGTGAAGAAAGTCATTACCAAGTACATCGACAAAGATACTGGTAAAGAATTGATTCCTCAAGAAGACGGAACTCAGCCTAAGAAGGACATTCCGGGTTACAGATTCGTCGAAACAAAAGATGAAGATGGAAATACAATTCACTACTACCAACGTGTACATACTCGTCACTACGACATCACGACTGGTAAAGAGTTAGCTCCGCAAGAAGACGGAACTCAACCAAAACGTGAATTCGATGGATATGAATTTGTTGAAACTAAGGACAAAGACGGTGACACTGAACATTTCTATCGTCCGATTCCAAAGACTCCTGAAGTGAAGAAAGTCATTACTAAACATATCGACATCACGACTGGTAAAGAATTAGCTCCGCAAGAAGACGGTAAGCAGCCTAAGAAAGAGATTGAAGGGTACGAGTTTGTTGAGACTAAAGACGAAGATGGAAACACAATCCATTATTACAAACCGATTACTAAAGTCATCACGAAACATATCGACATCGATACTAACGAAGAAATTGCGCCTCAAGAAGACGGCAAGCAACCGAAGAAAGATATCGAAGGATATGAATTCGTAGAGACTAAGGATGACAAAGGTAATACTTTGCATTACTACAGAAAAGTTAAGAAACCAGTAGAAATTAAAGGAAAGACACCGACTCCGACTAAGTACGCAGATACGAACGAAGTTGCAAGTGCGATTCCAACAATTCTAGGAATTTTAGGACTTTCCGGACTCGGTTCAATCGGATTTATGAAACGTCGTAAGAGATAAGACAGATAAGATGCAGTTCATTAGCTGCATCTTTTATCATGTGAAAAACTCGAACTATGAAAAGTTTTGTGATTAATTATATTCTATGCGAAAAACTTTCGAATTCTGCACACTTTTTTGAAAGATGATAAAGTGACAGACGTATTGCAGAGCAGAAGCAGATCACTAAAATGAGATCATTCTCATAGGCCTGATCTGCTGAACTCTGCCAATGATCTGTCGAGCGATCAGTTTTTCAAACTCAAACTGAAACGACTTTTTGAGCAAAATCTTTAACGAATGGAAACTTAAAGAAATTATGTACAATTTTCGAAAGATGTGATAGAATAATCTTAGATATATTTCTCATAGTATATCATTCCGATATTGTTAGACAGCAGACGATTAATCTGTTGTCTTTTTTTTATGCGATCATCATGAACACATGACTAGATCAACGAGGAAGTATGATCTTCCATTTACACAAGCTTGATCCAGCCTTTACGAAAATTGACGAATTTGACGAAAAAGTTACGCTGCGAAGCTAAAAAGTTCGAAATAATCTGAAACTTAGGCCTATCGGATTTAGTGACGAAAGTCGCACAGATGAATGCTATGAATACTAGAACACGATTTTTAAATCCGAAATAATCGATTTTTTAAATCCGAAAATTTCGACCAATTTGACATCGCAGCGAAAACAGGGAAGCTGTAGTAAATATTTATAATCTATTAATCTAAAATATTTTATATAGATGTAATATATATATAAATATATATATATATAAGAGTACTAGAATACTTAATTTATAATTTTAGATTAATGTTTCTTCGACATTGCAATCTGCTGTAATGCAGCGTCGACAATTTGTTCGAAAATTTCGGATTAAAATTTCGGTTACTTTCGGATTTAAAGACGCGACGAGCGATTCTATTTGTCATCAGCAGCTTAAATCAGAAGTTGTAATTGACATCAGTTAGAATGTTGTTTACTTTTTGACGCAGATATGATACTTAATCATGAAGATCAATGCGATCAACTTCTCTTTAACGAGAGATACGACGTCGAAGACGATTACAATCTGACTAATCTGAATGTAATATGAGTTTTTATCGTTCGTACATATACAGAGATTAATTTCTTCAGAAGTGATTACAATTTGAAACTCAGAAAAATTACATGATAGTTTTTAGATAGTAACTTCGTGTACATAAGACAGTGTTCAGTCTAATATATATAATTACATATTACTATTATTATTATTTATCTAGATCTGTAATTATATATTATATATATATATAAAAAGAATTGTTTAAACTTGTTATAATATCGTAATACCTTCTTCATCATTGTCTTAATCTTGTAATGGCAGCGTCGACAACGTATATCAGAAAATGTAATATCTGGTGTTACCAGTTTTGTAATCATCTTGATAAATGTGAATGCTTGAATACGCTGCGAAGATCTTATTTCATATTACTATACTCTGTTTACAATTGTTATTTATTATGATATAATAAATCTAATCTTTATTGGTCACATTGATCAACGAGGAAATCTTTCCCGATTAGAAGAAAGGCGATAAAGAAAATATGACGACAATATCGGATAGAAATCGTCTAGCGATCGATTCTCTAATGAATTCTATTCTAGATGAAAACAAAGGAGTCTTGATGAAAACTGCAAATTCTAATACATTGATAACTGACGGTATCGAAAGATATTCTGTTCTTCTAGATCTAATAGATTTTAATAGGATCAATAGAATGGTCAGATTTATGATGAATCTAGACTATAAAAACTTCTATATGAAGTCTTTCGAATATCGACGACTCTTAGACGTTGGTAATGTAGATTCTGCATGGGAAGAAATTAATCGAATAGCTAGAGCTCAAGTATTCGCAGACGATGAGTCACTAATGAACGATGAGACTCTAGAACTTGGTAGATGTGCCAACGCTGTCGCTAGAACTTCAGTTTTAGAGTCACTTCTTGATTCACAGTTTGAAGGTAGAGTGAGATTTGATACACAGCTGTCTATGATGTTAGTTAAAGTAAATGATCAAAAGATCGTCACTATCGATCATTACGATGCAAAATCATTTGCAAAATTCTTATCATCAATGATTCCATCGATTGTGCTAAAAGAAATGACGAGTATCATTAAGTCTATCGAAGAAACGCAAAGCTCTAACGGAAGTTCGAACGTTGTGATTCAGTTTAACGATTGTTATATCAAAGACGGTAAAGTCTATCATGGAATCTTTGGCAAAAATGAACTACCTAGATTCTTCATTAATCGAAATGTCTATGAAGCTGTCAAAACTGGTAAACCGACACTTCATTCGAAAGCGGTCGATCAATTGCTTCTTCATCTATGCAATTTTGATGAACGTGTTAGAGATCGCGTCGTATCAGTAATGAGTACAGTCTTTCTAAATTCTAAGCGTTTGAAAACTCGATTTAACGTTTCACCTAGGATCTATGGTAAAGACGGTGCTAACGGCAAGACAACATTTCTATCATTACTCGAGAACGCATTTGGCTCTAGAAATGTAAAAGTCGTATCGATCTCAGATCTCGATAATGAACGCACAGTCTATACTGCAGCAAATGCGTTGATCGCAATCGACTCGGATTCAACCGGTAAGACAATTTCAGATGACGCGGCTGCAAACTTTAAGTCATTAACTTCCGGAGAAGTAATGAAGATTCGCGGACTCTTTAAGAACGAAGAACAAGTTCAGACTAGCTGCATGATGATGGCTTTGTCAAATGTATTGCCTGCATCTTCAGATAAGTCTTCAGCTTATCTTCGTCGTCTCGAAATTTCACGATGCGATTATCAGCTAACTAATGATGAATCTAAACTGGGTCCTAACTCTAAATGTACTCAGATTGAATTAACTGACGAGTTCTTCGATGAGATCTATTCTGATGAAGCAGCTCAGTACTTGGTAGAATTATTGCTATTGACGTCTAGAAAACTGCTCGAAGAAGGATTCTTACCACCTAAGCCAAAATCAATGAATGATATTATTGAAAAATTTGCAGAAGATAATGACTCTGCTGCAGCATTCATTTTAGATGTCGGTCTTGATAAGGTTGTCGGATATTCAGTTGCACATGTCAAAGAGATGTATCATAACTGGTGTGAAGAAAATGACATGACTGAATTGAAACGTAAGTTTAATGAAACTTTAGAAGATCGTTATAGTCTTCAAAGAAAAGTTGTAAATATCATGTCTAATGTGCGAGAAGATGATAATTCGTACATTCAAGCTCTTCACGGTGCTAAGCAGCAAGTTCGTGCATGGGTATTCTCAGATCCTAAGAGACATAAAGACTTTATGAAGAATCTTCAGGAAAAGGAATCATCCGACGATCAATCTAAAGAATCAGAAGTTGAATAAACAAACAAAGACATTCGATCGAATGTCTTTTAATTTCGAAAATCTTATGTACATTCGATCTATAGTTTGATATAATCTTTCTATCAATTATTCAGAATGGAGATAAACGATGAAACTATCTAAGCTATTTTCTATCATATTCGTCAGTTTAGTCTGTCTTGTCGGATTCGGATCTATCGTGCAAGCAGATCAAATTCCTGACACTGCACCGACGTATTACGTCTATGACCCTGAACACTATCTAAATCATGAAGTAATCGAGAAAGTCAAAGATCTCAATGCTAAATACAAAGACTCTAAATTGAAACCACAAGTAGCGATCGCGATCGTCGATCATCTCGACTCAGACATTGAATCGACTGCTAAAGAAGTAGCATCTAAATGGAAGATCGGATTCAGTGATACTAATGCTGGAATGTTAGTTCTAATCGACGTTAAAAATCATAAGATTCGTACAGAACTTTCTGATACGCTTCAGTCTAAGATGTCTTCTTACGATACAGACTCTCTGAACGATTCAATTAAATCTGACTTCCGAGCTGGTAATTATTCTGCAGGAATGCTAAATTACTTATCGAATCTCGATTCCAAGCTGTCTAGTTTTAGCTTCGGCTCTAAATCTGAATCTGACAAGCCGTCTTCAAAAACTGGATGGACAAAATTCGAATCAGAATCTAGAATGATGGAAGTTAAAAGTTTTGCTATCATGATTTTCGGCACATTAGCAGTCGTTCTATTACCATTCTTCTTGTTCAAGATGATTCGATTGCTTCTTTTCGGAAACAATCACTCTTCATCTAACTTACCAGTCGGGCTACGAGCACATCATATCGACGATCAGAAAGATCGAGATCCTAAAGATCTTGCAGCTGAAAACTTTAAAGAGATTGTAGATTCTTCACGTCGAGCGCCTAATTACATCTCTGACGGTCAACGCGGTATCTATCGAGACAATGACGATCTTGCACGTAATATGCTGATTGCATCGTCTCTAATTGCAAGCTCATCTCATACTAAAGATGAAGATACCTCGCACGACAGCTATACACCTTCATCTCATAGCAGTCAGACTTATTCAACTCCGACATATCATACTCCTGATACTAGTTCTTGGAGCGGTGGCGGTTTCGACGGCGGCGGATCAACTGGATCTTGGTAAGATCAATGTAACTCATTTGATAAAAGACTATCATCCGTACGATAGTCTTTTATTATGCAAGCAGATCATCGATTTCTTTGACAAATCGGTTACAAGGTTACAACTCGATCTATTCGATATACTTTCTTTCGTATGTATGTTATAATTATCTTATATTGAAAATACGTTGAAAGGAATCTATCTTGAACAAAAAATTACTAACAGCGTCTATCGTATGCGCGATTAGTGTGTCATCTATTGGTGCAGCTAATACAATCGTTCATGCAGATTCGTCTAATCAGAAATTAAAAGTTGCGAAATCAATTAAATCTTACTATAGAGCTAATCGAATCTTAGGCTTTGCTAAGTCTAAATCTAAAAAGATTGAGATTACGTCGTCTTCTACATTTGCAAGCTCGACTAAACCTAGCTCAGAACAAGTTAAATCTTCATCCGAGATTAAACAATCTTCTACTCAAGCTTCTACTCAAGCTTCTACGGTTCAACAGACTCAACCTTCAGCAGCTCCGACTCAGCCGTCTGCTCAACCGCAAGCTCAGTCTCAGCCTCAACCGCAGCCAGAACCATTGAAATCTGCAATTGTGTATCAGGGTAAAGTGATGAGATACGGACCGAACTTTGGTCCTTTAGAAACGACTAACGGTGCAGCGTATCAAGCTCAAGCATATATCGATGCTTCACCTTGGACTAACATCGCTCTAGGCTGGAACGATCTAAACTTCAATGATGGCGTCGGTACGTACATGGCCGGTCACAATCACGGAGTCTTTACACCTTTGACAACTCTGGACTACGGTGGCACTGTAGATGTCTACGATCGTGATGGTAATAAGAAGACATACGTCGTAAAAGAACGTACTCATCTCTGGAACGCGACTGGCGGTCCGACTACAACTACTGACGAAGTCGATAATATGCTCGAAAAGATGAAATCGACAGAATCATTGGTTCTGCAGTACTGCTTAGAAAACGATATGCAATTATATTATTTAGTTCCGATAGAATAAATGAAAGATCTTTTAAAGATCTTTTTATTTTTTTTCCTTTACAATCTTCGAGAGATGTGATATAATAAACAGGTAACATTAATCTGAACGGAGAACTTATCAATGAAACATAACGTGAACAAACTCTCTTTAAAACTGGATCGAGAGAAAGTCGTCTCATTAGATCTATTTCTACTTCTAAATGATCGAGTGCATCTGAAGAACGGTCGATCTCTATATCTAAACGAGACAGGTTCAATCGACATCGTAAGTCAGGATCAAAACTTCATCAAGCGCATTTTCGTCGATACATTGACATTTGATCGAGCTCTAAATCTGATCGTAAACGATGAAAAGGTTGCAACTCTCGACGAACTGATCGATCGTAAGATTCTAGATCTGACAGATCTACATCTGAAGCTAACAATCAAGATCAAAGATTCTGAAGGTCACGAATGGACCGATGAGATCGGATTTGCATCGAGTGTCGAAAATGCATTTTATTTGTTAGATGACTCTGATCTTCCAATCTCTAATAATGACGTGATCGATGAAGTTATCTTGGAAACAAAGACTGTCGAAGATGTCATGGGCTGGTTGAAAGAAATGGCTGATCTCAACGAAATGTTTCGAGTAGATCTAGTGGGAGACAGTTCTGATGCTTAGACTATACTTATTACTTTTTAAACCGACGGAATTGAAAGTTCCAAAGATTGCAATGATCTTCGAATATTGCACGCTGCTGATCACGTCTTATCTTTTAGTTCTACAGTCTATCGACTTCGTTGAACACTGGAAAACTAGCAATGCTATATCGATTGTTCTGATGATCCTTTCATTGCTCGCAGTATTTCTGATGCTATCTGAACTTCTAATAGTGAACTTTCATCTTCGAAAATATATTCTATCTGAATCTGATTGTATCGGAGTTGAAAGAATGAAAGATCAAGATCGAGTTACGTTATACGATCGATCTAATCGAAAAGATACAATGATCGATCCTGTAGATCTAGAATTTGGTCAGTCAGATCAAGATCTTCATCTAACGACGTCAATTCGATATCTTTCTACCAGAGATTCGTACTCGTTAGATCGTCTGCTCTCGATCTTAGATCTAGGCGATCAATTCATTCGATGCAGAATCAAGTCTTCTTATCTAGATCAAGATCAAGCAACTGTCGTTGTTGACAAGTACTCTATGAAGACGTCGATCGACAAAACTTCAGATCAATATCATCTAGACCTATTGAAGTTCAAAATTAGCAAGATCGAATTCGTACCGTGTAAGACTAGATTCTCATGGTTCGGAGTTGAATACGATCGTGAAGATTATGTCTTATCGATTCTATTTGAGCATGTAATTCCTGAAAACTACGATCGAGTATCTGTACTGCGAAAGCTAGATCGAACAATCAAATCTGCTCAATCTTCGTAACAGATAAACTTTTTCCTTTACATTTACAAAATATTGTGATACAATATTCTTATAAAATTATCACACAAATTTTCTACACATAGAGGTACACAATGAAACTTAATGAAGTAAGTAGTGAATATCAGTACATTGCAAAAGAACTATCTAAGGTCATCGATCTAGACCAATGTGAGCTTAGAGAAAAGTACGATCGATTCTGGGTAAAGATGTTTTATCCGAATTTCGAATTCGAGATTCGATTCAGTGTTCAAAACATGAATCTAGATTTTCGTCTGTACTTTAACGATGATCCGTATCTAAGCTTTAACAAGGTCTGGAAAGTCTGGAGCTTAGAACAGATGGTTGAGCTAGCTGAATACTATTATTTCAGATCTCAGCGTTACACTTGGATGCATGAGTTGATCGACGATCTATTAATCGACGTTCGTAAAGAATTTATCGATGAATATTATTCTAACAAGTACGCTAAACCTGAAAAGAAAGCTTCAAATGCTTAGAAAATCATAAAGAACGATAAAGGATAAGTTACTCAGACTTATCTTTTATTTTGAGTTCGTTGCGATCAATCTGTTTACTTTTAGTATCAGAATGATATAATATTCTTATCTAATAGGTCATAGGACTATTAGACATGTAACGAATTGCGCAGCCATTTTTGTTGGTAAAGTGTTTCTTGTTTACATCGGCAGTAAGGTTATCAGCCGTCTCCGAAATGATTTCCTGCAGAGAGCATCATCTGTCGAGCTATGTCGAAAATAGATGCACCTTTTATGTGTATAATTTTGTTCATAGAGAAAGAGAGATGTCATCTGAATGTCTCTCTTTCTCTGTATATGAAAGATAAAAAAAGGAAAAATAACGTATGACTACTAATGATTCAGAACTTCATCTTTTAATAGACGAAATTAGTCAGATTGTCTATCTAGACTTTTTAGAAAATGAAAACATCTACGTCGACAAGTCTGACGAAATTCGAGCTTTATCTAAATCTGCATATCGTAGATTGATGTCGATTGACCAAGCAAGAGTTTTATTCTTGCAGTATAGATCAGTCTATAAATCTAAATCTACAACGGATGTAATGACTGAGATCTTGCCAAAGCTGGTAGAAATGGAGACTCGATATGCATAAGTTCTTTGAGATAATCGAGTTTTTGATTGATCTAGACAGTAAAACAAAAACGAATTTATTTTGCTCAATCTCGATTTTGATCACATCGATGCTTGCTATCATTTCGATCGTGACTCCGAGTCTGATCGAATTTACTAGACCAGTGTTTGTTTCGATCTGGTCGATTATGACAATGATGAATGTGATGATCTATTGGGTTGTAGTCACGATTACTTCATACTGGAACGAAAGAGAGAATGATATCGATGGAAACTGATAGAGCTAGAATGCTATTGAGAGATTATGCTTCTAAGAAATCTCAACTTGAGAAGGTCGAAAAGGATCTTCAATTTGAGATCTTAGTCCTCCTTAACGATGAAATCGCTCTGAAGGATCCTTTGATCTTAGATTATATCCGTCTAATGACTGAAGGAGACGCTGATCTGTTTGATATTGCAAGATTCTTTGTGTCAGACTTGCATCTGATAAAGACTAATAAACGAATCGAATCAATCGTTACGAAAGGTCTGATCTCTGAAGACAGAATCATCTTTAGATCAATCTCTAAGAATCAGGATAAAATCTTTAAATTGACGATTGAACTAAAAGACAATATTGTGAAATCAATCAAATCGACAGTCGTTAATTGCTAAAAAAAATGATCTTTTTCCTTTACAAAGATCTAGATTAGTGATATAATAAATCTATCAAATCGAGAAAAGGAAGTTCATCATGACAATCAAAATCAATTACCATCATCATTTTATCGATCTAGATCTTCAGGTGAAGCCAGAAAAGGTCGAAACTATCAAGAAACTTACAAGTCTAGATAACGCAACTGAGATTATCGAACTCTTCTAAAAAATTTTGATTCTAAAGAAAGAATCTGTTTACATGCTCGGGTCTAAATGATATAATTAAATCATAATTAAGCTACTTGCTTAATTCATTGCTGAGATTACGATATTTCTCGTAGTCATCTTGAATGAAAGGAGATCTGACAAATGTCAAAAGAGCATATTAATCAACATGCTATCATCTCTAAGATTGCTAAAGAGCGCGATGATTTAACTCGTCGTCAAGTAGCTGAAGTCTACGAAGCATTCATCGATGAAGTAGAACGTAACCTCGCAGCAGGTGTAGAAGTTGAACTTACTCGCTTTGTGAAATTTGAACTTGTTGACCGCGGACCTAAAGAATCTCGCAACCCTCAAACTGGTGAAAAGATTCAAGTTCCAGCTAAAACAGTTGTACGTGCACGTAACCGTAAACGTCTTCACGAGTTGACTAAAGTTCACGGATAATTTTAGATTGTAACTAATGTTTAGTTTTCAAACCAAATCTAGAATGTAACCGATCAGAATTTCTGATCGGTTTTTAATTTTATGATTGAAACTAGTTCAAAATTCGCTGAAGTATGATATAATAGATTTGTACCGACATTGGTAACAATACAAAATTACGGAGGAACTTTAATGTTTCGAAATAACAAACGAGAGATCTTCGGATTTCGAAAATACAAAGCTTACGGTTTAGCGAGTGCAGTAATCGCTGCTTTCTTTTTAATGAGCGGTGTCGCAAGCGCCGACGAAGTAACATCTGCTACTACATCGTCTGATACAGCTGCTCATGTAGTGACTTCACCTACAGAAACGTCTGCTGATATGGCTACAGTTGCGTCCGGTGAAGAAGTTTCTGCGAGCAATTCAGCTGTAGAAAGCGCTGTTGCAAATACTGCTGCTGAGACACCTATCGCTGTGAATGAAACGTCGACTGCGACTACAGAGAATGAAACGAATTCGAATGATTCTGCAGTTGCTTCGGGTGCGAATACGTCAGAAGTTACTGCAAATACTGCAGCTGTATCGAGTGATAAGAAAATTACGGCTACTTTGACAGTTCCGGAAGATCGAACAGTTAAAGCAGCTTCAGGCTTTGACGATATTCGTGTTTTGAATAAAGCTAGAGAACAGATCATCAATCTAAATGTTTCCGGCGAGGGCAAGTTGCCTGAAAAGAGTCGTATAGAGATCGAAGTTACTACAGATATCGAATCTAACCGTGGCAAAGTCTTAGAGAATGACTTAGCTGCATCATCTTCGAAAAAGATCATTGACGATAATAACGGTCACACGTATAAGTCTGTAATTGATATTTCTGGCTTGCAATCGGGTCTTCAAAAAGAAATGATTGTTAAACCGAATAGTATCCTTGCAGATGAAGTAACAATCAAGCCAATGCATCGTTTTACAACATACAATCTGTATGTGGGCGATGAGTTAGTTTCGTCTAAAAAAGTCACTGAGACGTTTATTTCTAAGTCTCCATTGATCTCCACAAGACCTATTTTAAATACACTTACGGTCGTGAAACAATCAGACGGTCGAGTGTTAGAGTCTTTTACTAAGGATCAACAATCATTGACTATTTCATCTAGACATGTTAATAGTGTCTATAAATTTAACTTATCCGATGATAAAGATGCAAGACTTGTTGATCCGTCGGGCCGGATCGATTACGAAAGATTTAGAGATGCTGCAACAAACACTTATTTGGTGAAAGCGGCTGATCTGAATCCATTGTTCAATGATCAAAATCAACTCGAAATTTCTGTAGATACTCGTGCGACAGCTAAAGACGAATATCTCAAATCGAATCAGTCTAGATTTGTTAGTACGATAATGAATATTACAATGTATTATTCGGATCAGACGATTTCAGATAATACGGACTTATCTCGTCTTGAAAAATTAACAGCTTATCAGAGTATTCAAACTCGTATCGAAGAGAAGATCTCTAATGAAGGAGTCTTAGAAGCAAATCTTAGTCTGAAAGATACTCACACTACTGTTTTATCGACGATTGATTCAAATTCAGTCAAAGCGACTATCGCGCCGCCAAGCGACGGTCAAATCTACAATGATACAAATCTACCGACATCTATCTTGAAACTAAATCTAGATAATAAAAAACTGACACCTACTAGTCTACAGATTAGTTTTACAAAAGATCCAAAATCGAAATACTCTGACGGTGAATATCAGATAGAAGTCTCAGACGCTGATACTGGCAAGAAAATCGGTGTTGCATCATCAGTCGTTCACGCGACGGAAGGAGATAGATATGTCGCTTTTGACACGATAAAACTGCCGTCAAATGTGAAGTCTCTGAAATTCAAGCCATTGACAAATATTGGTGTAGGTTCAAATCTATCATCAAAAATCAAATCTGTAGATTATTCAGTTAACTTCAGTTCGGAGATCAAAGATGCGCTATCTTGGAAATCTGAAATGGATCATTCTCATACTAATATAGACTACACTAGATATGAGCTTCAGTTATTAGATGATAGTGACGCTGTGCAAGCTCAAACAGCTAAAACTTTATCGATCTACAATGCGACTGTCGCAGCTAAGTTGTTAGATAACAAACAATCTTTCTTTACGCCAGATGATACAGTTCGTGCAGGTTTGGAAATGCCATTCGAAATCGTGAATGCTCCACGTCGTATTATTAGAGATCTTTATGATGTTTCTATCGATACGACTGTTCTCAAATCAGCTTTTAGTTCAAAGACTAGACTTTTCGAATCAATCATTAGAAAAGGTTCGGTCGAAGGAGATGGTTCTCTCGAGAAGACAATGTATCCTGAGCTATTTAAAGATCAAGACGCTAGAGCTACACTAAGCGCGTTTTCGTATTATGATACTCTTAAATCAGGTAATCACATCTATCTCATCCCGATTAAACTCAAGCCTAAATCTGAATTAGTCAAAACTGCCGACAGTAACAATGTCTTGAAAGATGGTGAAGTCTCAGCGCTATATACACTGGTTACTTATAATGAGTATCTCTCAATGACTGAATCTAAATTTAAGACAACTGATTCGATCGGAGATGAAGTGTATGTGAAAAATAAAGAACTTTCAGCATTGACCAGTGTAGCAAATTTAACTCGCTCTGATATGTCTCATTTGGAAGCAATGGCGTACATTCCGAAAACTGGATTAGAAGGTTCTACCGCTGACACGACTCTTGCAGGAAAAGTTAAGTCTGTAGATGGATGGGATGTCCTTTATACAACTGATCAGATCTCAGGTTCTTACAAGACAGATAGAAACTTAAACTACGTATCTGAAGTTGATGATTATTCGAAAGTTACAGCCGTTAAGTTCGTTTCAAATCGAACTGTGAAACAAGGTGACGTAGCTACATTTGATGTTAAGTTGGATTATTCTAGAGAACTAGGTCTAAAAGACTCGATTAGATATAGATCAGTTTTATTGACTGAGAATGATGAAGTCTTGTCCACTCCGATCACTGCGAGAGAAACAAAACCGTCGCCTACGACTGTCAAAGAATTATTTAGGCCAGATCTGACAGATAAACTGACTGAACGATTGTACAAGTCTTTGATGAATGATGGCGCTCTAATGAATAAGACTGATTCTCTTGGTGGTAAAGTCTTATTCGATGAGACTTCTAAAACAATTTCTAATTTCGAATCATCTACAATTGATTCGTTAGAAAAACGCAGTCTTGATCGTAAGCTAGTATCTGTCGATCTTAGTGATCAGGCTGGACTTTTCGAACATCATCGTACAGATCATCAAAATTCTTCAGATCTAGACTCTCAATTTGCGAATTATGAAGCAAATAAAGAACTAACAGTGACGAATACGGGTGAACAAGGGTCTAATGCTACAATCATCCATTACTACCGAGCAGCTAAAGGTAACATCGTTGAACGGTTCGTAGATGAATCTGGTGCTGAGATTAAATCTCAGACAAATTCTGGTGATATGATTGCAAGTTACGATTATGCATCTTATAATCACCCTGATACGATCGAAACAGATAAAGCGACTTACGAGTATTTAACTAAATCAGGCGACCAACCGTACATCGTGCCAGAGGGTACAACGACTGTCACATACGTCTATCGAAAAGTCGCAGATAAGATTACTTACGGCTCAGTCATCGCAACCTATAAAGACACCGAAGGTAACGAACTTGCATCTCAAGAAAATGTGAAGACAGATGTTCCAGACGGTGAAGCTTATACGACTGTCGCTAAGACGATTCCGTCTAGTGAAGTGGTTGAGAAAACGCCTGAAGGTCTCACTAAACGAACTACTACATCGTATGAGTTGACAGAAACTCCTGAAAATGCGAACGGTAATGTTGTTGGTAATCAAACGATCACAGTTCCTTATGTGTATCGTAAGAATGTAACAGTTCAAACTTATGGTTCAGTTATCGCGACTTATAAAGACGAAGAAGGTAACGAACTTTCAAGCACTGAAAAAGTCATTACGAACCAGCCAGGCGGAACTTACTATGCGGCTGCATCTAAAGACATTCAAGGATCTGCGCATGCAACAGTTACTCCTGAAGGTCGTAGGGTTACAATCACAACGTACAAGCTGATCAAGACTCCAGATAACGAAACTGGTGACGTCGTTGGCGGCGAAATCATCGAAGTACCTTATGTCTATCGTAAGAATGTTGAAGAACGCATGGTTCCAGGCGATACACCGTCAGTAGAAATTCCAGCTACAAACGTTACTCGCTATCAAACTGAAGATGGAACTGATATCAAAGAATCTGTCGAAGGATTCGAATCAGCATTACCGATCATCGACAACTATCAGTTCACTGGTCGTACAGATCTTAATGAAGCTGGTGATGTTCAAACTCACATCTACAAATTGATTGAAACTGACAAACCGAACGATGCACCGAAAGTAGATCCAATCGAGCATCCGATGACTCGTTACGTCAATGAAGAAGGAACTGAGATCAAAGACGCTGTTGATGGACTCGTTCCAGCTGATCCAATGATCGGTGATACTTATCAGTTTACAGGCCGTACTGAAACAACTGAAGATGGAACAGTTCAAACTCACATCTACAAAGTGGTTGAACATGAAGTTCCGGGCGATGCGCCTAAACGTGAACCTGAAGAAATTCAAATCACACTTCACGTAGATGAAGAAACTGGTAAAGAACTTGTCGATTATACTCCTGGACTTGCAAGCCATCGAGATGATATTGAACACTACACTTACACTGGTAAGACTACGCAAGAAGAAGGTATCAGAACTCACTTCTATAAGAAAGTGATCACTGAAGTGCCAGGTGACGCTCCGATCGTAGAAGTTCCAGAAGCTCATTTGACCAGATATCACGATGAAGACGGAAAAGATGTAGCTCCTGAAGAAAATGGTACTCACGATAAGAAAGATATCGACGGCTACCAATTCAAGACGACAGAGTCTACTGATTCAGTAACAACGCACATCTACTCTAAGATCGTTTCTGAAAAACCAGGTGATGCACCTAAGTTAGATAAAGAAGAACTTCCAATCACTCGTCACATCGATGAAGACACTAAGAAAGAACTTCTACCAGTCGAAGAAGGATCTAACGGACCTCGTGATAAGATCTACGACTATAAATATACTGGTCGCACAGATGTCGAAGACGGTATCACAACTCACTACTACAAGAAAGTCGAAGTTGTATCTGAGAAACCTGGAGATGCTCCAGTTCATGAAAAACCTGCTAAAGAGTTGACAATCTACGTCGACGAAAAAGGTAAAGAGCTAATTCCAGAAGAAAACGGCAAGAAACCTAAGAAAGACATTCCAAACTACGAATTCA
>ERZ1674051.202-NODE-202-length-16474-cov-30.809611_pt1 | contig 16474 bp, 3 predicted proteins | sample MGYA00581125_ERZ1674051 | MGnify/ENA primary metagenome ERZ1674051 (study PRJEB41354, sample SAMEA4873326) | human saliva metagenome | biome: human-associated habitat [ENVO:00009003]; feature: mouth environment [ENVO:08000002]; material: saliva material... | reverse complement strand
GTATCAAAGTTGACGTAAACTCACTTTAATCAGTAGTTTATATCAGAGAACGAGTGCGAAAGTGCTCGTTTTTTTGTTTTATTTCACTATACTTCATTATTCAACTATCTTGGAAAACCTCAAAAGTTGGTAGAAAGTTTTGCAATCGTCTTTCTAAAGTTAAATGATAAAAGGAAAATATATAAAAATGAGATAAAGCAATCGTTTTACAAGGTTAGTTTTAAATAAATATACAAAAATACTGATAAAAACTAACGAAGATTTAAATATAAAAAGAGGGTAGAAAATATTCAGAAAATAGGAACAAAAGCGACAATTTTAAAAATTATGACCCTTATAAAATGCTGATAATTCAAGTAAAATGTTACCTAAATTTTACTTAGAAAATTGTTATTTTTTTGAAAAATTATAAATCAAATATCTTGTGTAATGAGATAAGATGTGATATTATTTATATACATATTAATTGTGAATTAGATAAATTATCCTCTCAGTTAAGAAAAAATTGAGGAGGGATTTTTTTGGAAATTTTTAACTAATATGATGAAAATAAAAGGAGGTTGTTGGTCTCGATGAAAGGCAAGCAACAACAAGATTTTAGAGTAGAAAAGTACATCCGTTATGGGATTCGTAAGTATAGCTTTGGAGCAGCATCCGTAGCGATTGCGGCTGGTTTGATGTTCCTTGGAAATGGAGCAGTATCTGCCAATGAAACTAAGCAGGTAGATGAGACTGCCATTACAGTGAAACAGGCAACTGACTTAACTGATAAGGTTGAGGATAAGAAGGATCAAGCTCCAGTTCAAAAAGAAGCTGAAGTTAAGCAAGCAGCAGAAGAAACAACAGTAGAGCCTCCTAAAGCAACTGCTGAAAAAGCTGTAGAAAAAGCTGCTGAAAAGGTTGCTGCTAATAAAACGGCGCTCCATGAAGCGATTTCAAGCTTAGAAAACCGTATCGCTGCAGCTAAAAATGCAGATGCAAGTGCTATCTCTGCAGCAAAGGAAGTTTTAGCGACTGCAAAATCAGTTTTTGCCAACCCAACAGCTGAACAAGCAGAAGTAGATAGCCAAACAGAAGCTCTCAAGGCTTTAGTGACAGTTCTTGTAGAATCAAACGCTACTGAAACTGCCAAGAAAGAAGAAGCAGCTAATCAAAAACAAGAAACTCCAGCGGTAGATACTAAGGTTTTGAACCAAGTTGCATCTGAAGCAGAAGTTACCAGTCATTTAGCTTATTCAGAAATGGACAAAAAGGACCTTGCGTCTGAGGGTAAAGCTGTTATCGAAGCTGCAGTTGCTAAAAACCAAGCTGTCCTAGCAGAAACGAACAAACTCTTGGCAGATAAGAGCTTGACAAAAGAACAAGTGGATGCCCAATTGAACCGTTTGAACGAGTCAATTCAGGCAGTCTATGATGAATTGAAACGTAATGGTATTGGTCGCGATGGAAAATTCGCTGTAGCACTTTCAGCTAATGAAGGGTATACAGCTGCTTCTACAGAACTAAGAAAAGAAAATGGTGAATTTCTTGGTTCTACAGGTAAATCTTACAAAGAACTAGATGGTAACGCTAACTATAAAGTTTATGTTCATGGATATCAATCTGAGAACACTGATGTGCCTGCGGCTAATAGTGGACAAGCAGGGATAAGTGGTCGTACTGATATTCCTTTATCAAAAACAGAAGCTCAAAAACTTGGTCGTGAAGCAGAATTATGGAAAGGTAAAATTCGTGCTACAGGAAAAGCTAATGGGAAAACAACATGGGGAGCAGGAGGTGCTTATGAGTATCTAGCTACAGAAATCTATGGTTATACTTTTGAACAAGGAAATCATTATGTATATCTTACAGATGTAAAAAAACGGTTTAGTTTATCACCAGAGGCAACTGCAGCAGGATACACAATTGCAAAAGTTGAAGCGAGCAACTTACCTCCTGGATTAGCTTATAATCCAACTACAGATACTGTAGAAGGATATGTAGCATCTACTCTTCAAAACGGTGTATATGACATGCGTTATATCCTAACTGTAGAAAAAGACGGAGCTACTCAACAAGTTACTTTCAGAGACTTAACAGCTGGATGGATAGGATGGCAAGATTCATCTGCACCAGTTATTCAAGGAAAATCAAAATTAGTAACAATAGGCGACCAAGTCAATCATAATATTAAATATATTGATAACGATGGAATGACTCGTGATGAAAGAGCTGATTATGTATACACAAAAAGTGGAGAGAAAGTAGTTGCTGGTTCAAAAACTGCTTCTGGATACACAGGTGGAGCAACTTTCACTGCAGTTGATGGATCTAAAATAAAAACTGAGAACGGACCACAAACAGTCACAGCGCATACTGCCTTAAACGGTAATTATACGGGAAGTAAAACTTCGATAAATGATGTTGTACCAGGATTAAATTACGATCCAAAAACTGGAGATATTACAGGAACGGCAAGTGAAGCTGGAATTTTCACAGCAGCTGTTTATGCGAAAGACTATAATAATACAACCAATGCGAGAAATCAGGATTGGAATATGTATGGTCAAGAAGCCCATGAAAATATTACAATTGCAGTAGCACCTAAAATTACAGTATCTAACGTAGAAGCATATGCTACAAAAGTACCAGTAACTGTTTCAAATGGAGCTAACACAGCAGAAATTACAATGCCTGATGGTACTGTAACTAAATTAGCAGTTAAGGATGGAAACTGGACAGTAGCAGCTGGAACAACAAATACTGCTGTAAATGAAGGAGATGTACTAGGAGCAGCTTCTACAACAGCACCTTCAAAATTCAATATTCCGGTAACATCTGATGCTACACAATACGTAGGTGTAGATAGTATCGCAGCAAAAGCAACAACTGATAAGGTAAAAGCAAATATTCAACGTGAATTTTCTATGGTAACTGATGCAGCAGGTAATACGTATAAAGCGGAATTTAACCGTGCAACAGGTAAATATTCGTTACCTACTGAAAAAGCTTATGAACTAAAAGACAATGGTAATGGCACATCAACTCTTATTGAACGTCGTGTTTATACAGATGCTCAAGCAAATGGTGATGTTAAGTTCGTTGTTTATGAGTTTGAACGTACATGGAATACAACATCTTCAGCGTCAACCTTAGTGGACAAGATTGCTGAAATCCGTAAAAATGGTGAGGTAACTGCAGTAGGTAATGTTACACGTACAGAGACTCTAGTTAAAAAAGATAACACATCTTCAGAACAAGGGATGGTAGTTACAGTAAGTTATGACTCAGTAACAAATCAATGGACATCTTCTGACGGAACAGCAGTAACAGCTAAAAAATCAAATGCTGGTTGGGAAGTTGAAACAGCATCAGGATTTAAAGGGTATGTAGCATACCGTGAAGCAAGCTCAACAGACGTAGCATCAATTCAAAATGCTAAACCAGCTGGGACATCAACAAGTTACTCAGAAGCAAAAGATGCTTCAGTAGATTTACTAAAATCAGAAAAAGCTAACGTTGATTTCACAGATACTATTGATGATAAATCAGACGATGCTCAATCAGAAACAATTAAAACAAAATTAACGGTAACAGCTCCAGATGGAAGCCAAAAAGTATTTGATGCGGCGAAAGCTGAAGAAACAGCTTATATTCAAGCACAACGTACAGCGGCAGCTAAAACTCAAGCGGCAGCAACGGCTGTAAAAGAACAACAAGAATCACAAAATGAATTAGCACGTCTTCAAGAACTATTAGATCGTTCAACAAGAACGGTAGAAGATGCTCAATCAGCATTAGACAACTTGAAATTACGTACAATTTCTCCAACAGCTCAAGAATTAGCAGAAAGAAAACTTGCGCATGCCAAAGAGTTTAAAGCATCTATTGAAGCGCAACTAGCAACAGCTCAAGCAAATCTTTCAACAAAAAATACTGAAGTAGAAACGGCGCGTACAGCTGCTTTAGAAGCTGAAAAAGCGGTAGAAACAGCTCGTGAAGCATTGAAAACAGCTGCAGCAGCAAACCTAGCAAATCCAGAAATCGCAGCTTACACATTAGGTCAATATGGTAGTTATAAAGTAACGGTTCATTCTGTTGACTCAAACGGTGTTGTAACAACTCCAACAGTAGGAGGAACAGATTCAGGTGAAGTGACAGATGATGCAGTAGCAGAAACAACTTACTACATCGTAGTTCCTAAACCAGAAATTTCTTCAGGAGCACAAGATACTCCACAAAGCGATACTATGGAAAAAGGATTCAAGACTGGTCTTCCTGAAAATTCTACTGTATCTGACTACAAACTAGTAGATCCAGCAACAGGAGAGAAAAAATCTTCTGTAACTACAGATGAAGGAACTTACACGGTAGATCCTACAACAGGAAAAGTAACTTTCACACCAGTTCAAGGATATTTAGGAACTGCTAAACCATTAACAGTAGCGGCTAATGTAACTATCCCAGGAGAAGATGGTACTCCTGTAACAGTAGAAGCATCAACTACATATACACCAACAGTTTATGGTGTTAAAGGTAATGCTGATACGACTAAAGATGTACAAGGAGCAGTCCAAACTTCTAAACCAGGAAGTGAAAGATTCTCTAAACTAAATACTCCAGAAAATACACCAGATGGTACAAATGTTGATTTAACTAAAGCTAAGTACTCATTAGAAGGTGCTGATACTGAAGGGAAAGTTGTTGTTCCAAACGAAGGAACTTACAAAATCGATCCAACAACAGGTGTCGTAACATTTACTCCACTTCCAACATTCACAGGAACAGCCCAAGGTGTAGATGTAAAAGTAACAGCTAATGCAACTGATAAAGAAGGAGCTACTGTAGAAGTAACAGCAACAGGAAAATACACTCCAGTCGTTGAACCAGCAACTCCAACTGCAGAAGCAGCAACATCAACAGATGTACAAGGTGCAACTCAAGAGCATCCTGTAACATTCAACGATTCGAAAACAACAATCGATGGTGTTGAGAAAAAAGTACCAATCGATCCAACAACATACACGTTATTAGATGAAAATGGTAACCCAGCTACAGAAGTACCAGCTAAAGACGCTACAGGAAAAGTAGTAGGTACTTACACTGTTAAGAATGTAGATGGAAAAGCAGTTGCAGTGTTTACACCAACTGATAAAACATATGTAGGTAAAGTAGAACCAGTAACAGTTCAAGCGAAAGATAAAAACGGAACACCTGTAACAACTACTTATACACCGAACATTACACCTGTAACACCAACAGGAACTCCGACAACTTCAGAAGGAATCCAAGGTTCACCTCAAGAAGGAACTCCAACATTTACACAAGGTAACCCAGTGGCTCCAATTAAAATTGATGAGACACAACCTGCTAAATTAGTAGATCCAACAACAGGTAAACCAACAGATGAACCAACAATTCCAGCTAAAGATGCAACAGGAAAACAAGTTGGTACATACACAATTGACCCAACATCAGGAAAAGTAACCTTCACACCGAATAAAGACTTCGTAGGTACACCAGTACCAGCAACAGTAGAAGTGAAAGATGCGAATGGAACACCAGCGACAGCAACTTACACACCTACTGTTAAACCAGTAACTCCAATTGGTAAAGTTGCATTCACAGAAGATATTCAAGGTGCAACTCAAAGCGGTAAACCAGCCTTTGAAGGTGGTAAAACAACTGTAAATGGTAAAGAAGAAACTGTACCAATGGACGACACTGTACCTGCAACATTTGAAGACGGTTCAACTACAAAAGTAGTACCAAACGAAGGTACTTACACAGTAGCTCCAGATGGCACAGTAACATTCGTACCAGAGAAAACATTCTCAGGTAAAGGTACGACTTTAACAGTTATCCGTAAAGACAAAAACGGAACACCAGCTCGTGGAGAATACACAGCGGTCGTTCACCCAGTAACCCCTACAGGATGGGATGTCATCTCTGCAGATATCCAAGGTCAAGAACAAAATGGAAAACCTAAGTTCAAAGGTGGAACAGTAGAAATCGGTGGAGAAGAGAAAACAGTAGAAATCGATGAAGCTGTTGCTCCAGTAGTACTTGATCCAGCGACAAAACAACCAGTAGCAGTAGGAACTCCAATCACTGTTAAGGGAGAAGGGGAATATACTCTTCAACCAGACGGAACAGTGAAATTTGTTCCTGAGAAAACATTTGTTGGTGAAGCTAAAGGGGTCGTCGTTCAACGTGTTGATAAACTTGGACAACCAGCTATTGGTAAATATCGTCCAATTGTTATCGGGGCTAAACCAAAAGCGCAACCAGCAACTTCACAAGATGTTCAAGGTCAAGTTCAAAAACAACCTGTTACATTCATCGATAGTGTGGTAGATAAAACAACTGTACCTGATATCAATATCCCAGATGTAAAAGTAGCAGTTCAAAAAACTGTACCGATTGATCCAGCAACATACACATTATTAGATGAAAATGGACAACCAGCTACGAAAGTTCCTGCCAAAGATCCAGAAGGAAATGTAATCGGGGAATACACTCTTGAAGTAGTAGACGGTAAAGCTGTCGGAGTATTAACACCTAATGCTACATACTACGGTAAAGTACAACCAGTAAAAGTTCGTGCTGCAGATACAAATGGTATTACAGTAGAAACTACTTACACACCATACATCACACCGGTAACACCAACAGCGACTCCAGTTACTTCAGAAGGAATCCAAGGTAAGTCACAAGAAGGTACACCAACATTCAAAGAAGGTGACAAAAAAGTACCTATTAACACTGAAAAAGCACCAAAACTAGTAGATCCAACAACAGGTAAACCAACAGAAGAAAAATCTGTAAAAGTACCAGGAGAAGGAACATACGAAATTGCTGAAAATGGAAAAGTAACATTTACACCAGAACCAAACTTCACTGGTGAAGCTAAAGGAATTGAAGTTCAACGTGAAGATAAAAATGGTACGCCAGTAAATGGTAAATACACTCCATTCGTTAAACCAGTAACACCAAAAGGTGATGAAAAAGAAACACAAGATATTCAAGGAGCACCACAAAAAGCTACTCCAACATTCACAGGTGGTAAAACTACTGTTAACGGTAAAGAAGAAACAGTCGAAATTGATACTACAAAACCAGCTAAATTGGTAGATCCAACAACAGGTAAACCAACAGATGAAACAACTGTAAAAGTACCGAACGAAGGAACATACACAATTGATCCGAAAACTGGAGAAGTAACATTCACACCAGAACCAAACTTCACAGGTAAAACTTCTGGAATTAAAGTTCAACGTGTGGATAAAAACGGAACACCAGCAACAGCAACTTACACTCCAACTGTTGTGCCAGTAACACCAACAGGTGAAGAAAAAACTACTGTAGGTATCCAAGGAGCAACGCAAAAAGCAACTCCAAACTTCACACCAGGTAAAACAACTGTTAATGGAATAGAAAAAACAGTAGAAATCGATACTGAAAAACCAGCGAAATTCGTAGATCCAGAAACTGGAAAACCAACAGATAATACTACTATTAAAGTACCGAACGAAGGAACATACACAATCGATCCGAAATCTGGAGAAGTAACATTCACACCAGAACCAAACTTCACAGGACGCGGAACAGGTGTAACAGTTCAACGTGTTGATAAAAACGGAACACCAGCTGAATCAACCTACACACCAACAGTAGTAGGAGTAACACCAACAGGTAAAGAAGCTAAATCTAAAGACCTGCAAGGTGAAACTCAAACAGGAAAACCAACCTTCACAGGTGGAAAAACAACTGTAAATGGTAAAGAAGAAACTGTACCAATGGACGACACTGTACCAGCAACATTCGAAGATGGTTCAACTACAAAAGTAGTACCAAACGAAGGTACTTACACTGTAGAACCTGATGGAACTGTAACATTTGTACCAGAACCAAAATTCACAGGTGTAGCAACAGGTGTAACTGTAAAACGTGTTGACAAAAACGGAACACCAGTAACAGCCAAATACACACCAACTGTAATTCCAGTATCACCATCTGGAGAAGATGTAACATCAGTTGGACCTAAGAACACACCTCAAGAAGGAACACCAATCTTCAAAGGTGGATCAGAAACTGTTAACGGTAAGAAGAAAATAGTAGAAATCGATAAAGATGTACCAGCGACATTCGAAGACGGTTCAACTACAAAAGTAGTACCAAACGAAGGAACTTACACAGTAGCACCAGACGGAAAAGTAACATTCACTCCAGAAAAAGACTTCGTAGGTGTAACAAAAGGTGTAACTGTTAAACGTGTTGATAAAAATGGAACACCAGTAACGGCGAAATACACACCAACAGTTCTAGGAGCAACATCAACGAAAGATGTAGAATCTGAAGGACCAAAAGGTAAATCTCAATCAAATACTCCAGTATTCGAAGGAGACATCGACAAAGATGTACCACCAACATTTGAAGATGGAAAAACTACAAAAGTAGTACCAGGTCAAGGAACTTACACTATCGATCCGAACGGAAAAGTAACCTTCACTCCAGAACCAGAATTTGTTGGAACAGCAAACAGCGTAACAGTTGTAAGAAAAGATAAAAATGGTAAAACAATTTCTGCATCTTACACACCAACTGTTCGTCCAGAAACTATCTTCAGAGATAAAGAAGGCAAAGAAATTCTAGGATACCCAAGTGAAGATGGAACAACTCCTAACAAAGAAATTCCAGGATATAGATTTGTAGAAACTGTAACAGATAACGATGGAAATACAACACACATCTATGAAAAAGTTAAAACTTCATTCAAAGATAAAGAAGGAAAAGAAATTCCAAATTATCCAACGGAAGAAGGAGAACAACCTAAGAAGGATATCCCAGGCTACCGCTTCGTAGAGACTAAGAAACTTCCAAATGGCGATGTAGAACACGTTTATGAGAAAGTTTCAACACCACTTATTCCTCAAACAGAGCCAGGCAAGCAAAATACAACTACTTGGACTGATGAGAATGGAAATCCATTGAAACCAACGGAACCAGGTTCTAAAGAACCAGGAACCATTCCAGGTTACGAATATGTGAAGACTGTGACAGATCCAAACGGAAATATCAGACATATCTTCAAGAAAGTTGAGATGCCAACTCCAAGACCAGTTGAACCAAGTCAACCAGTTCAGCCAGTTTCTCCACAAGAGCCAACAAGCCCTGAGAAACCAGTAGCTCCAGACATGCCAGTAGTACCTGAGCAACCAAAACAACCAGCAACACCTAAATATGTTGAAGGTCAAAAAGAGTTGCCAAATACTGGTACAGAAGACAATGCTAGCCTTGCAGCACTTGGACTTCTCGGAGTCTTGAGCGGATTCGGTCTTGTAACTCGCAAGAAGAAAGAAGATTAAGCTAACTAATTTGTAATTAGTTAATCTAATCCACATCAAATAGAAAACCGATGATTTATTTCATCGGTTTTTTAGCTCTTTGCGAATATTAAATACGAATTTTCAACAGCTAAATCAGAAATTCTAAATGAATTTAGCTGAGATTGGCATTCAATATACTTTTAAATATCAAAATACATATGATAAAAGATTTATAAAAAAAATCAAACGGATTTAATTAATAAATATACAAAAAATAATATATATAGAAATGAATTTTAATCCAAAACAATATACATTTATACATAGAAAGCGAATTCAAGAATATGTTGAAATGTCAAAAAATAGTAGAAAAAGTTAAAAAATGTAGATTTTTTTATATAATTCAGACAATTTTCACTACTTTTTAGAGAATGACATAGATAAAAATTGAAATTTTCATGTTATTTTCAAGCAAATAAATTGAATATTACTAGATAGTGTGATAGAATGAATATACATGTTTCGGAAGAAAAGTAGTATATAGAGAAATTCCTTTGTTTGTGAATGAAATGAAGGGGTTTTAATTTTTACTATATCTATAAACATGATATAAAACAAAAGGAGGTTGTTAGTCTCAATGAAAGGCAAACAACAACAAGATTTTAGAACAGAAAAGTACATTCGTTACGGTATTCGTAAATATAGCTTTGGAGCAGCATCAGTAGCCATTGCGGCTGGTTTGATGTTCCTTGGAAATGGTGCAGTATCAGCGACTGAAGTGCAATCAGCTGAAACAGCTATCTCAACAGTTGCTCCTAGTAAAGATGATAAGGAACAGGCTGAGCCTAAAGCTGAAACAGTAGAAACTGTAAACCCAGAAACTGAAAAAGCTACAGAAGTGAAACCTGAAGTTAAAGTAGCAAATAAAGCTACACTTGAAGCTAAAGTTGCTGCTTTAGAATCTAAACTTTCTAACGCTAAATATGCAGATGCTTCAGTAGTAAGTTCAGCTAAGGAAGTATTGGCAACAGCTAAAGCAACTCTTGCAAAAGCAGATGCTAGTCAAGTAGAAGTAGACAAACAAGTTGAAACTGTTGTAGCTTTGAGTACAGTAGTGGCTGAGTCTGATGCGGCTGGCTTAGAAAAGAAAGAAGCAGCTGATAAGGAAGCAGCAAAAGCTGAAGCAGAAAAAACTGCTACTCCAGCTGAAAAAGCTCTTTCAGTCGCAACAACAACTCTTACTCAAGTATCATCAGAAGCTGAAGTAACTAACAAATTGGCTGAAACTGAGCTTGCTAAGGCTGACGTCAAAGAAGAAAACAAGGCAGCAGTTACAGCAGCGGTCGCTAAAAACCAAGCAGTTCTTGCTGAAACAAAGGCTCTTCTTGCTGATAAGAGTGTCACGAAAGAGCAAGTAGATGCTCAATTGGAACGTCTTAACGAATCAATCCTTGCAGTTTACAACGAGTTGAAAAACGCTGGAATCAACCGTGATGGCAAGTTCTCATATGTCTTAGCTGATGTTGCTGATACAGTAGCAGAACCACCACTTTCAGAAGATGAGCAAATCAATCACTGGAAGAAGTACGCAGATAAAAACACAGAGCGTTTGACTAAACAAATCAAATGGTTTGATATTGCTAACAGTAAAGCAACTGTAGAAAATCTTGGTGCAGGTGATACCCTTCAAGTAGGAACAAAATTCACTCAAGAAATTTCACCTGGATATGTTGTAACCTTAACAGTTACTAAATTAGCACCATTTAACTCAACTGATGAGTACAAAAAACGTGGTGGAGCAGGATATGATGCTAATGCTATTAATGAGTACAAAGATGGAACTCCAGCTGAATTAAAAGTAGTAACACAAGGAAGTTACTCTGTTGCAAAAACAAACGGTATGGATACTAAAGGTAAAACAGTTATTCAATCTGTAGTAGATGGAGCTAACGTAGGGGTAGAATTCTCGGTTAAATCTACTTTAAACGGAAAAGAAGTGCCTTCGAACGTTGTATTCTTAACAGGGGAAGAAGCAGGTTCATCTGAAGTTGAGATTTATACAACAGACGGAGATGAATTTGAATTAGTAACTGAATTATCAAACACAACACCAAATTATAGTACTGCTCGTTCTTATACTGCGGTAACTTATGAAAAAAGAACATTAGCATCAGCGGGACACGGCCAAGACTACGATGGTGGACAACTTGGTGTATCACACACAATTGAAGGTGGAGGAAAAGCAGCCTTTGAAAAATTCAAAGCAGATAAAGGTGCAGGATTCTTCAATACGACAGTGACATCGGATACTGTTATTGCGATGAAAGCAGAAGATGGTAAATATCACACAGATGGATTAGGAACACAAGTTTTCGGACCAGTATCAACTCACCGTCAATCAGGATTCTCTACTCCATTAGTAATGACGCGTAATGCTAAAAACATTGGTATGTACATCTTTTCTGCAGGTCAACAAGGATCTATGCTAGGATTTATGGTTCTAGATGAAGGGGACGCTCCAGCTTCATACGGACGTGTAGCGCACTCTATCTCTAAATCTGATGGACAAAAACAACCATACCTAGGATCTGTTCCAGCTGACGTTGACGTACGTACAACTCCAATTAACAAAACAAATGCTTTTGTATACGATGATATCAATGGTATCGGTGATGCAGATGAAGGTGCTCGTCAATTAATGGGTGACGAAGTAGCTCCAAACGATAACTACAAGCTTAAAAAAGTTAATGATGGAACTTACTCAATGACCTTTGATGCCCACCTAGATGGAGAAGCTAAAGCTTATGTTAACGGTTGGATCGACTTCAATGGAAATGGTAAATTCGATGAAGGTGAAGCTGCAGGTGTTACTGAAGTAACACAAGATGGAAAAGTTACACTAACTTGGACTAATAATTACCAAAACGTAGACACAACTGCTACTAAATTAGCTACTCGTTTACGTATTGCATACGATAAAGCTGACGTTAAGGAAGCTACTGGTATTGCCTACTCAGGTGAGGTAGAAGACTTCCAAATTCAGCAAACAGTCCCACCTCGTGGAACTAAGAGAGAAACAACTGATGTTCAAGGTGCAACTCAAACATCTACTGTAGCATTTAACGCATACGGTCAAAAGAACTATGATTTTGATAAAGACAATGCTATTGATACGACAGTTAAATCACAAATCGTTAAACCAGACGGAACATTAGTAACAGATGCTGACCTAGTAGATGGATACTATGTAGTACCAGGTCAAGGTAAATATAAGATTACTGACAACGGTGCAAATGTAGATGTAGAATTTATCCCAGAAGCAAACTTTGTAGGTACAGCAGATGGAATCTCAATCCGTCGTACAGACGTTAATGGTAACACTACTGGTTGGGGTAATGAAGGACGTCCAATCGTTGGCGGCGAAGGAGATGCTAAAGACCAACTAGAACTAGTAAGTGAACAAGTTCAATTAGCTGGACTTGCTGCTAAAGGTTCTATGGATGGTCGTTACATTCCAACAGTAACTCCAAAAGAAATCAAAGGAACACCTGAAGAATCAACAGATATCCAAGGTAAACCACAAACGAAAACACCTAAATTCTCAATCGACGTAGATAAAGATGGTGATGGAACTGCACCAGATGCTGTAACACCAAGTGCACAATACCCAGCTAAATTGGTAGATCCAGCAACTGGACAACCAACAGATGAAAAAACTGTAACTGTAAAAGGTGAGGGAACTTACACAATCGATCCGGAAACAGGAGCGGTAACATTTACACCAGAACCACAATTTACAGGAACTGCTAAAGGTATTGATGTATCATTAACAGCACCAGTAGGTCAAGACAAAAATGGTCAACCAGCAACAGCAACAGCTACTGCTAAGTACACACCAACTGTAACAGGTGTAACTCCAACGGCAGAACCATCTACTTCAACAGGTATTCAAGGTGAAACACAAAAAGGAATACCTACATTCACAGCAGGAAATACAGAAGTTCCTATTAAAGAAAACTCTGTTAAACTTCTCAATGCAGATGGAACAGAAGCAACTGGCCCAGTTGATGCTTTAGATGAAAAAGGAAATAAAGTTGGGGAATACACTGTAAACCCAGCAACAGGTGAAGTAACCTTCACACCAACAGACAAATCTTACACTGGTAAAGTTGTACCAGCTAAGGTTCAAGCAGAAGATAAGAACGGAACAAAAGTTTCAACTACTTACACTCCAAACATCGTAGGCGTAACGCCAACAGCAACTCCAGATGAATCAACAGGAGTTCAAGGTGAAACTCAAGAAGGAACAGTTTCATTTGCACCAGGCGAAACAACAATTGGTGGTGAGAAGAAATCAGTTCCAATCAAAGCAAACTCAGCTAAATTGTTGAATGCAGATGGCTCAGAAGCAACTGGCCCAGTTGATGCATTGGATGAAAAAGGTAACAAGGTTGGAGAATACACAATTGACCCAGCTACTAACAAAGTAACCTTCACGCCAACTGATAAGACTTATGTTGGTAAAGTTCAACCAGCTAAAGTTCAAGCTGAAGATGAAAATGGAACAAAAGTACAAACTACTTACACACCAACAATCGTAGGCGTAACGCCAACAGCAGACCCAGCAGAAACAACAGATGTACAAGGTGTTGAACAATCTAAAGAAGTAACATTCAAACCTGGTAAAGCAACTGTTAACGGTGTTGAAAAAGAAGTACCACTTAAAACTGATTCATTTACATTATTAGATGAAAATGGACAACCAGCTACATCAGTACCAGCTAAAAACCCAGCGGGAGACGTTATCGGTACTTACACACTTAAAGTTGTAGACGGTAAAGCAACTGCAGTATTTACACCAACTGATAAAACATATGCAGGAGAAGTTAAACCAGTTACTATCCAAGCTAAAGATACAAATGGAACTCCAGTAACGACAACTTATACTCCAAACATCACTCCGGTAGAACCAACAGGAACACCAACAACATCTGAAGGTGCACAAGGACAACCTCAAGAAGGAACTCCAACATTCACTCAAGGTGACGATAAAGTTCCTATGAAGATTGATAATGAGCAACCAGCGAAATTGATTGATCCAGCTACTGGAAACCCAACTGATGAAACAACAATTCCGGCAAAAGATGCTAAAGGAAACACAGTTGGTACATACACTATCGAACCAACAACAGGTAAAGTAACATTCACACCAAACAAAGACTTTGTAGGTACTCCAGTACCAGCGACAGTTCAAGCGAAAGATGCGAATGGAACACCAACAACAGCTACATACACCCCAACAGTAACACCTGTAACTCCGACAGCAGAACCAGTTGAAACAACAGACATCCAAGGTAAAGAACAAACTGGCAAACCAACCTTCACACCAGGGGCTGATGAAGTACCAATGGATGATGATACTCCAGCGACATTCGAAGATGGTTCAAAAGAAAAAGTAATTCCAGGTGAAGGAACATACACAGTTGCACCAGATGGCACAGTAACGTTCACACCAGAGAAGAACTTCACAGGCAAAGGAACAGGCGTAACGGTTAAACGTGTAGATAAGAATGGAACACCAGTAACAGCTAAATACACTCCAACAGTAACACCAGTAACACCAACTGCGGAACCAGCTGAAACAACAGACATCCAAGGTAAAGAACAAACTGGTAAACCTGAATTCAAACCAGGAAACCCAGACGTACCAATGGACGATGAAGTGCCAGCAACCTTTGAAGATGGATCAACTGAAAAAGTTGTACCAGGCGAAGGAACATACACAGTTGCACCAGATGGAACAGTAACCTTCACACCAGAGAAGAACTTCACAGGAAAAGGAACAGGCGTAACCGTTAAACGTGTAGATAAGAATGGTACTCCAGTAACAGCTAAATACACCCCAACAGTAACACCAGTAGTTCCAACAGGAACAGACGCTGTAACAGAAAATGTTCAAGGTTCATCTCAAACAGGTAAACCAACATTTGAAGGTGGAAAAGTAACAGTCAACGGTGAAGAAAAAACTGTTGAAATCGATGAAGATAAACCAGCTAAATTGGTAGATCCAAAAACAGGAAATCCAGTTGATTCAGTAACTATCGAAGGCGAAGGAACATATACAGTAGCTCCAGACGGAACAGTAACCTTCACCCCAGAGAAGAACTTCACAGGTAAAGGAACAGGCGTAACTGTTCAACGTGAAGATAAGAACGGCACACCAGTTAAAGCTACTTACACACCAGTTGTAAAACCAGCAACACCAACAAGTTCAGATGTTATCACTACAAATGTTCAAGGTGCTACTCAATCAGGAACACCAACATTTGAAGGTGGCAAAGTAACAGTCAACGGTGAAGAAAAAACTGTAGAAATCGATGAAACTGTTAAACCAACATTTGATGATGGCACAACTGAGAAGAAAGTACCAGGTGAAGGAACATACACAATCGATGAGAACGGTACAGTAACCTTTACCCCAGAGAAGAACTTCACAGGTCAAGCAACAGGTGTAACAGTGAAACGTGTTGACAAAAATGGAACACCAATCACAGCTAAGTACACTCCAGTAGTCGTTCCAGTAACTCCAACCTCAAAAGATTCTGAATCAGAAGGTCCTAAAGGACAAACTCAATCAGGAACACCAACATTTGAAGGTGGAAAAGTTACAATCAACGGTAAGGAAGTTCCAGTTGAAATCGATGAAACTGTAAAACCAACATTCGAAGATGGCACAACTGAGAAGAATGTACCGGGCGAAGGAACTTACACAATTGATGAAAACGGTAAAGTAACCTTCACACCAGAACCTGACTTCGTAGGTAAAGCAACAGGCGTAACCGTTAAACGTGTAGATAAGAACGGTACACCAGTAACAGCTAAGTACACACCAACAGTTCGTCCTGATACTTCATTCGTTGATAAAGATGGTAACCCGCTTTCACCAACAGAAGATGGAACTAAACCAACTAAAGACATCCCAGGATACAAGATTGTTAAAACTGAGATCGACGAAAAAGGAAATACAAAACACATCTATGAGAAAGTGACAACGACTCATAAAGATAAAGATGGTAATGTAATTCCAAACTACCCAGTTGAAGACGGCGACCAACCTAAGAAAGATATTCCAGGTTACCGCTTCGTAGAGACTAAGAAACTTCCAA
>ERZ1674051.198-NODE-198-length-16682-cov-12.414988_pt1 | contig 16682 bp, 15 predicted proteins | sample MGYA00581125_ERZ1674051 | MGnify/ENA primary metagenome ERZ1674051 (study PRJEB41354, sample SAMEA4873326) | human saliva metagenome | biome: human-associated habitat [ENVO:00009003]; feature: mouth environment [ENVO:08000002]; material: saliva material... | reverse complement strand
TTTGTCATCATCTTGTCGTTCAAAATACTTAATATTAACTTTATACTATATTTATCAAATAAAGAAAGCGAGTTTATCTCATGATTAGTACAGCTATTACAATTTTATTCGGACATGCGGTGTCCATGCTAGTGACTTTTACAGCTTATAAATTAAAATTTAGAGTCACTATTGCCCACTGGATAGTAAATTGGGTTTTGGGAGCTATAGGTGCAGTAGCAGCTAACCATTTACTCTTTAGACAATATGGTCCTGTAATCTTTGGTCAAACCATCCTACCAATGCTTGCCGGTTCAATTGTCCTTCCAGGTGTTGGGAGTTGGATAGTCAGTCGTTTACAAACTAAAAAATAATAACCGACACTTTGTCATCATCTTGTCGTTCAAAATACTTAATTAAAGAATTATACTATTTTTATAAAAAAAGAAAGCGAGTTTATCTCATGTTATCTATCATTTTATCTGGATTTTTCGATCTTTTCATTTCAGTAGCAATCACATTTATTGCCTCAAAACTGAGCAAGAAGGTTTCATTGGCACATTGGATTGTTAATCTTCTCCTTGGAGTTTTAGGAGCAATTGCAGCAAACTACCTACTTGGTAGTCAATATGGTCCTGTAATATTTGGTCAAACTATCTTACCAATGCTTGCCGGTTCAATTGTCCTTCCAGGTGTTGGAAGTTGGACGATTAATTTCATTAATAAAAAAGTAAATATCAAAACAAAATAACATCAAACTATACTTGTGTTCAATTTTGAACAAAACAGTACTATCTTTTAAGTATTAGTTTTGTTTTTTTGTGAGCACGAGTTTAATATGTTTAAGCATAATAGTTGCCAAATTCAATATTATCTGATAAACTTGTTCTTGTGGTTGATACATGAACAGAAAGGAGAACCTTATGATGGATACAAAATTTTCTGTTGCCCTTCATATTCTTACCATGATTAGTGAGAGCAAGGAAGTTCTCAGCTCGCAAGCCTTAGCAGAAAGTGTCGGCACCAATGCTAGTTACATTCGTAAGGTGATTGCACTTCTGAAAAATGCAGGACTCATCACTTCGCAACAAGGGCGATCAGGCTACCAGTTAAGTAAGTCGCCAAAAGAGATGACCTTATTGGAAATCTACTTTGCCACGCAGGAAGTAGAACATATCAATCTCTTCCAAATTCACCAAAATGCCAACCAGGCATGCCCAGTTGGTAAGCATATCGAAAGTGCCATGTCCCCTATTTTTTCAAATGTTGAAGAACAACTTGAAAAAGAACTAGGGCAAGAAACCTTGGATAATGTCATTACCAATCTCTACCAATCAGCCAATCAAAAACGCGTCTGACCAAGTGTCAGATTTTCTTAAAACAAACATAAACTTGTATCGGATACAAGTTGTTCAATAAAAAGGAGTAGACTATGAAAGCAGCACAACACACATCTTATAACAAAGAAAATATCGCACTCAACTTAACCGACATTGCTAAACCGAACATTAAACCAGACCAAGTCCTTGTCAAAGTGACCGCAGCAGGTATTAATCCTTTGGACAACATGATCTCTCGTGGTGAAGTCAAATTGATTGTCCCTTACAAATTGCCACAAACAGCGGGTAATGAGGTCGTTGGCTTGGTTGAGGAGGTCGGCTCAAGTGTGACCAAGTTTGCAGTTGGTGATCGTGTCTTCAGTCGTCTTCCTCTTGACAATATCGGTGCCTTTGCCGAGTATGTAGCGGTTGAGGCTGCTGCCCTTGCCAAAGTTCCGACTTACTTGAGCGATGTGGAAGCGGCTACTGTTCCCCTGACTGCCCTGACCATTATGCAGGCACTGGACCTCATGGGAGCTGAGGCCGGTAAGACCATTTTCATCTCAGGCGGGACAGGTGGTGTCGGCGGGATGGTCATTCCCATTGCTAAAGCCAAGGGTTTGACGGTCATTACCAACGGTGATGGGGCAAATGCAGAGCGGGTATTGGCGCTGGGTGCTGACCAGTTTATCGACTACATGACAGAAGATTACACTAAAACCCTCTCCCAAATCGACTATGTACTGGACACACTTGGTGGTGCAGAAACTGAAAAACAAATGTCGATTATGAAAAAAGGTGGTCAGCTGGTTTCCCTCCGTGCCATGCCAAATGGCGAATTTTCCAAACGCATGAACCTGCCAAAATGGAAGCAAGTCCTGCTTGGTTTGGTTGGGCGTAAGTTTGACAAGATGGCGGAAAGCTACGGCGTACACTATCATTTCATCTTCGTAGAAAGTAATGGGCAACAGCTACAAGAAGTGGCAGATATTTTCAGTAAACTTCAAATCAAACCATCAATCGACACCGTTTATCCATTTGAAGAAGTCAACGCAGCCTTGGACAAGGTCGCAAACGTTCGCTCACGTGGAAAAACTGTCCTCAGTTTTAAATAGTAGGAGTACTTATGTCTTATATCACAACTAAAAATCAATACATTACTGTCGCTGGCAATCAGATTGCCTACCGTGAACTAGGCAAGGGCAAGTCTAAACTGCCCTTGGTCATGTTGGTCCATTTGGCCGCAACCTTGGATAACTGGGATCCAAAATTGCTAGACTTACTAGCTGAAAAAGAGCATGTCATTGTCCTTGATTTGCCTGGCGTCGGAGCCAGTCAAGGCAAGGTAGCTCCTACGATTCCAGGAATGGCAGAGCAGGCTCATGCTATTATCAAGGCTTTGGGGTATACGAAAATTAACCTGCTCGGTCTTTCTATGGGTGGTTTTATTGCCCAAGAAATCGTTCGTCTCGATAGCCAAATGGTTAACCGCTTGATTCTCGCAGGAACAGGACCTCGTGGTGGTGTTGAAGTTGATAAGGTGACAGGAAAAACCTTCCGCTATATGCTGAAAGCGGGTCTTGAGCGTGTGGATCCAAAACGCTACATTTTCTACAACCACGATAAAGCAGGACTCCTGGCAGCTGAAAAAGTTTTGGGTCGTATGGGAGAAAGAAAAGCTACTGATGCAGACAAGGACATGAATGTTCTAGGATTTTTGATCCAGCTGAAAGCCATCAAACGGTGGGGGAGAGATCCTCAAGAAGATATGGCCTTTATCACGCAACCAACGCTGATCGTCAACGGTGACAAGGATATGCAAGTTCCGACTGAGAACTCTTATATCATGCATGAGAAAATCAAAAACAGCCAACTGATCATCTATCAAAATGCAGGTCACGGCTCTATCTTCCAAAATGCAGAGGTCTTTTCAACAGCCTTGATAGCCTTTTTGGAGGAAAGCAATGCCTAAAACCATTTTAATCACAGGTTCAACCGATGGGATTGGCAAACACTTGGCAATGAAACTAGCCAGTGAAGGCCATGAAGTCATTCTGCATGGGCGAAATAGTGAAAAGCTACGTGTAGCCCTCAGTGATATTCAGCTAAAAACAGGGAATAAAAACATTCACGGCTACCTAGCTGACTTTTCAAAGCTAGCAGATGTTTATCGTTTTTGTGAGCAGATTCGCAGAGATTTTGACAAGATTGATGTCTTGTTCAACAATGCGGGAGCCTACTTTGGTGACGCCCGTGTGGCAACGGCAGAAAATATCGAGATGACTTTTATGCTGTCTGTCCAAGTTCCCTATATCTTGACGACAGAATTGTTGCCTTTGTTGGAACAAGCAGAGGCAGGTAGAGTCGTCCATACCTCTTCCTTTATGCACCATTTTGCACAAAGCAAAGGCTTGGATTTTGGCTTGGAGCAGAGCTATTCCGCAACCATGGCCTACAACAATGCCAACTCTATACAATTTGGTTGGCGATTGCTCAGGCAGAATCCCTAGAAAAGCAGGGGTCATCGGTTACGGTCAACGCTTACCATCCTGGCTTGATTCCGACCAATTTGGGAAATGATGGTGTCAAACGAAACCTTAAAAGTCGTATCCTGACTAGTCTGATGAAGCCATTTTCCAAGAATGTGGACCAAGGGATTGAAACAGGTTACTACCTCACCCTTTCTCCAGAAGTTGCTACCGTATCAGGACGTTATTTTTCAGAAAAGAAAGTAGCAAAGGTTAGCCTGAAAGGCTATGATAAGACAAAAAGTCAAGTCTTGTTAGCCTACTGTGACCAGAAAATTGCGGCCTTTAAGGAGGCAAATCATGGATAAACTCCTGTTGGAACCTCTCCAACTGCCAAATGGTCAAGTCTTAGAGAGCCGCTTTTTCAAATCAGCTATGAGTGGAAACCATGGCTGACAAACAACAAGCTCCCTCGGATGTCTTGATTGCTCTATATGATTACTGGGCCAAGCAGGGTATGGGCGTCCTAGTGACAGGTAATGTCATGGTGGATGGTCGCTATCTGGGAGAACCGGGCAATGTGGTCCTTGATTCAGACGATCCTTTAAATCAATTTCGAAAATGGGCAGCTGTTGGAGAAAAAAACGGTGTCCCTATCTGGCTCCATCTCAATCACCCTGGAAAACAGATGTATCGGTCCATCAATCAAGAACCTATTGCACCGAGTGCTATTCCGATTTCAGGTGGTTCAGCCTCTGCCTTTCGTCCGCCTAGAGAGATGACCGTTTTTGAGATTCAGGAGGCCAGGGATAAATTTATTTCGGCAGGTGTTCGTGCAAAAGCCGCTGGATTTACAGGGGTGCAATTGCACGCTGCCCATGGCTACTTAATCAATCAATTTCTCTCGCCAGCTGATAATCATCGGACAGACCTTTACGGAGGCAGTCTGGACAATCGCCTGCGGTTTCTCCTTGAAATTTACCAAGGACTTCGTGAACAAGTGGGACCTGATTTTACCATTGCCTTGAAATTGAATGCCTCTGATTTCAAAGAAGAAGGCTTTTGTTTCGAGGATTGTAAGTATGTGGTAAAACGTATGTCTGAGCTAGGCATTGACCTGATTGAAATTTCAGGTGGCAATTATGAAACTCCTGTCTTTGGTGGTGAATATGAGAGTGGTGCAGGCTTTGTCACCTATGCGGTAGCCTTAGCAGACCTTACATCTGTTCCCATTGTGTCAACAGGTGGCTTTCGTAAGGTCACTCAAATGGAAGAGGCAATTGAAGAAGGTGTATCGATGATTGGTCTTGCACGGCCTTTTGTCCTGCGACCAAGTCTGGTCAATGACTACCGAGAAGACCGTGATTTTCAGCTGTCAACACCACGCCTGACAACAGGTCTTTCAAAATTAGATCAGGCTCTTGGTCCCATTATCGGTGTTAGTTATTACGAAGCACAGATGAAGCGTTTGGCCAAGGGAAGAAGTGTCAAAATCAGTCAAAATGCCTGGCCATATCTTCTTCAGACAGTCAAAGTCCATGGCCTGTCTGCACTGAAACCGAGAAGGAAATAGCATAGACTAGATAAGATTTGAGAGTCAATCTCAGATCTTTTTCTGTGCATTTGGATACGAAAAAACCAAGCCAGTTTTTGACTCGGTTGAATATATAATGGTTAGGATTAAAGAACAATTTTTCCAACAATCAGTAATAATACAAACTATTCCACTCGGGATAATTCCAAGGTATAGGACTGGAAATCACTAGCTGCAAATGGAATATGAAGTCCAGAATGAACTAGCTCAGCACCTGAAAACTCTCTTCCAAATTGGTCAACATAGTTTGCATTTTGGTCAAGATAAGGAATCTTGAAAATAGCATGATGTTGGTTAACCTTGAAGACATTGTTGAAGGCAATGAATTGGTAATGAGATTTATCTTGGCTTTCAAACAGCCAGGCTGTTTGATTACTGGTAAAAGGGGATTTTAGTCGGTAGAAATTACCATATTTGATAAGGTGACGGTGCTGTTTGTACTCGCTGATATGTTCTCTAACTTGTTTCTCTTCTTCCTCGGAAAACTCAAGAAGATTTAGTTCATAGCCCATATTGATTGCGGACGCTAAATTCTGGCGAGTTTGAAGTGGAGTATGCCGCTGGGTTTGATGATTGGGAGTAACAGATACATGTCCTGTAATTTGATATGGGTGGAAGAGATAACTTGCTCCGTCTTGGATAGCTTGGCGGTCCACTCCATCTGTATTATCACTTGCCCAAGTTTGTAGGAAATAGTAGAGCATTCCGTAATCAAGTCGACCACCACCACTAGAACAGTTTTCAATCAACAAGTCAGGAAAGCGTTTGGTAATACTGTCAATAATGCGATAGAGTCCTAGCATATAGCGATGGGCAAATTCCTTTGCACTGCCTAAAATAGTTATTTGACTTTCGTGTTCTACCAAGTGTCTATTCATATCCCACTTGATATAATCAACTTGATAGGTTGAGATAAATTGCGATAGGCTGTCAATCAGCCAATCCTGAACTTCTATTTGGCTCACATCTAAACAATACTGATGACGACTATAGAGAGGAGTATGATTTTTTGAGCGGACAATCCAGTGAGGCTTTTCTTTGGCTAGAATACTTCTTTGAGAAATCATTTCTGGTTCAAACCAGATACCGAATTGCAAGCCCTGCTCATGACAGGCTTGAATGAGGGGATGGAGGTCATCTGGAAATTTCTCTCTATCCACTGTCCAATCACCAAGGGAAGAACGACTATTCTCTCTTTCAAGAAACCAACCGTCATCCAAAACAACAGCCTCGAACCCAAGTTGAGCAGCTTTTGAGATGAGTGATAACATCTTTTCATGATTGACATCGAAGTAAGTCATTTCCCAGCTATTGACTAAAATTGGAGCAAAGCGATTGGTAAATTGAGGTGGGACAAGATGGTCTCTCGTAAAGTGATGAAATTCTTGCGACATGCCATTGAAACCAGATTGGCTATATGCGAGGACGGCTTGAGGTGTTTGAAAACGGTCATTTGGCTCGAGTTTCCAAGAGAAACCGTCAGGATTTAGACCGATTTGCAGGCGAACAAAGTCATATTGATTACGCTCTACAGATTCAGCGTGTTCACCACTATATATCAGGGTCATGGCCTTTACTTCACCTGAGAAGTCATCTGTGTTATCATTTGAAATAGCCAGAAAAGGTGGGTACTGGGGGCCACTAGCCCCTCTGCGAGTAGACTGCATGCTCCGTCCTGGATGGATTTCTTTCTTCTGCAATTGAAATTCAGCCTGATGTGAGCCAGAAAAAGTTGTTAGCACTTGATTATCGAAGGGAATATCAATAGAAGCACTCATCAACTTATTGATTATCACAGAATGTTTTCCGTGGTTAATTAGTTTGTAGGACCGAAGGATAATATCATGGTGCTGAAAAATGGTGTAATAGTGTTCCAATGTCAGTTGGGCTTGTTCATCTACAAAAGTCACTTTCAAAGTTTGAGCAGGACTGTCCTGATTATTTCTAGCGTGTGGCAAACCATCTAGCTCAGGCGTTCCCTCCATAATCTGATAAGATTGGAAATGAAAATGGACAATTTGAGAAAGATTAGCTAAAGTAACCTCAAGACTAGGTTCCATATAATCTCCCTGATAAGGTAAGGAAAATTCATGAGGATAGTATTCGAGTGATTCGGTTGGATTATCAAAATCACTAAAGACAGCAAATGTCTTTTTTTGATTCGGTGCCTGATTCCAAGCTTTAAAGTTGGAAATTTGTGGACCCCAATAACGATGAAGTAAGTGACGATTCTGATAGAGTTCGATAATATAGGTCATTCGACTGTTTTGAATGTAGAAATAATTTGTTTCTGAATCAAAGTGAATGTGTGTCATGCTGAAATTCCTTTCGATAATGGAGTGGAGAAAGTCCCGTTTCTTTTTTGAAAAATTTTGAGAAGGAGAGGCTATCTGAAAATCCGACTGATTGTGAAATATAGTAGATGGAGTCACCAGTTTCAAGAAGTAATTCCTTAGCTTTTCGAATACGTAAATGAGTCAGATAGTTTTTGGGAGTGGTATTGGTTTCCTTTTTAAAGATAGTAGCGAGGTAGTTGGGATGAACTCCAACAAATTCTGCAACATCGGTCATTTGGATAGGGTCATGGTAGTGTAAATCCATAAAATGCCTAGCCAGTGTGGATAGTTGCTGATTAGTGGACTGGTTCAAAATCCCGATTTCTTCTGTTAAGTCACCTAACAAACTATACATCAGTCCGTTAATTTTTAGGAATGAACTAAAGGTATCACCTGAACTCTCAAGAATGGTTGCAATAATCTTTTCATATTGTTTGGCATTCTGACAATCATATACAAATTGGTGTCTTTCTGCAGCTTGATAAATAAAGTTTGACTTTATTCCTAAAAAACCAATCCAAGAATATCTCCAAGGTTCATCAGCATCAGCTGTGTACTTGAACCAATAGCCCGCTGGAATAATAAACAATTGATTAGCCTTTATATCGTATACCTTTTCTTCAATTTCCAAGGTTCCTTTTCCTTGACTGACAAAGGTAATAAGATGATAGTCCCGACTTTTTAAACTATAAGAATAATTAGGCAAGCATTGCTCGATCCCACCACTGTAGAGAATTAAGTCTGAGATATGTTTATTGCTAAAATCTGTAAATCGATCGGTGTATTGTTTGAGAAAGTGTTCCATATTTACAGTATACCGAAACAAGAAATAAAAAACCAGTCGATATTAGATTTTTCCATAAATTGATTTAGATTTTCTATATGAATGCTAAAACAAATCCGCTACAATATAGACAACAACTAGTTGAAATCGTTTTATTAATTTAGGAGGTAATATTTGGAAAATCTATATAAAAACCATTATCACCTTGAACCTCCCAGAGGCTTGTTAAATGATCCAAATGGATTAACCTATTTTCAAGGAAACTATTATGTATTTCACCAATGGAATCGCTTTGTCCTCAATCATAGCTATAAGGAATGGGGTTTATTTACTTCAAATGATTTACTAAGATGGAAACATCAAGAAAGTGCCTTGCTTCCAGATTCTGAGAAGGATTTATCAGGAGTGTATTCAGGATCGGCTATTGTGATTGAAGATAAATTGCATCTGTTTTACACTGGTAATAGTAAAATAAATGGAAGTCGGCGTTCTCTTCAATGTCAAGCTATCAGTGAAGACGGCAAAACTTTTCAAAAAATTAACTCCCATATCGAGACACCAGAAGAGTTTACAGAACACCATCGTGATCCTAAGGTATGGTCTGATCAAAATGGTTACCACATGATTGTTGGTAGTCAGACAAAAACTGGTCAAGGGGCGATAGCCTATTATCAATCCATTGATTGCAAAGAGTGGAACTATCGAGGTATCTTCTATACTTCCGAGGACCTAGAACAAATGGCGGAGTGTCCAGATTATTTTGAACTGGATGAAGAATCGCTACTTCTGGTCTGTCCGCAAAAACGTAACTTGGAAAATGATACAGATACTTCAAGTTATTCAGCCTACTATATGGGAAGTCTTAGAAATAATGAATTTTATCCTAAAACGGACATTCGACCGGTTGATGATGGCTTTGATTTCTATGCCCCTCAAACATTTTTAGATAACAAAGGAAGACGATTGATGTGGGCTTGGATGAGTCGCATGAACTCTAAAGAGGAAGCGGACTGCCCAACAAGAGAATTCGATTACCTACATTGTCTGACAATGCCTAGGGAATTAAGGGTGATAGATAGCAAACTTTACCAGTTGCCTCTCCAAGAAATTCTTCAAAAAAGAATAAAGATAGAATCGCTTGAAACGGTTCATTATGAATCAGAGGAGTTGGCTGCTCAGTCTGTCATTGATATAACATGGAGTCAGAGCCCTTCGAGAGTTGAGCTTGCTTTGTTCGACCAAAATGTGACTCTTGAATACAAACATCAGGAATTGATTCTTTCAAGAAAATCATGGTCAGACAAACAGGTGCATACGAAAATAGTTCCACTCAAGGAACTGATGCCACTTCAAATTTTTATTGACAGCTCTGCTATGGAACTTTTCATAAACAAGGGGGAAAAAGTTATGTCTTTACGTTATTTCTTACAGCAAGAAACTCGTTCTTGTGACATTCGTTCCTCACATCAAATGGAGATTTCCTATTCAAAATTAGAAAGTTGAGAAGAAAATGGCTAACAAAACTACAGCAAAAGAAATATTAAAATATGTCGGTGGTGCAGAAAATGTAAAGTCTGCTCAACATTGTGCAACTCGGTTACGAATCATTACTAAGAACCAAGATTTAGTGGATGTAAAAGCTATTGAAAATCTGGATAAGGTAAAAGGTAGTTTTTATAATTCAGGGCAACATCAAATTATTCTTGGGACAGGACTTGTTGATAAAGTCTATGAAGAATTTATGCCTCTAATTGGACAAGCAATGACTGCTAAAGTTGACGATGAGTTAGCTGAACCAGAAAAACTGACCTTCAGACGAGCAATTCGTATATTTGGTGATGTCTTTGTGCCAATTATTCCTGTTCTGGTTGCCACAGGTTTATTTATGGGATTACGTGGGCTCTTGACACAGGAAGCTGTTCTTGGTGTTTTTGGTTTGACACCTGCTGATGTACCAGTTCAATTGATTCAATTCACTCAAATTTTGACGGATATAGCTTTTGCGTTTTTACCAGCACTTGTAGCTTGGTCTACGTTCAATATTTTTGGTGGAACACCTATCCTAGGGATGGTCCTGGGTTTGATGTTGGTTAACTCTATCTTACCGAATGCTTATGCAGTTGGGTCTGGGGAAGCCGAGCCAATGGTCTTCTTTGGATTTATTAAGGTTGTTGGTTACCAAGCCTCTGTGTTGCCTGCCTTTATGACTGCAGTAGTTACAACTAAGATTGAAAAGTGGCTCAAGAAGACAATTCCAGATTCACTTGATTTAATCTTACGTCCATTCTTGACACTCTTAAGTGGTTTGGTCTAGGCGGATTGATCTATGGTTCCTTTGGGCAACTGCTTGGAATTTTGGGAATTCATCATATTCTAAGCTTGCTTGAAATCAATATGCTTGCGAAAGAAGGATGGAACTTACTAAATCCTGTTGGGACGTGTGGTAACGTTGCTCAAGCAGGAGCCGTTCTAGCAATTGCAATTAAGACAGTTTCAAACAAAATGAAACAGGTAGCTTATCCATCTGCCTTGTCGGCAGCTCTTGGGATTACTGAACCTGCTATCTTTGGTGTCACCTTACGCCTTGGTAGACCATTTATTATGTCAATGATTGGTGGTGGTATTGGAGGCTTCTTCGCATCAATTTTCCAACTAAAAGCAACAGGATTGGGATTGACAGGTATTCCTGGAACACTTCTGTACTTGAATGAACAACTACCACTCTATATCCTTACAAACTTGATTGCATTTGTATCAGCGTTTGCACTAACTTGGATGTTTGGCTATAAAAAAGAAGAGGTTCTGTAGAATATCAAGTAGCAAGTAAAGATACTATCAAACTGCTATAAATTTAATTTGAGTGCACTTCTCGATTTACTATTTTCGAGAAGTGCTTTGCATTCAGAAATGAATTGTCCAATTAGGACAATTTTTCAATATTTCCCGAGTCAACCTCTATACTTTTCCTTAGGAGAAAGATTGATGTACCGACGTTTAAGGGATTTGAGAGAAGACAATGATTTTACTCAAAAATACGTTGCCGAAAAACTTTCGTTTACTCACTCTGCTTATGCAAAAATTGAGAGAGGAGAACGTATCTTAACGGCAGATATAATAATAAAACTTTCAAATCTATATAATGTCAGTACAGATTATTTGTTGGGGCAAACTGACTTTCCCCACCGAATAAAGAATAATTTAAAATAGTCCCTCCTGATTTGTTCATTGACAATTGAATAATTCTAGGTGGGACTTTATTTATTTGTTGAGCAATAGAATGTAATGCGCCAGGAAATGAGCGAAAATCATTTATTCAAAAATAGGTTGGTAACCTATCTGCCATGAGACAAATAATGATAATGATACTTCTGAACGTTCAGGCTGCCATCGTAAAAGGACAGCGGGTGAAATTCCCATGATTGATATAACCAGTCATACCCACAGAGAATAACTAAGAGTAACATGTTATCAGGAGGGTAAGTTTTGGAACAATCAGTAGTAAAATATAGTATGCAACTTTCAATGCTTAACTTTTTATATTCCAGAAATATGTTGACTAAAAAGGAATATGAAAAAATTAAAAATAGACTGCGTATTAAGTACACAAATTAGCTGACCTTTTGATTTGAACGCGGTAATATAGAATCAAAAGGAGGAATTTCAGTATGAAAAAAAATAATGTTGAAATAATAAAAGCTGATTCTTTAGTTCGTCGAAGAGGCGACAATTTCGAAAAAGACTCAAAAAGAGTTGCTGCTTATTGCCGAGTTAGTTCTGATAGCGAAGATCAGAAGAACAGCTATGAATCTCAGGTGAGACATTATAAAGATTATATCTCTCAGCGGTCGGATTGGGAACTGGCAGGTATCTATGCAGATGAGGGGATTTCAGGAACACAAGTAGGAAAGAGACATGATTTTCAACGATTAATAAATGATTGTGTAAATGGAGAAATAGATTACATTGTCACAAAAGCAATTGCTAGATTTGCAAGGAATACTCTAGATACTTTGAAGTATGTCAGAATGTTAAAGGATATGCAAATTGGAGTATATTTTGAGGAAGAAAACATAGATACCCTAACAATGGATGGAGAATTGCTTCTGACTATTCTAAGCTCCGTTGCACAACAAGAAGTAGAAAATACTTCTGCCCATGTGAAAAAAGGATTAAAAATGAAGATGCAACGTGGTGAATTGGTTGGCTTTCAAGGGTGCCTAGGGTATGATTATGATGTAGAAACCAAGCAGATTTCAATTAATAAAAAAGAAGCCAAAATTGTTCGTTACATTTTTGAAAGGTATCTAGAAGGTATTGGAGGAAAAGTAATTGCAAGGGAACTTGATGAACTTGGTTATAAATCGCCAAGAGGATTAGAACATTGGAATGATACAACAGTTCTAGGAATCATAAAGAATGAAAAATATAAAGGTGATATTCTAATGGGAAAAACTTTTACAGTTGACCCAATAAGCAAGAGAAGGTTAAGTAATTTTGGAGAAGAAGATAAGTACTATATCAAAGATAATCATGAACCTATAATATCTAAAGAAGATTTTGAAAAAGCTCAGGAGATAAGACTGCGTCGATCAGGAAATAAGAAGACTGCTGCAAATGTAAATGGCAAGTGTGAACGCTATTCAAAAATGTATGCTTTTAGTAGCATGTTAGAATGTGGTTTTTGTGGTTCAATATTATCTAGAAGAAGTTGGCACTGCCGTTCAGATTATCGCAAGGTTGTGTGGCACTGTGTTACATCGATAAAGAAAGGAAAGAAATTTTGTAAGCATAGTAAAGGATTAGAAGAGCTCGCTATTGAGGGGGCTTTCATGGAAGCTTACAGACAACTCTATCATTCAAATGAAAACTTAATGACAGACTTACTTGAAACGATTGAATCTGAATTGAATGACAATATTCTTAACAAGGAACTAAAAAGGATTACAAACAAACTTCGAACATTACTAAAAAAAGAGGAAAATCTTGTAAATCTAAGGCTCGAAGGGAAAATTAGCGATACCATATACAATGAAAAGTACAATGAAATTTCCTCAGAAAAAGAGTTTCTAGCAGAAGAGAAGGTAAATATTGAAACAACCTTAAAATCAGAAATCGATGTAAAGAAAAGACTAACTGAGTTTAAGCACTTGCTATCTTCACAGAAAATGCTTACGGAGTTTGATCGTGCAGTTTTTGAAAGTATTGTTGAGAAAATTATTGTAGGTGGAGTTAATAGCGATGGAGAAATTGATCCTGCAATGTTAACCATAATATTCAAAACAGGTGAAACTCAAAACAAGGATGGTAAACAATTTAAAAGTAAACGTAAAAATGTTAAACTAGAAACAGATAAATTGTGTCCTCAAAACAGTGACGAGGATAAAAAATTGTATTCTCAAGGAACAGACAACACATGTCGAGTGTGTAAGTTTGTTAGAGAAACGTAGTTAATCCTCAAAAGGTTCCCCAAACCTTTTGAGTCCCGCAGACGCATTATGTTGAGTGTGTTGCTCTGCTCGTTAAAGCTTAGAAACCTTGGAATGAATCAATAAGGAAGATAAAATGACAGAAATTGAAAAAAAGGATTTGAAAAATTATCTTTGTTTTACATTTGGAATTACTTATATAGCTTTGGGGCTTCTTACTATATTTACACAATTTAATATTTTGGGATTAGAGACGTTTATTGGGAGAACATTACATATAGTTGGTGCACTTGGCCCAGCTATTGCAAGTGGATCTTATTTGAAAAGTAAAAATATAAAATTTAAACATTTTTTATTTAATAAGAGAGAAAATAGTAGTATTTATTTCATTATTCATTTGTTAGCAATTTTGATACTATTTTCTGCATCTTCCTTAGAATTAAATGGAGTATCAATTTATCTGATGCCATTATTCTTTATACAACTAATTTTTTTTGGTGGTGGACATGAAGAATTAGGATGGAGAGGAATACTACAGCCATTACTTGATAAAAAATATACTTATTGGCAATCTAATTTGATTGTAGGTTCAATCTGGGGAATTTGGCATCTGCCTTTATGGTTTATAGTTGGAGAAAGTCATCAAGGATTTCCTTTTATTTTATTTTTTATATATACATTATTTTTAAGTTTTGTTTTAGACCTTCTTTACCGTCAAACGAAATCTGTGGGCTACTGTATTCTCTTTCATGCGTTCGCAAATTTGTTAAATCTCTATTTTGTATTAAAAATTAATGTTATTTTTATTATTTTTGTTGGTTATTTAATTTATACTATATTGGCTAGTAATAGAATTAGTAAGGAAAAAGATTTTAAATTATAGAATGGATGTCGTTTCTTTTGGAAGTGGTAATAATCTTTCCGTTCCACAATATCATTTAAAAATAATTTTCATTGCCTTTTGTTTACTAGTATAAAAGTAAAATATCATCACATGCCGAATGTGTAAGTTTGTTAGAGAAACGTAGCTAATCCTCAAAACAATGAAACTAAAACCCCATTATTTTGAGATGACAACCTAAATTGGTTTTAAGGAGGTAAAATATTGATAGAAAACGAACCTGATTTTAATAAAATTACATCCTTTTATGAGTTCAATAAATACTATTGGTATCGGGATGAACTTTCAGACATATGCAAGTCATTAGGACTTGAATATAGAGGTACTAAACAAGAACTCAATCATATTATTGAGCAGTACTTTAAGGGGAATTTGATTAAAAAATCATCAATAAAAAGGAAAAAGAAACAAGTAGAAGTCGTCACCTTAAATACGCCCTTACTTGAATGTGGATTCTCCTTTAAGTCACACTTTAGAGAATATTTCGCAACTTTAACAGAGGTTTCACCGTTTAAATTTACTGCTGATATGGCGACTGCTTGGAGAAAAGTAAAAAAGGAACACGATTTGAATTTTACAATCCAAGATATGCTAAAAGTTTATTATGGAAATTCAGATTATGCCAAGTATGATCATTCGGTTTGTCAATGGAATCAATTTTTAAAGGATTTCTGTGCAGACGAAAATAGTCGCAACTACTCGAATAAACTAAAAGTAGCTTCTATTCTTTGGAAAGAAGTTAGAAATTCAAGTAATGAAAAAATTTATTCAAAGAATCTTTTGACCGAATATGCTGATAAAGTAAACGAGTATTGTAAGTAGAAACGCCTTCTCACTTGGTGGCAGAGGCAGCTTATGGTATTCCTTATTGGATAAAGGAAAAGGCCTATTCTTACTTGGATGAACACTTAAAGGATGTAGTTATACGATGGGAAAATAGAATAAAAGCGTATTAATCTCCAGTACGTCAGATTTCTCTTTTCTGTAATTTCAGTGTATAATAGGGTTACATTTAGTTTTATATAATAAAATATAAAGATTTCTAACGAAGATTAAGGAGAAAATCAATGAAAAAAGCAATGGTAATTATTAATCCTACCTCTGGTGGGGAAAAGGCTTTGGATTATAAGGTCAAGCTGGAGAATAAGGCAAAAGATTATTTTGAGCATGTGGAAACCAAAATTACAGAAAAAGCGTTGGATGCAACACATTTTGCTGAAGAAGCTTCTCGTGAACAGTACGATGCAGTAGTTGTTTTTGGTGGAGACGGTACTGTCAATGAAGTCATTTCAGGTATTGCCGAAAGAGACTACATTCCTAAGTTGGGTATTATCCCTGGGGGTACGGGTAACCTCATTACAAAACTGTTGGAAATCAATCAAGACATCGATGGCGCAATTGATGAACTGGATTTCAACTTAACCAATAAGATTGATATCGGAAAAGCGAATGACAATTATTTTGGTTATATTTTTAGTATCGGTTCTCTGCCAGAAGCGATTCACAATGTTGAAATTGAAGATAAGACAAAATTCGGTATTTTAGCCTATGCTGTAAATACCATGAAGTCTGTCATGACAGATCAGGTCTTTAACATTAAGGTTGAGACAGAAAATGGAAATTATGTTGGTGAAGCTAGTCATGTTTTGGTTCTCTTGACAAATTACTTCGCCGATAAGAAAATCTTTGAAGAAAACAAGGACGGCTATGCCAACATTTTGATTCTAAAAGATGCCTCTATATTCTCTAAATTATCCGTTATTCCTGATTTATTAAAAGGAGATGTTGTCGCAAATGATAATATCGAGTATATCAAAGCTCGTAATATTAAAATCTCTTCAGATAGTGAATTGGAGTCAGATGTTGACGGCGATA
>ERZ1674051.193-NODE-193-length-16955-cov-16.367574_pt1 | contig 16955 bp, 16 predicted proteins | sample MGYA00581125_ERZ1674051 | MGnify/ENA primary metagenome ERZ1674051 (study PRJEB41354, sample SAMEA4873326) | human saliva metagenome | biome: human-associated habitat [ENVO:00009003]; feature: mouth environment [ENVO:08000002]; material: saliva material... | reverse complement strand
GTCTTTAAGACTACGTACATAGACAGAGGAAACCCACTACGTGAAGGTGCTTTTTCCTTCACAAGAATGACACTTTTCCTTCCGCTGAATAAGAGGAATACTCGCAATAAGGCGAAGGGAAAAGTGTATCACTTCGGAGAGGTATATCGGGGAGCTGGGCGCGCGATGCCTTAGCACTCTAAATAGAGGACAGGACTCTGCCGCAACAGTCTCCTATATAGGTCGGACGAGCAACCAATATAGGTCAGCTCGGTGACCAATATAGGATGGTGCGCTCGCTACGTGATGGCTTCTTCTGAAGGGGGCTGATAAGGGGACTTCTCTTAGCTTAGAGAAGTGTGGGGAAGAGGTGTTTGGCGGAGGTATAGAGCTGCTCGCGAAGGGTGGATTCGTCCAGAGCAAGAGCTTCGGATGCCGCCTGATAGACGGCTTGGATGGATAGCTCAGGGGCGTCGTCTGTCTCTAAGAAGGCTTGTCCAGCCGCGTGAGCTTCTCGCAGACTCTCGGTGCGGAAGTGCTCGCCGAAGCTAAGGTAGAGCCCAGCGCGTAGGAGCTGACGAGCTTGGTCAAGCCCGCCACGGAAGCCATGGATGATCCAGGGTTGCTTAGGCTGGAGCTCACGGCGAAGGCGAAGAAGTTCGTCTTGAGCGCGTACCAAGTGAAGGATGAGGGGAAGCTCCAGCTCTTCGCTAAGGAGGATCTGTGCGCGAAGGATCGGGAGCTGCTCGGCGAGAGTGGTGTGCTTCGTGGCTTTGTCTAAGCCCGCCTCACCTAAGGCGATGACGCGGGGAAGCTGGAGGGCTTTGCGGAGTAAGGGTAGGGATTCCTCTCGGAGCTCCTCCGCTCGCCAGGGGTGGAGACCTATGCTGTAGTAGAGGGTGTCGTGGGAGGGGAGCTTATCCGCCTCAGCGAGGTAGCAGCTCAGTAGCTCTATGGTGTCGGGTGTGGAGCGTACGTGGTGGGTGTGCAGGTCGATATAGGGGGCGAGCTGCTCGGTCATAGTGGAGATAGATGTCGCTAAGGTACGGGGTCGTAGCCACTACCACCCCAGGGGTGACAGCGCAGGATACGACGCACAGCGAGATAGAGCCCCTTGAATGGCCCATACTTGCGAAGTGCCTCGATGGCATAGGTTGAGCAAGAGGGTGTGAAGCGGCACGAGGGGGGCGTGAGAGGCGAGATCGCTCCCTTGTAGAAGTAGATGGGGAGAAGAAGAAGCTTCGTCAGTAGGGCTTTGACGAAGTCGAGTACACGCTTCATGCTTCTTCGTTAGTTGGCTCTTCTGCCTTGGGTATCAGCTCCTCACAGATACGGGAGAGCGCCTTGTCCATGCCACGATTGACGTCGGCTTGTGTGGGGAGCTCCTTCGCCACAGAGAGGAGACCGAGGTGGATGTGCAGGCCCTGAGCCTTGGCCAGATCAAGGAGACGGTGCTTGCGTAGACGGTAGCTCTCACGGATGAGTCGCTTGACGCGGTTACGCTTATTGGCTCGACGGAAGTACTTCTTCGCCGCTACGGCGAGGATGGCACAGCTGGGCTCTTCACCCTCCCCGATAGGAGTCGCGTTCACTACGACCCGAAGTGGGTAGGCGATGAAGGCGTGACCCGAAGCAAAAAGGGCGTCTACATCTCGCTTGAGATGCAGACGCTCTTCTTTGCTAAGCGTATAGCGTAGGGGAGTGGTAGTGAGATCTTCCACGATCAGCGAATGCTTCGCTCTCTGGAGAGCGACCTACTTGTTCTTTTCCTTGAGGTACTGCTCGAGGGCCATAGCCATTGAGGGGGCACCATCGGTAGGAGCGGAGAGATCCAGGCGCAGACCAGCCTGCTCGATAGCCTGGCACGTGGCGGGACCAAAGCCCCCGATGAGGACCTTGCCCTGCTTGTAGTCGCTGTGGTTAGCAAGCAGTGATACCACACCTGCGGGGCTGAAGAAGATGATCATATCATACTTCTCCTTCTTCTCAGCTGCGGTGAACTTCTTGCTGACGGTGCGGTACATGATCGCCTTAGCGAACTGGAGCTTCTTGGACGTCAAGAGGTCGATGAGATCGTTCTTGTGATCCTCAGCCATAGGGAGGAAGTAGAGCTCCTTGCTGTGCTTCTGCATGATCGCTACCAGCTCAGCCTGCCCCCCAGCTTCGGGATAGAAGACCTTGCGCTTGCGGTAGACGATGAACTTCTGGAGATAGTTGGCTACCTGCTCGTTGATGCAGAAGTACTTCATATCCTCGGGGATGGTGACACGGAGCTCTTCGCTGAGCTGGAAGAAGTGCTCCATAGCCTTGCGCGAGGTGAAGACTATCGCTGTATGATCAAGGATGTTCACCTTCTGATTGCGGAACTCACGTGGAGTCACCGACTCGACTTCGATGAATGCACGGAACGTAGCTTCGGCTCCGTAGCGCGCAGCGATATCATAGTAAGGGGACTTCCCCGACTCGGGTCGAGGCTGAGAGATTAGGATCGTCTTAATACTCATTGAAACGTAGTGGGAAGGAGGAGATCACCCCTCGAAAAGGAGATGCAGAGCCCTATAACGTAAAGGAAGGGAGCAATTTCGTGGGCGCAAAGGTACAAAAAAAGGAAGAGGGAGCCTGTAGAACCCTGTGTCAGACGGCGTATGACTTGTACTATACCGAGGAGCTGAACCAGGAGTAAGACCCCTGCCGCAATGGCCCAAAGAGTGATCGTGGAGAGGGGAGCAAAGGTCAAGAGTGAGACCAGTGCCATCAGTAGAGCTCGCAGCCAATCTTGGAAGAAATAGTCTTGTGCCAAGAGGCCTCCAGAGAGATTGTCAAGCAGGATATAGCGCCAGAGCTTGAAGGAGAGCGAGCGGATATAGAGGAAGAGGTACATCCCCACAAAGAGCGCTGCCAGCGTGGTGAGGAGACCTATATAGTCCCCCTGCAGGATCAGCCCTTCGTGGCTCAGAAGCCTCAGGACCGTCAGCCCCGTCGAGAGGCTGCCTAAGACATAGACGAGGAAGCGGAAGAGTCCGTAGGAGACGAAGCGCGAGATATATACCGCCCCCGAGTCGGGGTTGGCTTGCCGACCTGCCTCCAGCGCCACACCGATGAGGCCTGGGGTGTAGACCCAGACAAGAAGGGTGAGTAGCCAGATGACAAGCTCGGTGATATAGCTGACGTTCGCCAGGGGCTCGAGGCGCACAAAGTCCATGCCTATCGTAGGGGGTAGCCGTAGGCTACCCATCGCTCCCACACGCTACCGAAGGAGTATGTGGAGACGATGGGGAGATCTATCGGTATCTAACTTATAGTTAGGAGTGTTGCCTTAGAAGAGCTTCTCGGGATAGGCGCCCGTAGAGGCCAGAGCTGCGAGCTTGGCGACGACGTCGGGGCGGTCTTCGGCGTAGGTGACACCGAACCAAGAGTCAGGCGTGTCGAGGACTTCTACCGTAGAGGTGCCTTCTGCGACGAGGTGGTTGACTACGAGGGGGATGTAGTACTCGAACTTAGGATTAGCCTTCTGCTCGTTGAGGAAGTGACAGAAGAGCTTCTCCGAGTGCAGGAAGTAGTCAGGCGTGAAGCCCCACATATTCATCGATACAGGAGTATTCTCTTCGAGGAGCTGCTCCTGACCGTTCTCGTCCGTGAAGGCGATCTTACCATCAGGGCGACGAGCGATAGAGGTACGCTCGACGACACCCGTGAGGAAGCCCTTGTCATCTACTTCGCAGACACCGCGTGCTACTGTACCGCTTTCGCTGAGCGTATTGCCTACGCGGTAGCCGACCATGCAGTACTTGTCGTGGCTGTCGGAGAAGCTGCGGAGCTTGTCAGCCAGAGCTGCGAAGCCATGGCGGCCATAGAAGTCGTCAGCGTTGATCACGGCGAAGGGCTCGTTGATCACCTCTGCTGCCATCATGACGGCGTGGTTCGTACCCCAAGGCTTCTCGCGGCCCTCGGGTACAGTGAAGCCTTCGGGGAGCTTGTCCAGATCCTGGAAGACGACCTCCACGGGGATCTTGTGCTCGTACTTCGAGATGATCTTCTCACGGAACTCCTGCTCGAAGGTGCGGCGGATGACGAAGACGACCTTGCCGAAGCCAGCGCGGATGGCATCGAAGATCGAGTAGTCCATGATGGTCTCCCCTGAGGGACCGACTCCGTCGAGCTGCTTGAGGCCACCGTAGCGGCTACCCATACCTGCAGCGAGGACGACTAGTGTTGGCTGTTTCATTGCTTTGATTGTTATGAAGCTATTGCTTGTTGTGTTGTATATCTTGTTAGCGTCTGCCACGGCGGCTCTTCTTAGAGCTGTGGCTCTTGTGGTGGCTATGGCCCTTGGTACTCTTGGAGGTATTTGTCGCAGACGTCGTCTTAGTCACCTTGGTGATGTGGAGCGTCTGCCCAGGGCGGAGCTTATCGGAGGTAATGTTATTGCTCTTCTTGAGCTCCTCTACACTGATGCCATTCTTCTGGGCGATAGAGTAGAGCGTCTCACCTGTGGTGACGACGTGAGCTGTGGTCGTCGTCTGCTGCTTGGCTTCTGCCTTCTGCCCACGGGTGCGGCGAGTGGGCTGCTCTTCCTCGGTAGCAGATTCCTCCTCTTCGCTGGAGGGCTGGTTTCTCGTCGCAGAGCGAGTCGATGCGGTGTTGCTGGGCCCTTCGAGGTTCACACGTAGCTCGGGTGAATTCACTTCGCTCCCAGCGCTGTCAAGCTTGAGGATAGCGGAGAGGGGGAGACGTACGGGATAGGGCATATTGTTCCCTGGGATGATGCCACGGCGGAACTGTGGGTTGAACGTCGAGATCAAGTCCGTCGATACCCCCGTAATCTCGGAGATGCGATCGAAGGTAACGCGATGATTCGCCGTGTAATAGTCCGTAGCTAGCGGGCGACCCAGCTGACGAGGGTAGATGCCGTACTCGCGGTGGTAGTGCATCGCGAAGTAAGCTCCGATGAAGAGGGGGATATAGCGTCTCGTCTCGTTCGGCAGGTAGCGGTAGATGTCCCAGAAGTTCGGGCGATCAGTGTTCACACGACGAAGAGCACGGTTCACATTGCCAGGGCCACAGTTGTATGCAGCGAGGACGAGCCACCAGTCGCCGTAGATGCGGTAGAGGTCCTTGAGGAAGCGGCAGGCCGCCTCGGTGCTCTTGACGGGGTCCATGCGCTCGTCGACAAGGCTATTGACCGTGAGGCCGTAGATCTTACCCGTCGGGAGCATGAGCTGCCAGAGGCCAGCGGCACCAGCAGGTGAGATGGCCTTAGGATTGAGTGCCGACTCGACGATGACGAGGTAGCGGAGCTCCATAGGGAGGTCATTCTTGTCGAGAGCCATCTCGATCTCGGGGAAGTAGAGATCTCCGAGGGAGAGCATGGAGCTCAGGAGACCACGGCGCTTGAAGAGATACAGCTCGATTGCCTCACGTACGAGGGGATTGTAGCTGAATCGCATCGCCGAGGGCATCTTGTTGAGCATGCGTACATAGACGCTGTCAGGCGTGTAGGGGACGGATACGGAGCCGTAGCGGGAGCCTGTGCTCTTACCTGTAGCATTGCCATAGCCGGTGTACCACTGCTCCAGCATCTTCTCCACGTCCTTATCAAGAGAGGTGGGGAGGGTGATGGGATCAAGAAGGGCAGAGGCCAGAGTGAAGGGCGAAGCGATGCGGTCAGCGCGTCGCGTGCTATCAACCTGTGCGGAGAGGCTGGATGCTGAGAGGAAGAGGAGGAAGGCTGCCGAGAGGAGCTTGATGTGAAGCTTCATCGGGGAGGGATTTAGAAGGTGAGGCTACAGTTCACCCCCATCTGATAGGAGGGAAGACCGAGCTTAGGAAGTCCCACTTCGGGGACGACCCGTAGAGAGAGGTCGGGGCTTATGTCGAAGGTATAGAGTTCGGCATCGACATAGGCATCGAGGATGGAGAGGCCGTAGACGAGGACCGTAGCGACGATGCTGAGGTCTCGATAGCGGCGGTAGAAGTCATTGCCTCGCTTGAGCGTGGAGCGCAGTGAGGACTGGTACTGCTGGTAGTCGGAGGCCTGGGCACCAGTAGGGGCGAAGACAAGCCAAGAGGTGTTGTGCTCGGGATCGGGCCCCGAGAGATCGCGATAGGCTGCGTGGTACTCCTGATACTGGCGGTTATTCCACGTGATGGAGTAGTAGCAGGCCATGAAGGCGCCCCACACGATGGGGAGCTTCCAGTACTTGCGGTTGTAGATCTGCCCGCCACCAGGGAGGAAGGCCCAGAGGATGGCTTTGGTGGAGTTGGGCTGCCAAAGCGCCTGCTGCTGGATCTTCAGAGCTTGCTTCTCAAAGCTGGGAAGCGGCTCCTGCGTGCTGGGGGCGACGCTGTCGCTCGCAGAGAGGAGCGAAGGCATATCATAGGTCGTTGGCACGGGAGACTCCTGGCTCCAGGCCGTGGCATGGGGCAGGATCAGTAGGGAGAAGAGTGCGATCAGGAGTCGGATGCGCATAGGGCGATGAGACTTGCTGTAGAGCTACTGCTGGATACGCTCGAGAAGCTGCATGATGCGCTCGAGGTCTTCGTCACCAGAGAAGGGGATCGTGAGCTTACCCTTACCCGAAGCGGAGCAGCGGAGGGTAACTTTTGACGAGAAGACTTGAGCCAAGTGGCGCTCAAGGAGCTTGAAGTCCTTGCGCTCAGCCTTCGCAGGCTGCTGCGGATGTGGTGTGGGGAGGGGCGTAGCCTCTGGTTCCTCAGTGATAGCGCGGGCAAGCTCTTCCACAGCACGGACGCTGAGATGCTCGGTGATGATGAGGTTGTAGAGCTCGATCTGGCGCTCGGTATCCTCGACCTGCAGGAGGGCACGGGCGTGGCCCATATCGATGAGGCGCTGCGTCAGCCCAAGCTGGATCTCAGCGGGGAGCTGGAGCAGACGGATGTAGTTGCTGATAGTGACGCGCTTCTTCCCGACGCGCTCAGCGAGCTTTGCCTGAGTCAGACTGTGCTGCTCGATGAGCTGCTGGTAGGCCAAGGCTATTTCGATAGCGTTGAGGTCTTCGCGCTGGATGTTCTCGATGAGAGCAAGCTCCAGCAGTTCGCCTTCCTGTGTCGAGCGGATGTATGCGGGGAGCGTCTTCAGCCCAGCCAGCTGAGCAGCGCGCCAGCGACGCTCACCCGAGATGATCTGATAAGAGCCAGAGGGGAGGGCTTGTACGGTGATAGGCTGTACAAGACCGAGAGCGCGCAGGGAGGCTGCGAGCTCCTCGAGGCCTTCTTGCTCGAAGTGCTTACGGGGCTGATCGGGGTTGGGGGCGATCTTCTCCAGCGGAAGCTCTTGGATTGAGACGGTGCCTTGGAGGGCTGCTGATGCAGTCTCTCCTCCGAGGAGGTTCCCCAGGCCACGGCCCAGGACATTCTTATTCTTTGCTGCGGACATCTACTTATTCTTGTTGATCAGCTCGGCTGCCAGCTGTAGGTGGTTGATGGCTCCACGGCTATCGGCATCGTAGAGTAGGGCGGGGAGGCCGTGGCTCGGAGCTTCGCCGAGCTTTACGTTGCGCTGGATGACCGTCTCGAAGACGAGACCCTTGAAGTGGGACTTGACCTCCTCATAGATCTGGTTGTTTAGGCGTGTACGGCTGTCGTACATCGTCATGAGGAAGCCCTCGATATCGAGCTGTGCATTGAGGCGCTGGCGTACAATACGGATGGTGTTGAGGAGCTTAGAGATCCCTTCGAGTGCGAAGTACTCGCACTGCACGGGGATAAGCACAGAGTCTGCTGCTACGAGAGCATTGACAGTGATCAAGCCGAGCGAGGGGGAGCAGTCGATGAGGATATAGTCGTATCTGTCGAGGACGGGTGCGAGGACAGAGCGGAGGATATACTCACGCTCCGAGCGCTCCAGTAGCTCGAGATCTGCCCCCGCTAGATCAATGTGCGAGGGCAAGAGATCAAGACCGTCGACGACCGTCTTCGTGATGGCCTCCGTAGCAGGCAGGCCAGAGCAGAGGCATTCGTAGATCGTCTTGCCTATCTGAGAGGCATCGATGCCGATCCCCGAAGTGGCGTTGGCCTGCGGGTCCGTGTCGACCAGGAGGACGCGCTTCTCAAGGGAGGCTAAGGAAGCTGCCAGATTGATAGCGGTCGTGGTCTTACCCACTCCGCCCTTCTGATTGGCTAATGCGATGACTTTGCCCATGTGCTCTATATCTCTATATATAATGTATGCTGTCGGTGGCATCGGCCTCTCAAGACGCTTTACTTGGGATGAGGGCAGACTTACCTAATTAGCCCACAAAATTACTACTTCTCACCGATATGTTTTCCTTGCCGTGGCTGAAAGGTGGGGCTCCGAGAGTAAAAGTCAGAGTAGTCCCTTGAGGCTGAGGAAGTCGCCCCCTCACTCCAAACCATCATCTTACCTCCCTCTCAAAGCGCTCAGAAGGGAGAGCGTAAGAAGAGCAAGCTAAGTGCTTGCCTTGGTGCCTTCGTGATGGGGGACGATGAATCTATATTAGTCGCTGGGTGAACCTATATAGGTTCACGTCGAGACCAATATAGATTGTGAAGCGAACCAATATAGGTTCACCCAGCGACCAATATAGGTTTCTACTACTCCTCTTGCGAATGAGTATCAGCACAGGGTTACATTGCCCCTGTCAGGACTAGTTGCCGCTCCCTTAGAGGCCTACGATTCGGAAGAGGAGGGAGCGCTCTAGGTGAGTGCCGTTGGGACGGGTCAGCTTGATGTGTAGGAGTAGAGGCCCTTCAGCGGAGACTCCGATGATTCGAAGGGCTTCGGCGGGCATCGTGCGGAGGCTTTGGATCCAAGAGTCACGTGCGAGAGATGTGCCTCGTGCGAGCAGCTCACCCGTCAGTCGATAAAGAGTAAAGTGACATTCCCCATCGGGAGAGCTATCAAGCAGAGTAAAGAGCTCTTCGTCTGATAGACGCTTTAATGGTGTGTCATCTTGGTTGCCACCGCCATCTTCTGCGGAAGAATTCTTTTGGCCTGGGGTCGCAAAGCCAGCCGAACGGGCTGCAGCATGCCAGTTGCCTGCCTCTTCGATGACTTGATAGTCCTTTCGTTCCAGGGCAATGCCCGCCTTGCTCTTCATCCCCTTGGGAAGGAGGCTACTGTCGTAGTGAAGAAGATCGACTACCAGCCCGTCATCACCGAGGAGAAGCCCTATGAGTCCGCTCTGATTGAGTAGGCGAGGTAGGCTGGCCTTCACGAAGGTCTCCCGAGGAGCATCGGGGTAAGCAGCTGCTAAGGCATCGGGATCTTTCGTCACGACGATGTAGCTACCTGCGGGGATAGTGCGTGGTGGGAGGGGGGTGATCTTGTAAGATGAGCCGTCACGCCCTGCCGCCAGTGCATAGTCTCCCAGCTCACAAGGGGAGTCACTGGCATTGTATAGCTCGATGTATTCGGGACAGCCTGCCTTGGGGTGTGGCATGACTTCGGAGAGAAGTAGAGCGAGTCGGGGAGTAGGTGTGGGCGTTGGGACGGGCTCTGGTCGAGGTGGAGTGCCTTCGCCTCCTATGGGATCAGTCTCGCTCGCTGGATAGATGCGGAGCTGTCGGAAGTGCCAACCCGTATGGTGCGTGCTGGTGAAGGTACAGCTGATACCGAAGGTGTTCTTCTCAGGGAGGGTGGGGCGGAAGTCTTCCTCCTCGCCGATGAGCTCCCATTCTTGTTCGCTGCCCGCTTCTCGCAGGTAGAGTTGCCAGCCAGCTTCGGCACTGTAGCGGACATCATAGTCCCAGCTACCCGAGGTATTCAGCAGGATAGGACTGCTGATAAGTGGGCGCCCAAGAGGGCTGAGTATGAATTCTGTGGGATGGCTATCGCTTCGCCCGACCTTTATCCGCCTTAGACTGATCCGTTGCTGACCTCCTTGTCCGAAGTCTAATGCCACATATTCGTAGCTCTTTTCCGCCAATGGCTTGATAGCACAGAGGAGGATCGTCGCATGGTTGTAGGCTGTGGGGATGAGGTCGGTCTTCACCTGTCCGCGCCAGATGGGTTGCTTGGGCAGTATGATGTCCGTAGCGAGTGTGGCACTACCTCGTGGAGGCTCCTTGGGTACGGAAAGATGCAGGGCTCCCCCAGCAATATGGTAGAGCTCTCGGTCATAGCGCCAGTGCTTCTCCGTGGGCGTACCCTCGGTGGAGAAGTCTGCTTGCCATACTTGGGCAGAGGCGCAGATAGGGAGGAAGGTGAGGAGAAGGAGGTAGAGAAAAGGGTAACGGTAGCTATACATCGGCAGCTGTGTTGGCTCCGAGCAAGCAGGGCAATGGTGGTTAATCGCCGTCAGGGCGGTCATCACGGGGCGTACGTGCTGCCCGTGGATGTGCCGCATAGAGCTTCTTCAGTTGCTCGAAGGAGGTATGTGTGTATCGTACGGTGGTGGAGACGGAGCTGTGACCCATGAGCTCGCGTAGGAGCATGAGATCCGCTCCAGAGTTAAGCATGTCGGTAGCGAAGGTGTGGCGCAGGACGTGCGCACCTCGGCGAGAGAGATTGGGGACGGTGGCGAGTGCCGTATGTGCTACTTGATAGACGGCACGGGGAGCCATCGGCGTGCCCTTGCTGCTGACGAAGAAGGACTCCGTCGTGCCGAAGATGGAGGTGCGCAGGTGACGCCACGCTTCGATCTCTTCGGCAAGACCTTTGCCGAAGGGGACAATGCGCTCTTTGCGCCCCTTACCTAAGACCTTGAGCTGACGCTCGGTGGTGTCGACAGCTTGGTCACGTAGACCCGCGATCTCTGAGCGACGTAGGCCACACTCATAGAGCATGGTGAGGATGAGGTGGTCGCGTATAGCTCGCCAGTCCGTCGGGTCGACCTCCTCCGAGAGCATCTGCTCCATATCTTCGGTAGGTACATAGACGGGGAGCGGGCGTGCAGCCTTCGGAGGGCGGAGGGCTTGGATGGGATTGCGCTTGATCTGCCCCGTCTTCAGTAGGTGTCGGTAGAAGCTCCTGACCGAGGTGAGGCATCGACCCACCGTCGAGGCCTTCAACCCCTCGTCAAGCTTGACCGATAGCCAGCCACGCACCAAGTCGAGGTCACCCTCGGAGGGCACGAACGGCTCACCCAGACGCTCCTCAGCATAGGCCGTGAAGCTCCTGAGGTCGGACTGGTAGGTCTCGATGGTCAGGGGCGATGCGGCAGCTTCGTGGCTGAGGTAGTCAAGGAAGGCGCGGATCGAATCGGTGGCAGGCGGCATCGTCGTGGGGACTAAGGCGCTAAGCGCTCAAGGCTCCATGTACCGTCCTCCTGTAGCTCATAGAGGAAGCGGTCATGCAGACGGCTGTCACGCCCTTGCCATAGCTCGATACGCGAGGGTGTCACGGCGAAGCCTCCCCAGTTCTCAGGGCGGGGCACTTCGCGCCCGACGAAGCGGAGACTCTCCGCTGCGAAGCGCATCATGATGTACTCGCGTGAGGGGATGGGCTGGCTCTGCGGGGAGATGCGTGCTCCGACACGGCTCTTGTAGGGGCGCATAGCAAAGTAGGCATCACTCTCAGCAGCTGGTAGGCGCTCTATAGTCCCCTCGATGTGGATCTGTCGCTCGAACTCATGCCAGAGGAAGGTCAGAGCGACGTGGGGATTGGCTGCTATCTGCTTGCCCTTGCGGCTGTCGTAGTTGGAGTAGAAGACGAAGCGCCCCTCGAGGACCTCCTTCAGCAGTACGGTGCGCATGCTGGGACGTCCTTCAGGAGTCGCTGTCCCTACGATGACGGCAGTGGGTTCGTTGACCTTAGCCTCTATCGCCTGGTCGATCCATGTGCTGACGATCTCGAGGGGATCGGCTGGGAGGTCCTTGCGGCTAAGGCTGAGCGAGGTGTACTCGCGGCGGATATTCTCTAAGTGTAGGTCCTTAGACATAATCGTGATGAATGACTGGGGGCTTTAGGCTTTGTCCTTAGCTCCCTTGAGTTGACGGATCTCAGCTTCGAGGGCGGCGATACGCTCGTCCTGTGCGTGGATCGTCTGCTGGTAGGAGTTTAGCTCTTCGGTCTCGATACTGCTCGGTGCCTGCTCCTCGACGCGGAGAAGGAGGTCGCTGAGTACGTTCATATAGTTGTTGAACGCATCATAAGGCGAGCTATAAGGGCTGAAGGGATGGCCTCCCCAGTTGATGGTATTCATATAGTAGAAGTGGTCAGCGCTCTGCAGATAGAGCCAGTCCTGTAGGAGACTACGATCCTCAAGGGCGTGCACACGCTCGCCCCATTGACGGAGCTTCTCGAGGGCACCGTGCTGGAGGATGTTGCCATTCCACTCGTTGGTACTCTTCTCTTCTCCTGCCCAGCTGATAGGCGAAGCTACAGTAAGCGGTGCGATGGCTTTATGCTCGTCAAGTAGCTCTGATGGGGTGGCGAAGCCCACACCATAGTCGGGAGCCAAGAGAGGCAGCGCCTTGAAGAACTCAAAGATCCCCGACTCACGGCGGTGCATCGCTCCGAGTACCTCATAGTTCATGTAGAGGAGCGTGAAGTCTTCTCCTTCGGGAAGCCATTTGACTCGGCCAAGGAGCTTGTCGGCAGTGACGGGATACTCGGGAGAGCCGTAGTTGGAGAAGTGGTTCGTCACCAGCTCGGTAAGAGGGGCATTGCGTAGCAGGAGCTTCGTGCGAGGCTCGGTAGCTGCAGCGTAGAGGTAGTTCGGGCTCTTCCAGCCGAGGACGTGCTTAGCGCCCTCGGTGACGATCCCTTCGTAGCCCATCGCAGCTACCTCGCTGGCGATCTCATCGGAGTAGATGAGCTCGGAGTTGCAGAAGACGCGAGAGCGCTCGATGCCGAAGAGCTCGCGTAGCTTCGTCTGCTGCATGCGTACCTGATTCCTGAACTCTACGGGATCATAGAGCGAGGCGGCGGAGTGCGCATAGGTCTCAGCGACGAACTCCACGCGTCCCGTGGCGGCGAGTTCCTTGAAGCTATCGATCAGCGCAGGCTTGTAGTACTCCATCTGCTCAAGAGCCAGCCCCGAGATCGAGAAGCTTACACGGAAGTCGGGGTAAGCCTTCAGCAGCTCGAGGAGCATGTGGTTGGCTGGGATGTAGCACGCATCAGCTATGCGCTCGAAGACCTCTTCGTTGAGGTAGTCATCGGTGTAGTAGTGGGAGTTGCCGATGTCGAAGAAGCGATAGCGACGCAGTCTATAGGGCTGATGTATCTGGAAGCAGAGGCATATCTTTTTCATAACGGATAGCGGGTATGTCGGTGTAGTGATTAGCGGACGTAGCGATCATAGATGGCGCGGACCTTACGTCCAGCTGCCTCCCAAGTAATGCTGTTGACTTCCCGAAGCCCCTCTTCCTTGAGGAAGCGGTGCATCTCGGGATAGGTAATAAGTGCGTAGATGGCATCGGCCATAGCATCGATGTCCCAGTAGTCGACCTTGACGGCATAGTTGAGGATCTCGGCGCACCCCGACTGATAGGAGATGATCGAGGGGACTCCACACTGCATCGCCTCCAAGGGCGATATGCCGAAGGGCTCCGAGACGGAGGGCATGACGTAGACGTCGCTGGCCTTGAAGACCTCATAGACCTGCTGGCCCTTCATAAAGCCCGTGAAGTGGAAGCGGTCGGAGATATTACGCTCTGCGGCGAGACGAATCATTGCATCCATCATGTCGCCGCTACCAGCCATGATGAAGCGGACGTCTTGTGTGCGCTCGAGGACCTTCGCTGCGGCTTCGACGAAGTACTCACAGCCCTTCTGCATCGTGATACGCCCGAGGAAGGTGACGACCTTGTCGCGGACACCTCGGCGGTCGGGGAGTGCGAGGATCGACGGTGCCAGTGGCGTGACCGCATTGTGCACGGTCGTGACCTTGGCTGGATCCTGGTGATACTTCTCGATGACGGTGCGGCGGGTGAGATCGCTGACGGTGATGATGTGGTCAGCGTGGTTCATCCCGTCCATCTCGATACCGAATACCGTAGGGTTCACATTGCCGCGACTGCGGTCGAAGTCCGTGGCGTGGACGTGTACGATGAGGGGCTTACCGGTGATTTGCTTGGCATGGATCCCCGCTGGGTAAGTCAGCCAGTCGTGTGAGTGGATGATATCGAAGGGCTCACTGCGGGCGATGACACCTGCTACGATGGAGTAGTTGTTGATCTCCTCGAGGAGGTTGTCTTGGTACTTCCCAGAGAACTCAAAGCAGCCCAAGTCATTTGTTGGCAGGTAGGAGAAGTCCGCATAGATGTGATCCCGTAGGCGGTAGTAGAGCTCGGGATCCATCTTCCCCTCGAGACGATCACGGACGTAGTCGTAGTTGACGTCTCGGTAGACGACGGGGGTGTCTCCCGCACCGATGATTCTGAGGAAGCTCTTGTCCTCATCGCCGTAGGGGCGAGGGATGACGAAGGTCGTCTCCATATCGCCCTGGGCTGCCATACCCTGGGTCAAGCCATAGCTGGCTGTACCGAGACCACCGAGGATGTGTGGTGGGAACTCCCACCCGAACATGAGCGCTTTCATTCGTATCTGATTATGGGGAGGATCTGTGTGTCGTACTTACTCTTAGCCTCTTCGAGTAGGGCAAGTGAGCGAAGCAGTTCCCCGACGCTCATCGCGAAGGAGATCGCCCCACGGCCCTTGAAGGGTGGGTTGCCGTCGAAGAGTTCGCTCACGGTGCCTACGCCGTGCTGCTGGAGCTCTTCCTCCATACCGATGAGCGTGTTCTCGATGAAGGAGATAGCACTGCGCCCGTAGAGCTTGATGCAGGCTTCGAAGTAGGGACCGAGGAGCCAAGGCCATACGGAGCCGTTGTAGTAGGACTGCTCCCGCTGCCACTGCGTGCCGTGGCACTGAGGCTGGTAGCCGTCACTCTTCGGGCTCAGGGAGCGGAGGCCCTTCGGCGTACGGAGCTCACGAGTGATGATCTCGAGGACGGAGCGGCGGGTAGCCTTAGGTAGAGGCGAGTAGGGGAGTGAGGTGGCGAAGACCATATTCGGACGCACGCTCCAGTCTCGCCAAGAGGTGTGTGGGGGTACGTAGTCGAAGAGGTAGCCGTGCTGATTGATGAAGGTGTCGCAGAAGCTCTGCTGTACGCGACTAAGCAGCTCCTCCAGCTCAGGTGTCCATTTCTGAGGAAGGGCTTCGCGGTAGAAGCACAGGGCATTATACCACAGGGCATTGACCTCGACGAGATAGCCCTCACGGCGGACGACCGCCTGACCATTGATCTTAGCATCCATCCATGAGAGGGGACGACCGTCTCCCGTCATCACGCACAGCCCGTTATCATCGATGCGGAGGTTGGGGTGTACGTTGCGCAGATAATAGTGTATCAGCTCATCGAGGAAGTCTCCATAGCGGCTGACCATGTCGGGGAGGCTGGACCAGCGGGCATACTCTTGTAGCGTCCAGATGGCCCAGAGCCCGATGTCACCCTCGTTGATGTTGCGTATCTCCTTGGAGATGCCCTCCTGTCGCATGAAGGCACGCATATCTGGGAGTACCGTGTCCATGATGCGGTAGAAGCGCTCAGGGGCATCGGCATAGATGGTACAGCCTGGGAGGGCGATGAAGAGGTCGCGAGCTCGCACCCCAAACCATGGATAGCCTGCCAGCAGGTAGCCGTGCGTAGCGTCGGGGCGGTAGTAGAATTGCAGAGCGGCATTCAGCAGACAGCTGCGGAAGTCCTCACGAGGGGTGCGGATCTTTCGTTCCTCAGCGAAGAGCTGAGCTAAGGTGTCGGGATCGGCTTCCTCAACCCCAGCTGAGAAGTAGATCGACTCACCGACCTCGATGTCTACCTCGAAGTAGCCGGGGACGTAGAGATCCTCAGTGTATTCGTAGCCACGCTCACGCTCCTTGACATATTCGATACGCTCATTCCAGTGTGGATCAGAGACGAAGTTATGAGCCTTCGATAGCTGGAGGTAGAGCGTAGGATAGCCTGGATAGAGGCAGAAGGTGACCCCCGACTTAGCCTGACCATAGTCTCCGTGATACTGATCATTGCGATGCGTGAGCATCTTTACGTCACGGAAGGCGAGGAAGGGAGAGAGTCTCAAGGTCGTGCGGCTGTGGGCCTCAAGGAGCGTGTAGCGCTGCAGCATCCTATTGGTGTAGTGGCAGAAGAGGAACTCCTTCTGCAGTACCACGCCTCCGACACGATAGGTCGTCGAGGAGGCGATGTCGACATTGTACTCTCGGATGTACTTGTGCCCCTTGGGGCTGAAGATATCCCCCTCGTATTCATGGATACCGACGTTGAACGGCACGCCATGCTGCACGATCGTCAGATCGAGGCTGGAGAGCAGTACGTGGTTGTTCTCACTGAGTTCGGGGACGGGGATGACGAGGACGCCGTGGTACTTGCGTGTGTTACAGCCTACGATGCTGGAGCAGCAGTAGGCGCCCTTGCGGTTGGTACGTATGTACTCCCGCTGGGTGGACTCATCGAGGTTGGCCATGAGTCGGCGGTCGAACTTGAGGTAACTCATGCTAAGTGTCGCTTCATTGTGGTCAGGCTCCGCACTGTCAAGGGACCCATAGAGAAAGCCTATTCTTGCGAAGTCGTGTATAATTCTCCTGCTAAGTTACGAATTAGCGACTGCTTTGCCAAGTCTTCATCCTCCCGTAGATAGAGCATAGTGGGAGGCTCCTCCGAGAGTACTCAGATACAGGATATAAGCCCACTCCGATGAGGGGAGGTGAACCCGTGCTGGTCAGATCGCTGACCAGTACTGCTTCGTTTTTTCTCCTTCGCTCTTCTCAACTTAATTAAATCAACTTAATTAAAGACTCCGCTTTTCGAGAGAAGAAAGTACGAGTAATGAAGAGGTGATCTTGCGCAATGGACTCATAATAGATATATGAGTACGTGAGTGGAGCTATATAGGATGGCAAAGAAAGCTATATAGCTCTGCTTGGATTCCTATATAGCTTTCGGTGCGAAGCTATATAGCTTTGTGAAGTGACCTCTATTAGGTTGTTGCTCCGCGTAGGGATAAAAGTTGTGGACGAGTGGCAGATAAGT
>ERZ1674051.190-NODE-190-length-17104-cov-49.588304_pt1 | contig 17104 bp, 14 predicted proteins | sample MGYA00581125_ERZ1674051 | MGnify/ENA primary metagenome ERZ1674051 (study PRJEB41354, sample SAMEA4873326) | human saliva metagenome | biome: human-associated habitat [ENVO:00009003]; feature: mouth environment [ENVO:08000002]; material: saliva material... | reverse complement strand
AAAGCAAAAAAGCAATCGAAAAAGCTCAAAAAGAAGCAGAAAATCATGTTAAATAAAGATGAGCGAGGTTCCGTAAGGGACCTCGTTTTAACATCTATATAGTAAATTTATTGATGTAATTGTTTGCAAGTCAAAAAGAATGTTTCGGAAAGAAGATGAAAACGCCTTACCTAAGTGGATTTACCCCACAAGTGTATTTTTTATGATATAATGAAATGAAATAAAAATTGATAATAGAGGTATATCGTGAGTAGATCTTCAAAGCGAGCTCGTCAGAGTAAAACAAAGATTATGATTAGTTGGGGGTTGCTAGCTATCTATGCAGTACTAGCAGTCTTTTTATTGTTTTTGATTTTCAAGTACAATATGTTAGCCTTCCGATATCTCAATATAGTAGTTACCGTCTTAATTGTGGCCTTAGCCATCTTGTGCTTCTTTTTAATTCGGTCCAGGAAAGTTAAAAATCTGACGCTGATTTTATTATTACTGGGTATTTTGATTAATGCTACTTCTCTCTTTGCTGTAGGGCAGTTCATTGGATTTACCAGTCGCCTGAATGCGACATCGAACTACTCAAATTATTCGATGAGTATTGCTGTGTTAGCAGATAATCCAATTGATAATATCAGTCAGGTAACCAGTGTAACGGGGCCGACTGGGACGGATAAGGATAATATCCAACAGTTGTTGAATGATCTGAAATCTACTCAAAACAAAGAACTGACAGTCGAAGAAAGCAGCTCCTATCTTGCTGCCTATAAGAGCTTGTTAGCTGGTGATACAAAGGCAATTATATTAAACAGTGTCTTTGAAAACATTATCGAATCAGAATATCCAGACTATGCTTCAAAGATTAAGAAAATTTATACCAAAGAATTGACTAAGAAGGTTGAAACTCCAAAGGATGTCAAAGGTGATAGTTTCAATGTTTATATCAGCGGAATTGATACTTACGGTCCAATCAGTTCAGTTTCTCGTTCGGATGTCAATATCATTATGACAGTGAATCGTGAAACGAAAAAGATTCTCTTGACAACGACACCTCGTGATTCCTATGTTCCAATTGCAGATGGAGGAAACAACCAAAAAGATAAGTTGACCCATGCGGGGATTTATGGAGTAGATGCTTCCATTCATACACTGGAAAATCTCTACGGTATTGACTTGAACTATTATGCTCGTTTGAATTTCACCTCTTTCTTGAAATTGATTGATTTACTTGGTGGAGTTGATGTCTATAATGACCAAGAATTTACAGCTCATACAAATGGGAAGTTCTATCCCGTAGGAAATGTTCATCTTGATTCGGAGCAAGCTTTAGGATTTGTGCGTGAGCGTTATTCTTTGGCAGACGGAGACCGGGATCGTGGCCGTAACCAGCAGAAGGTCATTGTCGCTATTTTGCAAAAGTTAACCTCGACAGAAGCTTTGAAAAATTATGACGGTATTATAAAAGGGTTGCAAGATTCAATTCAAACTAATATGCCACTCGAAACCATGATGAACTTGGTCAATACCCAACTTGAGAGTGGTGGAACGTATAAGATCAATTCGCAAGATCTTAAAGGAACAGGGCGTATGGATTTACCATCCTATGCTATGCCTGATAGTAACCTCTACATGATGGAAATAAGTGACAGCAGTTTAGAGTCAGTCAAGGCTGCCATCAATGATGTGATGGAAGGGAAATAAAGCAAAATGATTGATATTCATTCGCATATTGTATTTGGTGTGGATGATGGTCCTAAAACGAAGCAGGAAAGTAAGGCGCTTTTGACAGAAGCCTACAGGCAAGGGGTAAGGACTATTGTATCGACATCACATAGACGAAAAGGAATGTTTGAGACCCCTGAGGAGACGATAGAGGCAAACTTTCAAGAAGTTAAGGAGCTGGCCAAGGAAGTGGCTCCAGACTTGACTATTCTCTATGGAGCAGAAATTTATTATACCCATGATGTGCTTGAAAAGTTAGAGAAGCAAGTGATTCCAAGTCTTAATGGGACACGCTATGCTCTGATTGAGTTTAGTATGGCTACTCCTTACAGAGAAATCCACACTGCTTTGAGCAATGTTCTTATGCTTGGTATAACACCTGTAGTTGCCCACATTGAACGTTATCATGAATTAGAAAATAACGAAAAACGGGTAAAAGAGTTGATTGATATGGGTTGCTACACTCAAATCAATAGTTCCAGTATTTTAAAACCAAAGTTATTTGGGGATAAATATAAATTTATGAAGAAACGAGCTCGCTATTTCCTAGAGCGTGATTTGGTTCATTTTGTTGCTAGTGATATGCACAATTTAGACCAAAGACCGCCTTACATGAAAGAAGCTTATGAGATCGTCTCAAAACAATACGGTGAAAGTAAGGCAAGAGAATTATTTATCGAAAATCCACGCCTCATCTTAGCTGATCAAATTATTTAGGAGTTGACATGAAAGAAAATAAAGAAATCGGAATTGATGTTGTTCAATTATTTAAAATCCTTTGGAAAAAGAAAATTATCATTTTGTTGACAGCAATTGTGGCAGCTGTCCTAGCTTTTGGAGTAAGTAGTTTTGTATTGAAACCGGAGTATTCTAGTACAACTCGTATCTATGTTGTCAGCCGTAATCAGTCTGAAAATGCAGGATTGACCAATCAGGATTTACAAGCCGGTAGTTATCTAGTAAAAGACTATAAGGAAATTATCCTTTCTCAAGATGTACTGGAGAAAGTCATTTCAAATCTTAAATTAGATAAAACAGTTAAAGAATTGACTAAAAAGATTCAAGTAACAGTGCCGGTAGATACTCGTATCGTATCAATCGTAGTTGAAGATGATCAACCAGAAGAGGCAAGTCGTATTGCTAATGCTCTTCGCGAGGTGGCGGCGGAAAAAATTATTTCTGTAACTCGTGTGTCTGATGTAACAACACTAGAGGAGGCAAGACCAGCCCTAACTCCTTCATCACCTAATATTCGTCGTAATACTGCACTTGCTTTTCTGGCAGGTGGCGCAGTAATGGTTGTTTCAGTTTTATTACTTGAATTATTGGATGATCGTGTTAAACGACCAGAAGATGTCGAGGAAGTTATGAATATGCCACTTCTAGGAATTGTTCCGGATTTGAATAAATTAAAGTAAGGGAGAAAATATGCCAACATTAGAAATTGCGTTGAAACGTATTAATTTTATAAAAAAAGCAGAAGAATATTATAATGCTTTGCGCACCAATATTCAATTGAGTGGTGATAATTTGAAAGTTTTGGCCATCTCATCTGTCAAACCTGGTGAAGGAAAATCAACAACATCAACAAATATTGCCTGGTCATTTGCAAGAGCTGGATACAAGACTTTGCTAGTTGATGCAGATGTTCGTAACTCAGTTATGTCAGGAATATTCAAATCTAGAGAAAAAATCACTGGCTTGACAGATTATTTATCTGGGTCGACAGATTTATCACAAGGTCTTTGTGATACAAACGTTGAAAATCTATTTGTTATTCAGGCTGGACCAGTATCTCCTAATCCAACAGCTCTTTTGCAAAGTGACAACTTTAATAACATGATTGATACCCTGCGTAAGTATTTTGACTATATCATTGTGGATACTGCACCGATTGGGATAGTCATTGACGCTGCTATCATTACACAAAAATGTGATGCTTCTATCTTGGTAACGGCAGCTGGAGAGACAAAGCGTCGTGATGTTTTGAAGGCTAAAGAACAGTTAGAACAAACAGGAACTCCGTTTTTAGGTGTAGTTCTAAATAAATTTAACACAGAAGTTGAAAAATACGGAGCTTATGGTGGTTATGGGGCCTATGGTTCCTATGGAAATTATGGGAAAAAGAAGTAGGTAGAGTTACCTAGGAGGTAGTTTTGAGAGAAGTATCAAATATTCGAAAATTAGAGATTCTCATAATACAACTGTTTCCAATTTATATATTATCTATTGTATTCGATATTCATGGACCTCTACCATTTCTAATGGTTGTTCATGTTATTTCTTACTATGTTAGTGATTATAGTAAGAATTTCAAATATCGGAGTTCAGCAGAAGAACTGATACAGACTATAAAGTACGAATTTGTCTATCTTTTATTAGCTGTTGTTATTCTTCCATTGTTAACGCCGGACTTACCTTATTTAAGCCTCTACAATTTATTGTGGATTGTAGGGGGCAACACACTTTTTATCCTAGTGCTGAATCTCTTCATTCGTAAGGTTTGGAAGTTTTTATCTCATAAGAAAAAATATACTCAGCGAATCTTGCTTGTAACTACACGAGCTAAAGTTGAGCGAGTTTTAAAGCAGCTATCTACCTATGATTACGGCTATGTTTCAGCTGTTAGTATTGTAGATGATGAGCATTTTGAATCTTCTAATTTTACAATCGTTACGTTGGATAACCTAGTAACCTATGCTACGAGATCAGTCGTAGATCAAGTGGTGATTAATCTCCCAAGTGAAAGCTTTTTGATTGCAGACTTTGTTTCTCGATTTGAAACAATGGGATTACCAGTAGCTGTCAATATAGCGGCTTTAGATTTTGTAACCAATAGTGAAAAAGCGATTCAACGATTTGGGGATTCTAGTGTCGTCAATTTCTCAACAACCTTTTATCGTTCAAGTGATATTGCTCTTAAACGTGTTATAGATATTATTGGCTCCTCGGTTGGTCTGATTATTTGTGGTCTGGTGTCTATTTTTCTTGTTCCTCTGATAAAAAGAGATGGAGGCCCTGCTATTTTTGTCCAAGATAGGGTTGGTAGAAATGGACGAGTATTTAAATTTTATAAATTCCGTTCTATGAGAGTAGATGCGGAGGAAATCAAGAAGGAATTGATGAGTCAGAACCAGATGCAGGGTGGAATGTTTAAGATTGAAAATGATCCACGAATTACAAAGATTGGGCATTTTATTAGAAAGACGAGTCTAGATGAATTGCCACAATTTTGGAATGTTCTAAAAGGTGATATGAGTTTAGTTGGTACTAGACCGCCAACCTTAGATGAGTATATGACGTATACACCGGAACAAAAACGTCGTTTAAGTTTTAAACCTGGTATAACAGGACTTTGGCAGATTAGTGGTAGAAGTAATATTAAAAACTTTGATGAAGTAGTAAAATTAGATGTTACTTATTTAGATGGTTGGACAATTTGGAAAGATATTGAAATTTTATTGAAAACTATTAAAGTTGTTTTCATAAAAGATGGAGCAAAGTAAATAGAAAATGTCAGTGATAAAAATAATCGTGGCGACGCATAAACAATTTGTCATGCCGCAGGATACAGAACTTTATCTCCCAATCCATGTTGGATGTGAAGGTAAAAAAGAATTAGGTTTTCAGGGAGATAATACTGGAGACAATATTTCCATTTTAAATCCGTACTATTGTGAACTTACAGGCCTCTATTGGGCATGGAAAAATTTAGAGTGTGACTATTTAGGTTTGGTACACTATCGTCGTTATTTTACTAAGAAGGCAGAAGTTTATAATGAATCAATAAATATAGATGATGTTATTTTAGATAAAGATGATATTGAGAAAATGTTAGAAGTTTCAAATGTTATCGTCCCTAAAAAAAGAAAGTACTACATAGAAACTCTCTATTCTCATTATGCTCACACCTTGGATGGGACTCATTTAGATCTAGCTAGAAAAATGATTGAAATGAAGAGCCCAGAGTATCTATCAAGCTTTGATAAGGTAATGAAGCAAAGAAGTGGCTATATGTTTAATATGTTTATTATGAAAAAAGAACTAGCTGATGATTATTTCACTTGGCTATTTCCAATTTTAGATAGTATGTATGAATGTATGGACTTATCAAGTTTAACAGTTTTTGAAGCACGCTTATTTGGTAGAGTAAGCGAACTGCTATTTAATGTATGGCTGGTGAAAAACAATTTGACTCCTAAGGAAGTGCCGTTTATGTATATGGAAAAAGTGAATTTGCTCAAAAAAGCAAAATCATTTTTAATGGCCAAATTCTTTGGAAAGAAATATGGACAGAGTTTTTAGTTTATGAAAGTAACAATTATAGGACAAATAAAGAATAGACAAACCGGTCTTGGAAAAGCTATTAATGATTTTCAAGCTTATTGTGAAAAGGAAGCAGAAAAAGTGATGTCGATTGACATTACAGATAATAAAAAATTTTTTTATTATGTCTATCTTATTTTAAAAGCAAATACAGATGTTTTCTATTTTACACCTTCTGGTTCCGTAGGGGGGAATATTCGAGATTCTTTTTATTTGCTTCTGATGATTTTAAAACGTAAGAAAGTTGTAACCCATTTCCATAATAGTTCATTTGGTAAAGTAGCAAATAAAAATAAAATTTTGAGAATTATTAATAAAACTATTTATCAACGTGTTGATAAAATTATCATACTAGGTCATAAATCCAAGAGAATGTTTGAGTCGTTAATGATTCCAAATGAAAAATTTGAAATTATCCGAAATGGTATTGATGAAAATTTGTTTATATCTAAAGAAGATTTAGAAGCAAAACGAAAATCAAAGCCGATAAATATTATTTATTTTAGCAATATGCTAAAGGAAAAAGGATATGACATTGTATTAGAGCTAGCTACAAACATGCAAAGTAATTCCAAGTATCATTTTTATTTTTCAGGAAAGTTTTTTGATGTCACCCTCGAAAATGAATTTAAGCACAAAATATCTACAATGGGAAATGTGACTTACTTTAATGGTGTATATGGAGAAGAAAAAAAACATCTTCTAAAAAAAATGCATTATTTTATCTTACCTTCCAAAGATGAGGCTTTACCAATTAGTATGTTAGAAGCTATGGCCAATGCTTTGTATATCATAGTTAGTGATGTTGGAGTTGTTTCGGAAGTTGTGAATGATGATACCAGTCACTTATTACATTCTATTAATGAAAAAACTAAATTTGAAATAGAAGAGATACTTTTAACTACGACTTCTAAAATTGAAAATATAGATTATAAAGTCGAGAAACTCCGCACTTTATTTTCAAATGAGAAAATTCAAGAGGAAATATTTAATCTCTTAAATACTCTATAAGTTAGGGGAGAATATGTATAAAATATTAGTTTGTGGTTTAACTTCTAATCTTGGAGGGATTGAGAAAGTTATACTAAATTTTTATAAGGCTATGGACAAAGAAAGATTTGCACTAGATTTTATTTGTTTAGGAAATGAAAAAATTGGATTCCATCAAGAGTTTGAAAGTAGTGCTAATAGAAAAATTAATTATATATTTTTACCCAAACCATCGGATAATCCATTTGTATTTAGAAAACAATTAGATATTTTCTTTAATGAACATGCCGATGAATATGATGCAATTTGGGTAAATTTATGTCAATTATCAAATATTGAGTATTTAAAATTAGCAAAAAAACATGGTATAAAAAAAAGAATCATTCATTCTCATAACGGTAATGATGATTGTAATGGAGTAAAGAAAATTTTACATAAAATCAATCGTATATTGATTGAAAACTACGCAACTGATTTTTGGGCCTGTAGTGATGAAGCAAGTAAATGGTTTTTTCCATTGAAAATAAGAAAAAATGTCCAGTTTATTCACAATGCAATAAATGTTGATGAATTCATATTTGATAAATCTAAGAGAGAATTATTAAGAGAAGAACTTGGTATAAATCAGGACGAAATAGTGATTGGCCATATTGGAAGAATCAGCTTCCAAAAAAATCAAGAATTCATTTTATCTGTATTTACTCTTTTACACGAAAGGTTAGCTAACTTAAGATTAGTATTAATTGGTGGTGGAGCAGATCATGAATTAAGAGAGTTTGTAGAAGCAAATGGTCTTAGAGATAAAGTAATATTTTTGGGGGTGAGGAATAATATTAAAGATTATTACTCTTTGTTTGATGTCTTTTTCTTTCCTTCAAGGTATGAAGGACTCCCAGTGACTCTTTTAGAAGCGCAAGCAAATGGTCTTCCAATTTTAGCTTCAGATGTTATCAGTAAACAATCAAAAATTAATAAGAATCTATTGTTTTATTCTCTAGATTTTTCAGCAAAAGATTGGAGTAACAAATTAGAAGAAATAATAAAAGAAAGTAAAAGAATAGATCCTAAAATTATTTTCGATAATTTTAGACAAAAAGGATTTGAAATTTCTTCGGAAGCTAGGGTGGTAGAAGAGTTATTTGATAAATAGATTAGAATGTTAGGTTTTTAAAATTAAATAGAGGGAAAGAATGAGTGATAAATTATTAAGTATTGTTGTTCCTACATATAATATTGCGCAATATATTGATAAATGTATTGAGTCGTTTAAGCAGGTAGATAAAAAATATTACTCAACTTTTGAAGTGATTGTTGTTAATGATGGTAGTACGGATAACTCACTTCAAATTGTTGAAAGATTGATTGCAGATACTCAATTAGATATAAGAGTTATTACTAAAACAAATGGTGGGCATGGTTCAACTATTAATGTTGGCATAAATGAAGCTACGGGCAAATTTTTCAAAGTGATTGATGGTGATGATTGGATAGATGTGTCAAACTTTGAAATTTTTATTAAAAAACTTGAAAAAGCAGATGTAGATTTAGTAATTACAGACTATACAGAACAACATATTTATAACCAAACTGAAAAAAAGATTACTTTTTCAGATGAATTGGAAATAAATAAAGTGTATAGTGGATTACCGAGTAAAAGAATTCCTATGCATGCTGTTACTTTCAAAACAGAATTATTAAAAGAAAATAAAATTTCAATAAGCGAAAATACATTTTATGTAGATATGGAATATACATTATTACCTCTACAGTATGTAGGAAATTTTATATATTTTGATTTAGATATTTATCAGTATTTTTTAGGCAGACCGGATCAGAGCATGAATTTAAATGTAATGAGAGCAAAATCGGAACATCATTTAAGAGTAACTAAAAAGATATTGGACTATTATAATATGATTCGATTTAATAACGCACTAGAGCCAGTTGTAAATGAGGGTGTAACCTATTTAATTAATAAACAATGTCAACTATTTATAATGAATGATAGTGTAGAAAATATCTATGAACTATTTAAGTATGGACATAACTGTAACTATAAATGGAAGTTTGATGTAACGAAAAAAACAGTTTCTCTTATTTATATTAATTTTAAATTAAACAATATATTTGATTTTATTGTAACTCCACTAATCAACAGACAACAAAAAGAATGGAGTGAGAGGAATGAATATTAGTGTTATTGTTCCTGTTTATAATGTCGAAGAGTACTTACATTATGCAGTAGAAAGCTTGGCGAAACAAACTTATAAAGATTTTGAAGTTATATTAGTAAATGATGGTTCAACTGATAATTCAGGAAGATTGTGTGATGAATATGAAAAACAATATAATTGGATTCGTGTGTACCATAAAGAAAATGGGGGACTGTCAGATGCTAGGAATTATGGAGTTTCCCGTGCAACAGGGGATTGGATTTTTTTCTTAGATCCAGATGATTATATAGAATCATTTACATTAGAATTGTTAGTAAGATTACAAAGAACCTACAATGTAAATTTAATTTCCACTAAAGTTCAATCCACAAATAGTTATGAAATATATAGTGAATTGAATGCAAATGATTTTGATATAACAAAAATAAAAAAGCTCTCTAAAGATGAAGCTCTTTCATTAATGTTAGAGAATAAAATCGATACTGTATCAGCATGTGCTAAATTATATCGTAAAACAATTCTTGAAAAGAAACCATTTCCTATTGGAAAAATTTACGAAGATTTTTTTGTTATCGCAGAACATCTTCGTTTAGCAGAAGATATTATTATTTATCCAGTTGTAACCTACCATTATTATAATAGACCAGGTAGTATCGTTCGTTCCAATTTTACTGCAAAGCAATATGATTTTTTTGATGCAGGAGAGTTTAATAGAGGTGTTATTCAGGAATATTATCAAAATAAAAATTTAGAAAAAAATTTGAATGTTAAGATTGTAACAGGCTCTTTCTCAATTGCAGAACTAGCAGCAAGAAATAAAAAATCAGAATTAAAAAATATAGTAAAAAAAATACAGCCCTTTTACTGGGGAATAATTTTTAATTCTAAGACATCAATAAAATTAAAATTGAAATATAGCTTACTGATATGTAGTCCAGCAATATACTATCAGGTAAAACATTTAATGAGAAAGGAGTAGAAGGTGTTTTTAGTTTTAGTAATCTTTTTTGGAATTTTTCTTTTATTTCCAATAATAACAACTCCTTTTTTATTAATTCCAGTAGTATATCGTTTTAAATATAGTAAATATTATTTGTGGTTATTTATTTTCGGCCTTTCTTTAATTGCACTAAGATATATCCCATTTTTTACAGATGATGGAGCCTATCATTATAAGGCGGCTTATTTATTTCAGTTTTATGATAATATTTTTGATTGGTTTGGAAACTTGATGTCTAAAAATATTCCGACGGAAGAGTATGGCTATTATAATTATCCCTTATTTGCCTTATTGTTATATATATTCAGTAGGACAGGAACCTATTCACTAGTTAGTTTTACAGTCATTTTGATTGTTTATTTCTTGTATACTAAGATAATATATGACATTTATCAGAAATATAATATCTCAAAATTTTTATTTTTATTAGCTTTATTAACAATGCTTGCAATCGTAAATGTTCGTTTTACAACTAGTGGTATGAGATATAGTTTGGCAGTTTCCATTTTAGTTTTCTTATTTTACAAAGAAATTGATAATGGATTCAAATTAAATAAATCTATATTTTATTATTTAGTGCCAATATTCATTCATTCTGCCGCACTAATATTTGTAGCGCTAAGATTTATATTTCCTTGGTTAAAAGATACGAATTTTTACAAAAAGATAATGGTTCTATTATCTTTCCCAATTTTTGCGCTCCTATCTCCATTGTTACAACTCTTTAATCTTGAATATCTTTTATTCTTATTAGAGAAGTTTGATTCTTATCAAAAAACAGAAATATTTATAAAACTATTCAGTAGATCGGATTTGATCAATGTATACCTGGGCGTTATTATTTCTTTACTATATATTCTTTTCTATCATACGACCTTTCGTTTTCAGAAGAATCTTAATGTGAAACTTTATTTCTCTTTTGTCCTGTACATTTGTTTATTTACTTTATCAGTACTCCCATTTTTAACAATTCTAGATCGTTTTGTTTGGTTTGTTTATCCTTTAGTTGCAATTTCCATGACTTTACATATTGCCTACAATAAAACCCATATTGAAAGAGTACAATACATTAGAAATAATTATTTCCCATTTTTTATTGTATTAACCCTATGTTTTATTGGTGGGGTTATCGGAAATAGGAAATTTTTAGATTTTCTAAGATTTGTAGATTTTTCTACAATGGAAATCCTTACTAAGAATGTATTTGAATATTTTTCTGACTTACATCATTTTTCTTTGAGTGAAGTTTTAAGACGATAAACATAATTTTATCGAAATAATAGGAGTTATATGAAACAAGCTTATTTAATCATAGCACATAATAAAATAGAGCAGTTAAAATTTTTACTTTCATTATTAGATTATGAAAAACATGATATTTTTATTTTATTTGATAGAAAAGCAAAGATTACTGAAAAGCAAAAAAATGAACTAAGTCAAATAGTAATGAAATCAAGTGTATTCTTTACAAGGGAAATCCCAATTTATTGGGGAGATTATTCTCAGGTTGAAGCAGAACTGGCACTCTTTGAAACTGCAGCAAAACAAGAACAGTATAGTATGTATCATTTGTTATCGGGAGTAGATTTACCTTTAGATACTGCAGAAAATATATATAATTTTTTCAATAGTAGAAAAGAATACAACTTTTTAACGATGGTTTCTGAGGAATTATATATTCGAAATAAAGTCTATGAGCGTGTAGCGTTTAAAACAATGTTTCCTCATTTAACAGTAAGAACTGTAAATAATAATTTCTTACGGTCGGTTTTAAAAATTTATAGAAAGTTTGAAGTTGAACTGCAAAGAATATTTAAAGTTGATTGTTTTAAAAAGTTTAATTTAGAATTGAAATATGCTTCTAATTGGTGTTCTCTTAATAAGGAGGCGGTAGATATACTGCTAGAAGAAAAGCAATTAATTGCTACCATTTTTAAAAATACCAAAGTAAATGACGAATTATTCATTCCTACAGTTTTACAGAAACATCAGTTATTGGATACAGTTTATTCAATAGAACCTACAAATGATAAACCTACTGATTTTCAAGGTAATCTTCGCTATATTAATTGGTGGGATGGAAGTCCATATACATGGACTGATTCTTCTGATGATATTGATCAATTGAAACGTGGTAAGGCTTTAGGTCATAAGTTTTCTAGAAAATTTGATTTAGAGAGAAATCCGAATCTAAAAGAAGAAATTCTAACTATCATAAATAGGACAGATTGATATGAAAGTACTAAAAAATTACGCTTATAACCTCTCTTATCAATTATTACTCATTATACTTCCCATCATTACAACTCCCTATGTGACACGAGTATTTTCTGCAAAGGATCTAGGAACATATGGATACTTTAATTCTATTGTTACCTATTTTATTTTGTTAGCTACTTTGGGGGTCGCTAGCTATGGAACTAAGGAGATTTCGAGTAATAGAAAAAACATCCCGAAGAATTTCTGGGGAATATATACTCTTCAATTTGGCGCAGCATTATTATCAATTCTCTTATACACTTTATTATGTTTAGGAATTGACATAATGAGAAATCCTGTTGCATATATTTTAGGAATGAGTTTGATTTCTAAAGGATTAGATATTTCCTGGCTTTTTCAGGGATTGGAAGATTTTCGTAAGATTACAGCTAGAAATATAATAGTGAAACTCGTTGGTGTAATTTCAATATTTTTATTGATAAAATCAGCGAATGATCTTTATCTTTATGTTTTTCTTTTAACGATATTTGAGTTATTGGGACAATTAAGTATGTGGTTACCTGCTCGAAAGTTGATTGGGAAACCACATTTTGATATCGAGTATACTAAATATCATTTAAAACCAATTCTTTTATTATTCCTCCCTCAGATTGCTATCTCGTTATATGCAACTTTAGACCGTACGATGTTAGGAATGATATCATCTACAAATGATGTTGGGATTTATGATCAAGCATTAAAATTGATCAATATTCTATTGACTGTGGTAACTTCGTTAGGGAGTGTCATGTTGCCAAGAGTATCTAATCTCTTGGCGACAGGAAATCATAGAGTAGTTAATAAAATGCATGAGATGTCATTTCTGATTTACAATTTGGTTATTTTTCCTATAATGGCAGGAATGTTAATTGTAAATGATGATTTTGTAAATTTTTTCCTTGGGCAAGATTTTCAAAAGGCACGTTATGCGATAGCCATTATGATTTTTAGAATGTTTTTTATTGGTTGGACCAATATTATGGGATTCCAAATGCTAATCCCACATAATAGGAATAAAGAATATATGGTCTCCACAACTGTTCCAGCGATTCTTAGTATTGCCTTGAATTTGTTATTTCTCCCTAAACTCGGATATATAGGAGCCGCAATTGTATCTGTCTTGACAGAGGTACTAGTATGGTTGATACAGCTATACTATACTCGTTCTTATTTGAGAGAGGTGCCCATTCTAGGTTCACTAATCAAAATTATAGTTTCATCTGGCGTTATGTATTGTATCTTATTATTTATAAAACAATTCCTAAATATATCACCGATGATTAATGTGGGACTCTACGCTGCTCTGGGAGCAATAATTTATGCCAGCTTGATTTTAATCTTGAAGGTACTAAAGTTAAATGAGTTAAAACAACAATTATTAAAAAAATAAAGGAGCTTAAAATGTACGATTATCTAATCGTTGGTGCTGGTTTTTTTGGCGCGGTTTTTGCCCATGAAGCAGCCTTAAAAGGAAAAAAAGTAAAAGTCATTGAAAAACGAAATCATATCGCGGGTAATATCTATACTCGTGAAGAGGAAGGAATTCAAGTTCATCAATATGGTGCCCATATATTCCATACTTCTGATAAGGAGATTTGGGATTATGTAAATCAGTTTGCAGATTTTAACCGTTATACTAACTCTCCTGTAGCAAACTATAAGGGAGAGATTTATAACCTTCCTTTCAATATGAATACCTTCAATAAACTCTGGGGAGTTGTAACGCCAGCGGAAGCACAAGCTAAGATTGATGAACAACGTGCTGTTTTAAATGGCAAAACTCCTGAAAATTTGGAAGAACAGGCGATTTCTCTTGTAGGTACAGACATCTACGAAAAATTAATCAAAGATTATACAGAGAAACAGTGGGGCAAACCAACTACTGAACTTCCAGCCTTTATCATTCGCCGTTTGCCAGTACGCTTGACCTACGATAACAACTATTTTAACGATACCTATCAAGGTATTCCAATTGGTGGATACACTCAAATAGTTGAAAAAATGTTGGATCATGAAAACATTGATGTAGAAACAAATGTTGATTTCTTTGCGAATAAAGAGCAATATATGAAGGATTTCCCTAAGATTGTCTTTACCGGTATGATTGATGAATTCTTCGACTATAAGTTGGGTGAACTAGAGTACCGTAGTCTTCGTTTTGAAAATGAGACCTTGGATATGGAGAATTACCAAGGAAATGCAGTTGTGAACTATACAGATGCAGAAACTCCATATACTCGAATTATTGAACACAAACATTTTGAGTTTGGGAATCAAGCTAAGACTATCATTACTAAAGAACATTCTAAAACATGGGAAAAAGGTGATGAGCCTTATTATCCAGTTAATAATGATCGTAATAATCATTTGTATAAATCATATAAAAAACTTGCTGATGAGCAAGGCAATGTTATTTTTGGTGGTCGTTTAGGACACTATCGCTATTACGATATGCACCAGGTAATCGGAGCAGCTTTGCAGTGTGTAAGAAATGAGTTAGATTAAACAACTCAAACTGCTTACAGAAATATGATTGATCATTCCTCGACTACCTAATGTAGTTGAGGTTTTTTTGTTATTATTCATATTTTTGCAAACTTAATGTTTAAAAAATAATTTTCAAAGATTCTGAAAATTCTGTTGACAATGTTTGGAAAAGGGTCTATAATGGATAGAAAAACAAAGGAGAATACTATGAAAACAAGGAAAGTATTGGCTCTTGCGGGAGTAACTTTATTAGCTGCAGGTGTCTTAGCGGCTTGTTCTGGTGGTTCTGGTGCTAAAGGTGAGCAGACTTTTGCATTTACCTACGAGACAGACCCAGATAATCTCAACTACTTAACAACTGGTAAGGCAGCGACTGCTGACATTACTAGTAATGTGATTGATGGATTGCTTGAAAATGATAAATACGGGAACCTTATTCCCTCAATGGCAGAGGACTGGTCAGTTTCTAAGGATGGCTTGACTTATACTTATAAGATTCGTCAGGATGCCAAGTGGTACACATCTGAGGGAGAAGAGTATGCTCCTGTTAAGGCTCAAGACTTTGTGACAGGTCTTAAATATGCAACAGATAAGAAATCAGAAGCCCTATACTTGGTACAGGATTCAATCAAAGGACTGGATGCTTATGCTAAAGGGGAAAATAAAGATTTCTCTCAAGTTGGGATCAAAGCACTTGACGATCAAACACTACAATATACTTTGAACAAACCTGAGAGTTTTTGGAATTCTAAAACAACAATGGGTGTCTTAGCACCAGTTAATGAAGAGTTTTTGAATTCAAAAGGGGATGATTTTGCCAAAGCTACGGATCCAAGTAGTATCTTGTATAATGGCCCTTATTTGTTGAAATCCATTGTAACCAAATCTACTGTTGAATTTGCGAAAAATCCTAACTACTGGGATAAGGACAATGTCCATATTGATAAAGTTAAATTGTCATTCTGGGACGGTCAAGATACTAGTAAACCTGCAGAAAACTTTAAAGACGGTAGCCTTTCAGCAGCTCGTCTCTATCCAACAAGTGCAAGTTTCGCAGAGCTTGAGAAAGAAATGAAAGACAATATTGTCTATACGCAACAAGACTCTACGACTTATGTAGTAGGAACAAATATTGACCGTCAATCCTATAAATATACTTCCAAGACTAGCGACGAACAAAAGACATCTACTAAAAAGGCTCTCTTAAACAAGGACTTCCGCCAAGCTATTGCCTTTGGTTTTGATCGTACAGCCTATGCCTCTCAGCTGAATGGACAAACTGGAGCAAGCAAAATCTTGCGTAATATTTTTGTTCCACCAACATTTGTTCAAGCAGATGGTAAAAACTTTGGTGAGTTGGTCAAAGAAAAATTGGTGACTTATGGGGATGAATGGAAGGATGTCAACCTTGCTGATGCCCAAGATGGTCTTTACAATCCAGAGAAAGCCAAGGCAGAATTTGCTAAAGCCAAATCAGCCCTACAAGCTGAGGGAGTACAATTCCCAATTCACCTAGATATGCCTGTTGACCAAACAGCAACCACAAAAGTTCAGCGTGTCCAATCTATGAAACAATCCTTGGAAGCGACTTTAGGAACTGATAATGTCATTCTTGATATTCAACAATTGCAAAAAGATGAAGTGCTTAATGTTACTTTATTTGCACAAACTGCTGCTGGTGAGGATTGGGATCTTTCTGATAACGTTGGATGGGGACCAGACTTCTCAGATCCATCAACTTATCTTGATATCATTAAGCCTTCTGTAGGGGAAAATACGAGAACTTACCTAGGATTTGATTCAGGAAAAGACAATGAGGCGGCTAAGAAGGTTGGTCTCAATGATTATGATAAAATGGTCAATGAAGCAGGGGAAGAAACTACAGATGTTACAAAACGTTATAACAAGTATGCCGAAGCTCAAGCATGGTTGACAGATAGTGCCCTAGTCATTCCAACGACATCTCGTACAGGCCGTCCAATCTTGTCTAAGATGGTACCATTTACTTTACCTTTCTCTTTCTCAGGAAACAAAGGGACAAGCGATCCGCTCCGATACAAATATCTTGAACTTCAAGACAAGGCAGTCACTGCAGATGAATATCAAAAAGCTCAAGATAAATGGATGAAAGAAAAAGAAGAATCCAATAAAAAAG
>ERZ1674051.187-NODE-187-length-17418-cov-60.053965_pt1 | contig 17418 bp, 11 predicted proteins | sample MGYA00581125_ERZ1674051 | MGnify/ENA primary metagenome ERZ1674051 (study PRJEB41354, sample SAMEA4873326) | human saliva metagenome | biome: human-associated habitat [ENVO:00009003]; feature: mouth environment [ENVO:08000002]; material: saliva material... | reverse complement strand
GCGAGCATCGTCCGCGTGCCGGTCGTGCGGAACTGTGCCGCAAGCATTGTCCGCAGAGCCAACCTGACATACTCAGCCTCTGTGAAACTGAACTTTGACGGCGTAGCGGACATGCGGAGCGGGGGCTCCGTCCTCAAGGCGCTCAGCGCCGCAGAGGGGGCACTCCCCCGCGAGCATTGTCCGCAAGCCGGCTGTGCAGAACTTACGCGAGCATCGTCCGTGTGCCGGACAGCAGACCAGCTGCACGAGCATCCGCCAGCACGTTAGAACCGCTAGATATGAACTTTTAGTCCAGGTAATCGCGCAGAACCTGCGAACGCGACGGGTGACGGAGCTTAGACATGGTCTTCGACTCGATCTGGCGGATTCGTTCGCGGGTCACGCCGTAGACCTTACCAATCTCGTCGAGGGTCTTGGGCTGACCGTCGGTCATGCCGAAGCGCATTGCGACGACACCGGCTTCACGCTCGGAGAGGGTGTCGAGGACGGAGTGGAGCTGCTCCTGCAGAAGGGTGAAGGACACCGCGTCTGCGGGGACGACTGCCTCGGAGTCCTCGATGAGGTCACCGAATTCGGAGTCGCCGTCTTCGCCGAGGGGGGTGTGCAGGGAGATGGGCTCGCGGCCGTACTTCTGAACCTCGATGACCTTTTCGGGGGTCATGTCGAGTTCCTTACCGAGCTCCTCGGGGGTGGGTTCGCGACCGAGGTCCTGAAGCATCTGGCGCTGCACGCGGGCGAGCTTGTTGATGACCTCGACCATGTGCACGGGGATGCGGATGGTGCGGGCCTGGTCTGCCATGGCGCGGGTGATGGCCTGGCGGATCCACCAGGTTGCGTAGGTGGAGAACTTGAAGCCCTTCGAGTAGTCGAACTTCTCGACGGCGCGGATGAGGCCGAGGTTACCTTCCTGGATGAGGTCGAGGAAGAGCATGCCGCGGCCGGTGTAGCGCTTGGCGAGGGAGACGACGAGTCGCAGGTTGGCTTCGAGCAGGTGGTTCTTGGCTCGCTTGCCGTCGTGGACGACCCAGCGCATGGCCTTCTTGAGGTCCTTGTCCATGTCGGGGTTTTCGGCGAGCTTGTGTTCTGCGTAGAGGCCGGCCTCGATGCGCATGGCGAGGTCGACTTCCTGCTGTGCGTTGAGCAGGGAGACCTTACCAATCTGCTTGAGGTAGTCCTTGACGGGGTCGGCGGTTGCGCCGGGGGTGACGACGCGCTGAGCGGGGGCATCGTCGTCGTCGCTGGCGGTGAGAACAAAGCCGGAGCCCTTGGCTGCTACAGCCTCGGCGGCCTTCTTTTCTTCCTTCTTGGCGACGGTGGCTTCGTCTTCTTCAGGCTCTTCGTCGGCGTCGGTGGTTTCGAGATCGTCGTCGAGTTCGAGGTCGAAGTCGTCGCCGGTCTTCTTGCGTCGTCCGCCGGTTTTGCGCTTGGTGGTTGCCTTAGCGGTGGTCTTGCGGGTGCGCTTGGGCTTTTCCGCGGTGGTTGCGGTGGCAGTATCTTCTGCGGTGGTTTCCTTGGCTGCCTCGGAGGTGGTCTTGGCTGCCTTAGTAGCCTTAGTAGTCTTGGTTGCCTTGGTGGCGCGGGTGGTCTTGACGGCGGTTTCTTCGGTTGCGTCGCCGGTTGCAGTCTTCTTGCTGGGTGCAGGTGCCACTAGTACCCTTTCTGGCTTGTGTTGGGGTGCTTTGTCTGCAAAACACCTAAGACCCTGTCAAGTCTGTGCTGGCGTCCTCTTTGGTGTGTTTGCGACTCTGAACCGATTAACGCTGCGGGACGGGTTTTTATTCCGCTCGCGTTGGTCGTTTACGTGGTGCCGCGGCTCGTTGTACTGAGCTGTTTGAGGGCGCGCTATAGCGCATCGACTGTACGGGGTCAATACATAAGTATTGCAGATTTTCGGGGGCTTTCAACTTGACTGGCCGTAGGTCGGGGTGTTTTTGCGGGGCTTGAGGGTGCTGATGGTGGTCCCTTCGGTAAGCGCGTCGGTATTTGCACGCCGAGCGGTGAGCCAGGCGGGGCAGGTTCCGGTGGCGAGTCGCGCATCGATGATGTTGGGGCTGAGGCGGAGGTCGTGGAGCTGTGCTTCGTGGCGCAACAGGTTGGCGTAGGTGCTGTGTCCCTTGAGCCAGTTGCTCCAGGATTGAAGGGTGCGGAGGGCGCTGTACTCCGCGGTGTTGGAGCCCGGAACGAGAAGGCTGGAGAGAAGCTCGAGAGCGTTGAGACGGCGATAGTCGGGTGCCTCGACGTCGGCAGACCCGGCGAGCGCGGCGCGGTAGTGGTTGAGGGCCGCGAGGCGGCGGGGTTCGCTCATATAGGTGCTGTTGTTGAGCTGTTGGATGATGTGTTGGTCGCGGTTTTCTTCATCGGTTGCGGGTGCTTCCCCGTCCGTTTCTGCGGCGTAGGGAGAAACCCGACCGCCTCTGTACTCGTGGAGGGTTTCTTCGTGAAGCAGGGAGCTTTCGGCGAGGTCGATTCCGTCGAGCTCGGTGAAGGTCCAGCGCTCGAGATCGGCGGCTTGGATGGTGCGATGGGTTCGGCGAATCCAGTCTTGCCACTGATTGCACTTGGCGGGGACGGTGCGCACGGCGGGCCCCTCGCCTGCCAAGGCGGCGGTGAAACTGCGAGGCATCCGGGCCTTTCGGGTGATGCGCGTGCCGTAATGGGGCGGTTCGATGGGCTCTTCGCGAGGCTCACCGAGGGGTGCGGCGCCGCCGAGGGCATAGTAAATGTAATCGGTGGTGTACCGCTGGATGGCGAGTACCTGCTGGGTTCGGTCGAGGCCGTACCCGGCGAGGTACGCCAGGGTCTCCGGGCTGAGAATTTCGAGGGTGCTGTGCTCCTCGAAGGCGTTGGTGAGGGTGCTGGGCTGCAGGGATGCACGCAGGTGCCCAGCGACCTCGGCGGGGATGAGCTCGCGGAGGGTGTCGCCGATGGTGCGTTCGCTGAGCTCGGGCGGGGTGTTCAGGTAGGGTTCGACAGCGCTGATGGCGGTCTCCCAGTAGCAGAGGTCGAGCTGGGCCTGGCGGTAGGCTCGGCCGGTGGTGGTGACCGGGACGCGTTGAGCGCGGGTTGCGCTCCAGAGCTCGGTGGCGGATTCCCAGTCATCGCGGGCAGAGGGGTTGTTGGTCGTGTCGGTATCCCAGGGGCTCCGGGCGAAGTTGCCGGTTGCGTCGGGCGCGATGCTGTCGCCGAGACTGGTTCGCCATGCCTGGTAGCGGCTGGCGTGAAGGTCTTCGATGGGTCCGAGAAGGGTGAGCGCTTCCATGCGGTCGTTGAGAGCCCACACGGTGGCGGCGCCGGCGTAGATGATGTCTTCGCAGCGTCGTTCGCCGACGATGCGCGGGTCGAAGAGCATGTGTGCCCAGGAGCTGATGCGGCTCTGCGCGGTGATGTCTGCGCCGACTTCGTGCAGGGTCGCGGCGGTTCGGGTGGCTGGGTCGAGTTGGCGTTGGCGTACGGCGTTATCGCCATCGACGATGATGGCGTAGAAGCGGTTGAGGGGCGCCCCGTCGTATTCGGCGGGAATCATGGTGAAGAGGCCGGTGAGGTACACGGCGCGGTGGCTTTCGGGGAGCGGTTCTTCAGGCAGGTTGACGCGCAGGCTGGGGCCGAGGACGGAGTTGTGGGCGGTGAGGATGATGAGGGAGCGTTCGGGCCAGTAGCCGTTGTGGTGGAGGGCGTGGCTGAGAACGTCGTACTCGGTGGAGATTGAGGGAGGCGCGGGGCTCGGGGTGCCGTTCGGAAGACTATCCGTCCGGACGGCTGCGCTCTGGAGGCCATCTCGGGTGTTAGGGTTCTGGGGGCTGGGCTTCTGGGTCTTGCGGTGCTTGTTCATGGTTCCACAATGTCAGGTGCGCCGCCTTGGCATCCGTTAAAGAAAAAATCTGTGGATATCTCCTCTGTAAAGAGAAGAAAATCCACAGATTTATTCGTTTTGTTCGGTTTTTCGGGTACCGCACCGCGGCGGTTCCGTCACATTCGGTCACGAACGCCCCGCTGTACGGTCGGCTGGAGGGCCGCAGATGCAGGTGAGTCTCCCCTCCTCCCGGCGCCGCGCCTCGACGAATCGGTTAGCGTCTGCCTAGCGTTCCCCTAGTGCTCGTCCAGGAAGCGTTCGAAGAGGGCACCAATCTCGTCGCGGCTCGGAATGTTGTTGGCGTCCCGTCGCGAAAGCGGAATGGCGATATCCGAGGTGCGGTAGTTCTCGTCGTAGTTCTCTTCCATGGTCGTGATCATGCGCCCAATTTCGGGGTTCTGCTTGACCTGGTCGTTAATCTGCCCGTGCACGTGGCGGGCGGCCTCGCGCAAATCGTCGGTGGGTAGCGAGAGATGCGCGGCCATGCCCACGTGCTCGAGGGCGATGAGGGTGCCCTGCGGCAGGTCGGCCTCGGAGATGTACTGCGGAATATTCACGCCGAATCCCACGGTGTCGTAGCCGTTGTCGGTAAAGAGCACCTCGAGCAGGTTGGTGATGGTCGCGTGCATATCCGCGGTAGGCTTCCACGGCGAGATGCCGCGAATCAGGTCCTTGCGGGAACCGTGCGCGGTGACGGGGAAGGGCCGGGTGTGCGGCACGGGCATGGGGTAGGCCGAAACCAGCACGATGAGCGAAGGCTGCAGGCGTCGCACAATGCCGAGCAGAGCCTTCTGAAAACGCTGCCACTGCAGGTCCGGTTCGGCGCCGGTGAGTAGCAGGAAGGGCTGATCGAGGCTATCCTCGACGGCGTAGAGCTTGAGCTGCGGGTACTGCGGGTTCTCGAAGTGGTCCTTCTCGTAGTGCACGAAGGGGCGGCGGGCGCGGTAGTTGTGCAGCTGGTCGCTGTCGAACTCGACGATTTCAATGTTCTTCAGCTCGCTGAGGAGCACCTGCCCGAGCTGTCCGGCGGTGGATCCGGCGTCCTGCGGGCTGGAGAGTGCGATGACGAGGGTCAGCCCGTGCATCCGCGGATCGTCGAGGATTTTGGTGTTAGCTAAGTAGAGGTCTTCGGGATTGAGCATGACAGCCTCCTCACTATGAATCCGTTCGGCCCGCCACACCGTGTTTCGTCGCGGGGCTGGCCGACGCGCCTTTCTGTCATCAGACGCTTTCCGTAGTCTTTCATTCTAGGCCAAGAAGATTGTGTTGGCTTCTATCTCGGCGTTTTCTCGCGGCGGGTGAACGGTCTGCCCCGCATGAGCCGAAATGCTGGGGACCCCCGCGGACGGCTTGCGAGCGTACGCGCCGCTCCCCCGCCCCATCCGGTAGAGTAGAAACGGGTAGTCCGCGTACTTTTGCGCGGCGCATCCCGCCTCTACGGGCACCGTTTCGCACGGTTCGCCAGCTTCGGGTGGGATGGTTTCAAGAAGACATACGCAAAGGAGTAACGATGTCTCTTTCCCTATCGATTCACAGCACCGACCTTGAGGCGCTGGAGGCCGACGTTCTGATCCTGGGTGTTCTGAAGGGTTCCGAGGGCCCGTACCTGGCCCCGAACTCGCTGTCTGAGGATTCCGCCGAGGGTATCAACGAGCTGCTGGAGGCGCTGGGTGCCTCGGGCGCCCCCGATCAGCTGCTGCGTCTGCCGGGTCTTGAGGATTCGGGTGCCGGCATTGTGGCTCTGGCTGGTCTGGGTTCCGATCAGGCTACCGGTCAGGAGCGTCTGGATGCCCTGCGCTACGCCGCCGGTTCGGCAAGCCGCCAGCTGGCCGGTTCCGCCGAGGAGATTGCCTTCGATTTCGGCCTGTCCTCCGTGGATGAGATTGAGGCCGTCGCGCACGGCGCCGTGCTGGGTAACTTCATCGAGGAGGGTATGCGCGGCAAGACCCAGGATTCGATTAAGGAAGAGATTGAGTCCGTCCTGATTATTTCCTCGATTGATCCCGATAAGGCGGAGCCCGCACTGGTGCAGGCCCTGGTCCTGGGCGAGACCACCAAAGACGCACGCCGTCTGGTGAACCTGCCCCCGTCGCACCTGTACCCCGAGACCTTCGGTGAGTTTGCGGCTGAGTTGGCCGAAGATTACGCAAACGTTGAGATTGAGCTCTTCCACTACGACCGCCTGGTCGAGGAAGGCTTCGGCGGTATTGCCGGCGTTGGCCAGGGTTCTCCCCGCAAGCCCGTTCTTGCCGTGGTGAAGTACGTCCCCGAGAACCCGAAGGCTCACGTGGCGTTGGTGGGTAAGGGCATCACCTTTGACTCCGGCGGTAACTCGCTGAAGCCCGCCGCTTCGATGATGACCATGAAGTGCGATATGGCCGGTGCCGCAGCCGTGCTGAATGCCGTGGTGGCCTCCGCTGAGCTGGAGGTTCCGGTGGCCGTGACCGGTTACCTGTGCCTGGCCGAGAACATGCCCGGCGGCCACGCCCTGCGCCCCGAGGATGTCATCACCATGCGCGACGGTCGTACCGTTGAGGTGCTGAACACCGATGCCGAGGGTCGCCTGGTTATGGCGGACGGTATCGCGCTGGCTTCCGAGGCTAAGCCGGACGTCATTCTGGATATCGCCACCCTGACCGGTGCCGCTATGGCCGCCCTGGGCCTGCGCACCGCCGCTCTGCTGGGTGACGAGGAGATTCGCGAGCGCGTGCAGGCTGCCGGTGCATCCGCCGGTGAGGCTTACTGGCCGATGCCGCTGGAGTCTTACCTGCGCAAGAGCCTGGACTCGCAGGTTGCCGATATTAAGAACATCGGTTCGCGTTTCGGCGGTGCCCTGACCGCGGGCCTGTTCCTGAAGGAGTTCGTGGGCGAAGGTATTCCGTGGGCGCACCTGGACATCGCGGGTCCCGCGTTCAACGAGGAGGCACCCTACGGTTACACCCCGAAGGAGGGTACCGGCTTCGGTACCGCAACCCTGGTGAACTTCATCCAGTCCTACGCCAAGTAGAGGGTTCGGCGGCGCCGGGACTCTTGCGGAGGGCTTCCTTTCTGCAGGGTTTCCGCTGATTGCTGAACGGTTATATAGGGATGCGCGAGGCGCTTTGGCCGAACAGGCCGGGGCGCCTCGCGCGTTGCGTTGAGGTCATTGCCGCCTTTTCTCGATTCGTCGGGGAGGGAGCTTTTCTTCTCCCGCCCGGGCCTTTCGGCATCCCCGTGCGAGAACGGCCCGGGCGGGGTGTCCAGTATGCTATATGCCTCGAATTTTTTGGCCTCTTTGCGGGATTATTTGGCTAAAAACCACCCTGAGTGAACTTAAAGGGGCGGTATCGGGGGTATTCTTGTATTAAGTGTTTTTCTGCGTACGCGGATGGGCGCGCGTCTTTTTGATGCGGGCCTGCTGTGTGTGCCGGGGAACCTACCAATAAGGTAAGAACTCATTGCACGGGGTCGTACCCCACCAACTATGCAAGGGAGCAATATCGTGGCTCAAGAATTCGATATCCTCATCCTCGGCGGCGGTTCCGCTGGTTACTCTGCAGCTATTCGCGCACGCCAGCTGGGCTTCACCGTCGGTCTGATTGAGAAGGAAAAGGTCGGCGGCACCTGCCTGCACACCGGCTGTATCCCCACCAAGGCCTACCTGCACGCTGCTGAGCTGGCCGAGGACGCACGCGAGGCATCCAAGGTCGGTGTCAACGCTGTTCTGCAGTCCATCGAGATGGGCAAGGTGCGCGACTACAAGGACGGCATCGTTTCCGGTAAGTTCAAGGGTCTCGCTGGCCTGCTGAAGATGAAGGGCATCGAGACCATTGCCGGCGAGGGCAAGCTCACCGCTCAGGACACCATCACCGTTAATGGTGTGGAGTACAAGGGTAAGAACATCATCCTGGCTTCCGGTTCGGTCTCCAAGACCTTCGGTCTGCCCATTGAGGGCCGCATCCTGACCTCCACCGAGGCTCTGGAGATGGACTACCTGCCCAAGAGCGCTATCGTGCTCGGTGGCGGCGTGATTGGTTGCGAGTTCGCATCCATGTGGAACGCTATGGGCGTTGACGTCACCATCATCGAGGGCCTGCCGAACCTGGCTCCCAACGAGGACCCGGCAATCATCAAGGTTCTGGAGCGTGCGTTCAAGAAGCGCGGCATCAAGTTCAACACCGGCACCCTCTTCGAGAAGGTTGAGCAGGACGCTAACGGTGCTAAGGTCACCCTGGCTGACGGCAAGGTCTTCGAGGCAGAGATCGTTCTGGTCGCTGTTGGTCGTGGCCCGAACACCGCAAACATGGGCTACGAGGAGCAGGGCATCCCCATGGATCGCGGCTTCGTCCTGGCTAACGAGCGCCTGCACACCGGCGTTGGCAACATCTACGCTATTGGTGACATCGTCCCCGGCGTTCAGCTGGCTCACCGCGGTTACCAGCAGGGTATCTTCGTTGCTGAGGAAATCGCTGGCCTGAACCCCACCATCGTTGAAGACATCAACATCCCCAAGGTCACCTTCTGCGATCCCGAGATTGCATCCGTCGGTTACTCCGAGCCCAAGGCTAAGGAGAAGTTCGGCGCTGAGAACGTTGAGACCGCTGAGTACAACCTGGCCGGTAACGGTAAGTCCTCTATCCTCGGTGCTACCGGTATCGTGAAGGTTGTCCGCCAGAAGGACGGCCCCATCGTTGGTGTTCACGCTATTGGTAAGCGCATGGGTGAGCAGATTGGTGAGGCTCAGATGTGGGTTGCTTGGGAAGCATTCCCCGAGGACGTCGCTAAGTTCGTCCACGCACACCCGACTCAGAACGAGTCTCTGGGTGAGGCAGCAATGCTCCTGAACGGCACCCCGCTGCACAGCGCATAATCCAGGCGCACATATTTTTACTGGCTGATGTTTTTCGCGTCGGCTTAGTTACGACCTTTCAGGTCAAGGCGGTGACGGGCGTATCCGCTGAACAACGCCCCGCACCCGGATGCGTGCTCCCCGGTTCTGAACCGGGGGCGCGCGTCCGGGTTGCCGCCCCACATTTTTCTAGTTCAAGCATTCACCAAGGAGAACGGGAAAGATTATGTCCCACACCGTAGTACTGCCCGCACTGGGCGAGTCCGTGACCGAGGGTACCGTCACCCGCTGGCTCGTAGAGGTCGGCGACACCATTGAGGTTGACGCTCCCCTGGTTGAGGTTTCCACCGACAAGGTTGACACCGAGGTTCCCTCCCCCGTAGCAGGCGTTGTCGAGCAGATTCTCGTCCCCGAGGACGAGGACGTCGAGGTCGGCGCTGCTCTGGCTATCATTGGCGACGGTTCCGGCGCTGCTGCTCCGGCTGCTCCCGCCGCTGCCGCTGCACCCGCAGCTCCCGCTCCGGCTGCTGAGGCTCCCGCAGCACCCGCTCCGGCTGCTCCCGCCGCTGGCTCCGCTTCCGGCACCGAGGTCCTGCTGCCCGCACTGGGCGAGTCCGTGACCGAGGGCACCGTGACCCGCTGGCTGAAGGAAGTTGGCGAGCAGGTTGAGGTTGACGAGCCCCTGGTTGAGGTTTCCACCGACAAGGTTGACACCGAGGTTCCCTCCCCCGTTGCAGGTACCCTGCTCGAGATCCGCATCCCCGAGGATGAGGACGCAGAGGTTGGCCAGGTTCTGGCTATCATCGGTGACGCTTCCGCTGCTGCTGCTCCCGCCGCTCCGGCTCCCGCAGCTGCTCCGGCCGCTCCCGCAGCTCCCGCCGCACCTGCCGCACCGGCTGCTGCTCCCGCAGCTCCCGCCGCACCTGCCGCTCCGGCAGCTGCTGAGGGTGAGGCATACGTGACCCCGCTGGTCCGTAAGCTCGCTAAGGACAACGGCATCGACCTGTCCACCGTGAAGGGCACCGGTGTTGGTGGCCGCATCCGCAAGCAGGATGTTCAGGCTGCTATCGCCGCTAAGGGTTCCGCTGCTCCCGCCGCTGCTGCTCCCGCCGCAGCTGCTGCTCCGGCTGCTGGTTCCGCAAAGGCACCGCACACCTTCGAGGTTTCCCCCAAGCGTGGCACCGTCGAGAAGACCGCACGCATCCGCCAGGTCATCGCAAAGCGTATGCGCGAGTCTCTGGACATCTCCACCCAGCTGACCCAGGTCGCCGAGGTTGACGTGACCCGCGTTGTCCAGCTGCGTGCAAAGGCTAAGGACGGCTTCGTTGCTCGCGAGGGCGCAAAGCTGACCTTCCTGCCCTTCTTCGTCCAGGCAACCGCTGAGGCTCTGCAGCAGCACCCCGCTCTGAACGCTTCCATGACCGAGGACTACAAGCAGATTACCTACCACGGCTCCGAGAACATCGCTATTGCTGTGGACACCCCCAAGGGTCTGCTGGTTCCCGTCATCAAGAACGCTTCCGACCTGGGCATTGCTGGCCTGGCAAAGGCTATCGCCGACCTGGGTGGCCGCGCACGTACCGGCGACATCTCCCCCGAGGAGCTGTCGGGTTCGACCTTCACCATCACCAACATTGGTTCCTTCGGTGCACTGTTCGACACCCCGATCATCAACCAGCCGAACGTTGCAATCCTCGGTACCGGTTCGATCGTGAAGCGCCCCATGGTTATCCAGGATGCAGACGGTAACGACGTTATCGCTATCCGCTCCATGTGCTACCTGTCCCTCACCTACGACCACCGCGTGGTCGACGGTGCAGACGCAGGTCGCTTCCTGCGCACCGTCAAGACCCGCCTGGAGGAGGCAAACTTCGAGTCCGAGCTGGGTCTCTAAGACCTGCACAGACTCAAGGAAGTTTCCTTGTGGCGGTACCCTGACGGGTAACCGAGCGTAGCTCCGCCGGTTTTTCCGGTGGGTGTGTAAAAGCGGCGGTCCCATCCACTTCGGTGGGTGGGGCCGCCGCTTTTGCATCCCCGCAATGCCGCGGTTATACGGGTTCGGCGCGGACGATTTCCCAGCCTTGCTCTCCACGGTGCAGTTCGAAAATAACTTTTTGGCGGGTGATCCCATTTTCTTCGCTGAGTTTGCGGGCCTGCTTCTCCTCAGCGCTGGGCCGGTATCCCGATGCCGAAACCACCGCGACGATGCGTAGTTCTTCCCCGCCTCCGGCTGAGTCTTCGATGCTTTCGAGGGTGAGCTCGGCGCCGCCACGGGCACGGCGTTCGCGGTTGCGCTGGTCGAGAAGGGCCCTCAGCACCGCTTCTGGGTTTTCGCGCACCTCTTCCCTCGCCACCGATACGTCGGGAGCATCGCGTGCCGTGGGGGATGCACCGGAGGCGGCGTGCACCTGAGCCGAGGCTTCTACCTCTCCCCCGTTGAGAGTCAGCATGCCGGCAGAGGTCGCGAGCGCGGCCAGGGTCAGCGCGGTGGCCCCGAGCCGCATCGGGGTGTTAAGCCGCAAGCTTTTGGCGGTTTTCTTGTCAGCTCCCGTGTCGGCGTTTACGAGCCGTCGGGCGGGGTGGGTAGCGGGTGGGCGGGCTCTCCCGAGGGTGTGCCTCCCCGACTTTCCGCGTTGTGCCACCGCCCCGCGGGTTTCTAAGAACTTGCGGACCTTTTCTCGGGTCTTCTCGAGCGGGGTGTCCCGCGCGCTATCCTCTCGTTCCGGAGCGGCGGGAATCAGCATCCGGGCCCGTTCGGAGCAGCTGAGGTACACGTTAATGGGCCTGGAGTCGAGGTCAAGATCAAGCACGGGGTTCAGACCGATGCGGGCCAGCCGGGCGGCGGGGGCATCCAGCAGGTACTCGAGGGCACGGCCGAGGTTTCGGGCCCGGTCGGTGCTCCAATCGGCGCCCCGGTCGGCTTCGGTTTTTGTTCCGGGGCCGAGACGCAGGCTGAGGGGCACGCGGGCCTCGGCCGGCTCTGGGCCGTGCCCGCAGGCGGCGCGCCAGAGCAGGGCTGCGGCGGAGCGCACGTACTCGCCCGCCCACGCGTAGCTTGTGGGTTCTGCGTTCTTTTGGGGAGCGGGTTCCGCGGCAATATAGGAGCTCTCCGGGAGCAGCAGTCGGGGCTTGCCTCCGGCCGTGAGTCCCACGTACTCGGCGGAGATTACTCCGTACCGCTCCCCCGCTTCGCGCAGGGTCTCGATGGCCTCGTGCAGGGAGCGGGCCAGGGTCACGAGCTCTTCGATTTCTAGCGGGCGCAGGGCCAGCAGCCGGTCCAGGGTTCCCGCATCAAGCGGTTCGTAGTAGAGGCTCACCGTGTTGTTCTCGCCCGAGGGGCCGCTCATCCCGCAGAGCCGCGCGAGTCCTGGACCGTTTGCGGGCCTCGGGGTTATCGATTTCCCCGGGATCTTGAAGATGCGCCGGGTGTAGCGCCCCGGGCGCAGAGCCGGTTCGACGCGCATCTCTAAGGGGCAATCGACAATGTTCAGGGTGCCCACGGCGGGGTTTCCGATGGTTTCGAGCAGGAATACTTCATCGTTATTCATGGCTTAATACTATCAAATTACATTAAATAATTTCATTAAATACCCAAAGATAAAATTAAACCTCTAAGCCCTAGTCTTCAGCACCGCTCACCTACCAGTACACAAAGTATTGTGTCGCCCCGTGTTCGCTCATCATATAATTCAGGGCGACCTAATTTTCATCAGCTCATCCGCGGGTCTAAGGTAGAGGTATGTCTGTGACTATTGAACGAGTGGGCTTCGCCCCGAACTATGTGAACTATGTCGAGTGCCTCGAGGACCAGTACCGCATCCATGATGAGGTGGCCAACCGCACCCGCCAGAACACCATTCTTCTACTGGAGCACGAGCCCGTCATCACGGCCGGCAAGCGCACCGAAGACCACGAGTACCCCGCAGACAAATCCACCCCGGTCGTCAAGATTGACCGTGGCGGCAAGCTCACCTGGCACGGCCCGGGCCAGCTGACCGCCTACCCCATCCTTCGTCTACCCGAACCCATCGACGTGGTGGCCTACGTGCGCATTGTCGAGGAGATTATCATCAACGTCCTGGCGGGCCTGGGTATCAAGGGTGAGCGCGTCGAGGGCCGCAGCGGTGTGTGGATTCTGGGCGATGGCAAGACCCAGGATAAGAAGATCGCCGCCCTGGGCATGCGCGTTTCGCGTAACACCACCATGCACGGCTTCGCCATCAACTGCTGCAACGATCTTGAGCCCTTCGCTCAGTTCATCCCCTGCGGCATTAGCGATGCGGGCGTCACCTCGATTTCTGAGCAGCTGGGTCGCACCGTTACCCCCGCCGAAATCCTGGAGCCGCTGGAGGCCGAGCTGGTGAAGTACCAGGACCGCCTGGCCGAATCCTTCGAGCCGGTCAGCGCCTAAGCGGCCGGTTCGTCACCTATACGTCATATATTAAACTCACTTACACTTACGCCGCACCGGGCGTAGAATAGGACGTGGCCCGATTGAGCAGAGGGCACGTCGAACCCAAGGAGAAGACTTTGAGCACCAAGCCTGACGGACGCAAGCTGCTGCGCGTGGAGGCTCGCAACGCCGAGACTCCCATCGAGAAGAAGCCTCACTGGATTAAGACCAAGGCCATTGTCGGCCCCGAGTACAACGAGATGCGCGAGCTGGCTCGTGGCCAGGGTCTGCACACCGTGTGTGAAGAGGCCGGTTGCCCCAACATCTACGAGTGCTGGGAGGACCGTGAGGCAACCTACCTGATTGGCGGCTCCGAGTGCACCCGTCGTTGCGACTTCTGCAACATTGCGACCGGTAAGCCCGTCGCTGTGGACTACGCTGAGCCTTTCAAGGTGGCAAAGAACGTGAAGGTCATGGGTCTGCGCTACGCTACCGTGACCGGCGTGGCCCGTGACGATCTGGAAGACGGCGGTGCGTGGCTGTACGCAGAGACCACCCGCCAGATTCACAAGATGTGCCCGAACACCGGCGTCGAGATGCTCGTCCCCGACTTCAAGGGTGTTCCCGAGCACGTCCAGAAGGTGATTGACGCGAAGCCCGAGGTGTTCGCCCACAACCTGGAGACCGTTCCCCGTATCTTCCGCCAGATTCGCCCGGCGTTCCGTTACGAGCGTTCCCTGGATGTCATCACCCAGGCTAAGGAAGGCGGCATGGTCACCAAGTCCAACCTGATTCTGGGCATGGGCGAGACCGACGACGAGATTTACGAGGCGCTGTGCGACCTGCACGATGCCGGCTGTGACATCATTACCCTCACCCAGTACCTGCGCCCCGGCCCGCTCTTCCACCCCATCGAGCGTTGGGTGAAGCCGCAGCAGTTCGTGGACTTCGCAAACATGGCTGAGGAGATTGGCTTCGCCGGCGTTATGGCCGGCCCGATGGTTCGTTCTTCCTACCGCGCGGGTCGCCTGTGGGCTCGCGCGATGCGCAAGAACGGCTACCCCATCCCCGAGAACCTGGCTCACATCGAGAGTGAGGGCGCTGCTCTGCAGGAAGCCTCCTCTCTGGTGGCTGCGGGCTACTAAGCCGTTTCAGATTCCGTCTGAAGCGTGGAGGCTCCCCAAACCGGTATTCAGCTGGTGTTCGGGGAGCCTTCCCTTATGCCCCGGCCATTGTGCGGGTAGGGTAAACTAGATAAATTGCAGGCACACTGCATCGTTACGTCACTATGGTTCCGTGAGCGTTTGAGGCGCCTCGGGACCGCGGAAGAACCACCGAGGAAGAATCGTGGCAGATAAGCGCGAAGAGAAGAAAAAGAAGAAGGAACGCACTCCGGGCACCTTCGCCCAGATGAAGCAGGTCTACCAGATGACCAAGAAGTCCGACCCGAATATCGGTTGGATTCTGAGCCTGGCCGCCCTGGGCACTCTCCTGGTCTTTATCCTCATCGGCGTTGCCCTGGGTAACTGGATTACCTTCCTTATTCTGGGTCTGGGCGCCGCCGCCGTTGTGGCCATGCTGATTCTGAGCCGTCGCGCGGAGGCCGCCGCCTTCTCGCAGATTGAGGGTCAGCCCGGCCGAAGCGGTGCAGCCATGAACTCGGTGCGTCGCGGCTGGCAGGTTGAGGAGCAGCCGGTGGCCGCTAACCGCAACCAGGATATGGTGTTCCGTGCGCTGGGCCGCCCCGGCATCGTGCTGGTGACCGAAGGTCCCCACAGCCGCGTGAATGTCCTGGTGAACACCGAGAAGAAGCACCTGAACCGTGTGGCTCCCGGCGTGCCCGTGCACGTGATTGAGACCGGCCACGATGAGGGCCAGGTGGAGCTCAAGGACGTCGTGAAGACCATGAACAAGCTGCCCAAGGCTCTGACCCAGCAGGAAGTGCAGGCGGTGGGCGGTCGTCTGAAGACCCTGAACCACATGCGCAACCCGATGAACGGTCTGCCCAAGGGCGTCGACCCGATGCGTGCGCGCCCCGATCGTCGCGCGATGCGCGGCCGCTAGGCAATACTAGGCCCCGACCTCTCCCCGCGGAGGGTCGGGGCCTTCGTCGTACCCGGGGTCGTTATTGCCGGTAGCGTTCCGCTGCCACCGGGCGCGAAAGATGAGACACAGAAAAAACAGAGATGTTACCTGTTTCCCAAATTTGTAACATTGACGAAACACGTTAGTCATGCACCCGAAAAAAATACCTACTATGCTGGATATGTCCGGGTGATTCGTGATTCGCCCGAAACCGACACTAGACAAACAGGTTGAGGTGTCGCGGCGGGTTACTATTCCTCCTCCGCACTCAATCAAACAAGGAGCAGTCCTCATGTTTACCAGCCCCCAGGAAGTCCTCGATTTCATTAAGAACGAAGACATCGTCTTCGTCGACATTCGATTTACCGACATGCCCGGCGTGCAGCAGCACTTCAACCTGCCCGCCAAGGCGATTGATGACGATTTCTTCGTCAACGGCCAGCTTTTTGATGGCTCCTCCATTCGCGGCTTCCAGGGCATTGCAGAGTCCGACATGCAGCTGATTCCCGACGTTCAGTCCGCATACGTTGACCCCTTCCGCATTGAGAAGACCCTGGTCATCATCTGCTCCATCGTGAACCCCCGTACCGGCGAGCCCTACCACCGCGATCCCCGCGGCGTTGCCGAGCGCGCCGAGGCATACCTGCAGTCCACCGGCATTGCGGACACCGCGTTCTTCGCCTCCGAGGCTGAGTTCTTCGTCTTCGAGGATGTGCGCTACCAGGTCGAGCCGAACTCCGTGTTCTACAAGATTGACTCTGACGAGGCTCCCTGGAACACCGGCCGTAAGGAAGAGGGCGGCAACCTGGGCAACAAGACCCCCGTCAAGGGCGGTTACTTCCCCGTCTCCCCCGTCGACAAGCAGGCTGACCTGCGTGACGCAATGTGCGTTGCTCTGGACGAGGTTGGCCTCGAGGTCGAGCGTAGCCACCACGAGGTGGGCGCAGCCGGCCAGGCAGAGATTAACTACAAGTTCGACACCCTGACCAAGGCCGCTGACGATCTGCTGAAGTTCAAGTACGTTATCAAGGGCACCGCGGATGCCTGGGGCAAGTCCGTGACCTTCATGCCGAAGCCCGTGTTCGGTGATAACGGTTCGGGTATGCACTGCCACCAGTCGCTGTGGCAGAACGGTGAGCCCCTCTTCTACGACGAGCGCGGCTACGCCAACCTCTCCGACATCGCTCGCTGGTACATCGGCGGTCTGATTGAGCACTCCTCCGCTGTTCTGGCCTTCACCAACCCGACCGTGAACTCCTACAAGCGTCTGGTTCCCGGCTACGAGGCTCCCGTGAACATGGTGTACTCGCAGGGTAACCGTTCCGCTGGTATCCGTATCCCGATTACCGGTACCAACCCGAAGGCTAAGCGCCTCGAGTTCCGTGCACCCGACCCCTCGGCTAACCCCTACTTCGCGTTTGCCGCTCAGCTGATGGCTGGTCTGGACGGCATCCGCAACCGCATCGAGCCGCCCGCCCCGATTGACAAGGACCTGTACGAGCTGCCCGCCGAGGAAGCCAAGGACATCAAGAAGGCTCCCGCTAACCTGGAGGCCGCTCTGGAAGCTCTCGAGGCTGACCACGACTTCCTGCTCGAGGGTGGCGTGTTCACCGAGGATCTGATTCAGGCTTGGATTGATTACAAGCGTAAGAACGAGCTGGAGCCCCTCTCGCTGATTCCGCACCCGCTCGAGTACCAGCTGTACTACGGCGTCTAAGAGCTACCCTATTTCAGTAGCTAGCCTGTAGCTGTTCCCCGCACACCCGTGAGGTGCGCGGGGAACAGTCGTTTAACCCGCCCCTCTACCGGCCCTGATGCGATTCGCGTGCGCCGCGGCATCTGTCACCCGTTCAGGTTATAAGGTTTTGGGAATTCGCGAGGCCCCGCGTGCTGAATCGTTATCCCTGGTTCAAGCCTGTGACTTGCGCTTAGAGCGACTCTAAGGATTAATCTAAAGGTGCTGGCGCTCCTCCTACTTACGTCGTGCAACCGGGAGGGGTGCCGGCATTTTCTATGCGCACTTCTGTCCACTCGGGCACGAACGATGTATGTTAGAGCCCCCTTCCTGAACGAAAAAGCGAAGAGGAGTAAAATAGAAGGTGCGCGCGCCCGGCCTGCGTCACATACGAATTCCTCGAGAAACGACACCATACGCCGTGTTCTCAGCGCCGCCCTCCCGAAGCACTCTCACGCATCCCTGGGCGAGCATCGCCGATGACCGACCGACCCGTCTGACGCCGCATCCACTGTAACGAGGAGAAA
>ERZ1674051.186-NODE-186-length-17522-cov-7.002691_pt1 | contig 17522 bp, 16 predicted proteins | sample MGYA00581125_ERZ1674051 | MGnify/ENA primary metagenome ERZ1674051 (study PRJEB41354, sample SAMEA4873326) | human saliva metagenome | biome: human-associated habitat [ENVO:00009003]; feature: mouth environment [ENVO:08000002]; material: saliva material... | reverse complement strand
CAAAGGATAAAGATTTTGGTACCTTGACACCAGACAGTATCCTTTATAATGGTCCCTACCTGTTAAAAGATTTCACATCAAAATCTTCGATCGAATATGTGAAGAATCCACACTATTATGACCATGATAAAGTAACCATTGAAAAAGTTAAGTTAGCTTACTTTGATGGGTCAGATCAGGAGATGACCATTCGAAACTTTGAAAGTGGTGCTTACTCGATTGCAGGAGTCTATCCAAATAGTTCGAACTATGCTAAGACAAAAGAAAAATACCAAGACAATATCGTTTATAGCTTGCAAGACAAGACATCTTGGTACTTTAACTTTAACGTCAACCGCAAAACCTATAATCATACCGCTAAAACAACGGACGAACAAAAGCAATCAGCTCAAACAGCTATCTTAAATAAAAATTTCCGTCAGGCTATCAACTTTGGTATTGATCGAACAGCCTACTCTGCTCAATCTAACGGTGAAGAAGCAGCGAGTAAAACCCTTCGTAATACTCTAGTTCCTCCAACATTTGTCCAGGTGGGAGATAAGACCTTTGGAGAAGTAACAGCTTCTAAGCTTGTGAACTACGGAACTGAGTGGTCAGGTATCAATTTGGCAGATGCTCAAGATGCCTACTTTAACAAGGAAAAGGCCCAAGCAAAATTTGCGGAAGCTAAAAAGGAATTAGAAGCCCAAGGCGTGACTTTCCCAATCCATTTGGATGTCCCTGTTGATCAGACGAATAAAAATGCGGTTTCTGGTATGAACTCGGTTAAACAAACCCTTGAAACAGTACTAGGTTCTGACAATATCATCATTGATGTTCAACAGCTTTCTACAGATGACTTTGGAAATGTTGCCTTCCTAGCACCAAACCCAGCAGCTCGTGATTACGACCTAAACTTTGATGGTTGGGTTGGTGATTACCAGGATCCATCAACTTATTTAGACCCCTTCAATGCTGAAACTGGCTTCTATCTCAAGATTTTTGGTCTTGATGCCAAGGAAGATCAAGAGCTCATTAAGAGTTTGGGGCTCGATACCTATACACAACTCCTGAAAGAAGCAGATGCTGAGAATAAAGATGTCGCTAAACGTTATGAAAAATACGCTGAAGCTCAAGCTTGGATGATTGATAATTCTCTAGTCATGTCTGCTATGTCAAATGGCGGTACAGCCTCTGTAACTAAAGTAACTCCGTTTACACGTGCCTACTCCCTAGTGGGAATCAAGGGTGACGGAAATAATTATAAGTACATGAGATTACAAAAAGACCCTGTTACCAAGAAACAATTTGACGAAGCCAAGGCTAAGTGGGAAGAAGAAAGTAAAAAAGCTATCGAAAAGAGCCAAAAAGAGTTTGAAAACCACGTAAAATAAGATTACAGACAAGGTTGCCTTCGAGCGCCTTGTCTTTTTGTGTAGAATGGCATTCGGAACTTTGCTCATATTTTAGAGCAACTTAAGAGAACAAAAGCGAATGAAAATGCTGAAAATAGCAAGGATGGATGGAATTTCCATCATGATTGTGATATAATATTTGTAACTATTAACGTGTATAGGGGATTATCATGAGTAGACGTTCAAAGAGAACTCGTTCTGGCAACGTGAAACGTAATATTAACATAGTTTTATTAACCATTTATTTATTATTGAGTGGTTTTTTGCTGTTCTTGATTTTCAGACACAACATCTTAGCTTTTCGATACCTCAATATCCTTACGGCGGTTCTTATTTTTATTTCTGCTGTAATTGCAATCCTTCTAATAGTGTATAAAAAAGCCGAGAAGTTTACGGTTTTCTTTTTGACACTTGCTATCGTAGTTAGCTCCGTTTCTCTTTATGCTTTGCAACAGTTTGTCGGTTTTACCAATCATATCAATTCGACGTCAAATTACTCAGAGTATTCGATCAGTGTGGTCGTTTTGAAAGAGAGTGAGATTAATAATGTGACTCAATTGGATACGATTACGGGGCCTACAGAGACAGACAATGACAATATTCAAAAGTTGTTAGCAGATATTAAAACCAGCCAAAGCAAGGACTTGACAGTTGAGAATGCTACTTCCTACCTAGCAGCTTATAAGAGTCTGCTCTCTGGCGAAACGAAAGCAATTGTCTTAAATAGTGTCTTTGAAAATATTATTGAAGCAGAGTATCCAGATTATGCTTCAAAAATCAAAAAAATCTATACAAAACAATTAACTAAGGATGTTGCGGCACCAAAGGTATCGAAGAATAAAGCTTTCAATATTTATGTGAGTGGTATTGATACCTATGGTCCGATTAGTTCCGTTTCGCGTTCAGATGTGAACATTTTGATGACTGTGAACCGAGATACCAAGAAAATCCTTCTCACTACAACTCCTCGAGATTCCTATGTTCCGATTGCGGATGGGGGAAATAATCAAAAGGATAAATTGACTCACGCTGGGATTTATGGAGTGGACTCATCAATTCATACTTTGGAAAATCTCTATGGGGTGGATATTAACTACTATGTTCGCTTGAACTTCACTTCTTTCTTGAAATTGATTGACCTTTTAGGTGGTGTTGATGTCTATAATGATCAGGAGTTTACAGCACATACTAACGGGAAGTATTATCCTGTTGGGAATGTCCATCTAGACTCTGAGCAGGCTCTTGGTTTTGTTCGTGAGCGCTACTCTCTAGCAGATGGAGATCGAGATCGTGGTCGGAACCAACAAAAGGTTATTATAGCTATTATTCAGAAGTTGACGTCAACTGAGGCTTTAAAAAACTACGATAACATCATCAAGGGATTGCAAGATTCTCTTCAGACCAATATGCCTTTAGAAACCATGATGGATCTGGTTAATACTCAATTGGAGAGTGGCGGGAACTACAAAGTCAACTCTCAAGACTTGAAGGGAACTGGACGCATGGATCTTCCTTCATACGCTATGCCAGATAGTAACCTCTACATGATGGAAATTGACGATAGCAGTTTAACTGCTGCTAAAGCTGCTATCAAAGATGTGATGGAGGGCAAGTAGTATGATAGATATCCATTCGCACATTGTTTTTGATGTGGATGATGGCCCGAAGTCGATAGAGGAGAGTAAAAAACTTCTTAGAGAGGCCTACAGTCAAGGAGTGAGGACAATTGTTTCCACTTCGCATAGACGAAAAGGGATGTTCGAAACTCCTGAAGAAAAAATCGCAACTAACTTTTTGAAGGTGAGAGAAATGGCTAAGGAAGTTGCGGATGACTTAATCATTGCCTATGGGGCAGAAATCTACTATACGCCGGATGTTGTTGAGAAGTTAGAAAAGAAATTAATCCCAACCCTCAACGACAGTCGCTATGCTTTGATTGAGTTTAGTATGAACACACCCTATCGGGATATGCATAAGGGGCTGAGTAATATTCTAATGTTAGGCATTACACCCGTCATTGCCCACATTGAACGTTACGATGCTTTAGAAAACAATGAAAAGCGCGTGCGAGAACTAATTGACATGGGATGTTATACTCAGGTTAATAGTTCTCATGTTTTGAAACCAAAACTCTTCGGAGAAACCTATAAATTTATGAAAAAGAGAGCGCAGTATTTCTTGGAGCGAGATCTGGTTCACGTGATAGCAAGTGATATGCACAACTTGGATCACAGACCTCCTCATATGGAGGAAGCCTATGATATCATTGCCAAAAAATACAGTGAAGATAAGGCTAAGGAACTTTTTAAGGATAATCCCCGAAAAATAATAATGGATCAATTGATTTAGGAGAAAAAATGAAAGAACAAAATATGATGGAAATCGATGTATTTCACTTACTTAAAATCCTTTGGAAACGAAAATTTTTAATTGCTTTGGTAGCATTCGTGACAGGGACAGTAGCATTTGCCTACAGTAGTTTTATTGTGAAGCCGGAGTTTACGAGTACGACCCGAATTTATGTGGTCAATCGCAATCAGGGAGATAAGCCTGGCTTGACTAACCAAGACTTGCAAGCAGGATCTTACTTGGTAAAAGACTATCGCGAAATCATTCTCTCGCAAGACGTTTTAGAGAAGGTTGCGACTGATTTGAAACTAGAACTCCCTCCAAAAGGTCTAGCTAGTAAAATCAAGGTAACAGTTCCAGTGGATACGCGTATTGTATCGATTTCTGTTACAGACCGTGCACCTGAGGAAGCTAGCCGTATCGCCAACTCTTTGAGAGAGGTTGCGGCTCAAAAGATCATCAGCGTCACTCGCGTTTCGGATGTGACAACACTTGAAGAAGCACGCCCTGCAACATCGCCATCTTCACCAAATATTCGTCGCAATACCATGGTTGGATTCCTTGCGGGGGCGGTTGTGATGGTTGTCACAGTTCTCCTTGTTGAGCTCTTGGATACACGAGTGAAACGTCCAGAAGATATTGAGGACGTGATGCAAATTGCACTATTGGGAGTAGTTCCAAATTTGGATAAATTGAAATAGGAGAGAAAAATGCCAACGTTAGAAATTGCACAAAAAAAATTAGATTTGGCAAGAAAAGCAGAAGAATACTACAATGCCCTTCGCACCAATATTCAATTGAGTGGGAATAACTTGAAAGTGATTTCCATTACCTCTGTCAAACCAGGAGAAGGAAAATCAACAACTTCTACCAATATTGCTTGGGCTTTCGCGCGTGCGGGCTATAAGACGCTGTTGATTGATGCGGATATCCGTAATTCAGTAATGTCAGGTGTCTTTAAATCACGGGAAAAGATTACAGGCCTAACAGAGTTCTTGTCAGGCACAACAGACCTATCACAAGGTTTATGTGAAACCAATGTTGAAAATTTGTTTGTCATTCAAGCGGGTTCTGTATCACCAAACCCAACAGCTTTGTTACAAAGTGAAAATTTTGCGACCATGATTGACACCTTACGCAAGTACTTTGACTACATCGTTGTAGATACTGCTCCGATTGGAATTGTTATCGATGCGGCGATTATCACGCAGCAGTGTGACGCTTCTGTTTTAGTAACTGCGGCTGGTGAAACAAATCGTCGTGATGTCCAAAAAGCTAAAGAACAACTCGAACAAACAAGCAAACCATTCTTAGGAATTGTGCTTAACAAACTCAATACTTCAGTTGAGAAGTATGGATCATATGGGGCTTATGGCTCCTATGGGAAAAAGTAGGGAATCTTGTAGTTGGAGAATTATCTAAGGGGATTATTACAAGGGGGAGTTTTAGGTGAAACAAAACAAGATCATCTATATTGTCTTCAAAAGGTCTATGGATGTATTTATCGGCTTGTTTGGAACGGTATTTATAGTTTTACCCTGTTCTCTGATCATCTTTGTAATCTATAAAATGAAAGGTTACAAAGGAAGTATATTTTTTACACAGTGCAGAGCAGGTCTCAGAGGGAAAAAATTTAAAATCATTAAGTTTAGGTCGATGGTCGAGAATGCAGAAGAAATTCTGATTTCGAATAAGGAACTTTATGAAAAGTATAAAAAGAATAGCTATAAATTGCCACCAAATGAGGATCCACGACTTACAAATATTGGAGATTTTATAAGAAAAACAAGTATTGATGAGGTTCCACAGTTTATAAATGTACTACTAGGTGATATGAGTCTTATTGGTCCAAGACCAATTCTTGAAAATGAACTAGACGAATATACCGAGGATGAACAGGAAATTTTATTGTCTGTTCGTCCTGGGATTACAGGGATATGGCAAGTTTCAGGTAGGAGTCAAGTATATTATCCTGAACGTTGTGAAATGGAATTGTATTATCCTAGAAATCAGTCTTTGTGGTTAGACATCAAAATTTTCTTTTTGACTATTAGAAGAGTGTTATCCGGTGACGGAGCTCATTGAGAATTCAAGCTGAGTCAGTATGAAGTGGAATATATAAAGATAGTTTTAGTGAAAATCTAATTTGGCTGGATATTTTTTCTACAGAGAATGATTACAATTTTAATTAAAAGGTAGTTGAGCTAGATATAGATGAAGGGAGTTGAATTAGGATATAGAAATGTCTAAAACGTATAGAATCATAGTTGCAACACATAAACAATTTCAAATGCCAGAGGATAAGGACTTGTATATCCCTATCCAAGTTGGTAGTGAGGGTAAGGAAGATTTAGGTTATCAACCAGATAATCAAGGAGTCCATATTTCTCACCTTAATCCTTATTATTGTGAATTAACAGGATTATATTGGGCTTGGAAAAATTTAGAATGTGATTATCTTGGATTGGTACATTACCGTAGATATTTCACATCAAAACGACACTCATATAGAGAAGTAATTAGTATGGATGATATTATTCTTTCAAAGTCAGAAGTTAAAAACTTGCTGTCAAAATATGATGTTGTTGTTCCTAAAAAAAGGAAATATTATATTGAAACGCTATACTCACACTATGCACACACTCACGATGCCAATCATTTAGACGTGACACGTCAGATTGTGAGCGAATTGAGACCGGATTATATCGTCGCTTTTGATCAGGTCATGAAACAACGCAGTGGCTATATGTTCAATATGTTTATCATGTCCAAAGAAAATGTAGCAGCCTATTGTGAATGGTTGTTCCCGATTATCGATGAACTCTATAGAAGATTGGACGTTACAGACTATTCTGCTTTTGATGCTAGATTATTTGGTCGTATCAGTGAACGTTTGTTCAACGTTTGGTTGGCAAAACAAGATTTGAGGATTAAGGAAATTCCGTTCATTTATATGGAAAAAATTGATTTGATTCAAAAAGGGAAGTCCTTTTTACAAGCAAAATTCTTCGGGAAAAAATATGGACAGAGTTTTTAGATAGGGATAAAAGAATAAGGATGAAATTAGTAGTAAAAATAAAATCTTTGCCAGAGCTTCTAGCTCTTGTTGCTTTAGGGATATTTTTAACGGTTTCGATATTAAATGTAACTTTTTATGCTCGATATCTGCCTGGAACAGTTTATAAATTAACGATAGCTTTTTCAATCTTTCTTTTGCTCATAAAAGAGTCTTTTAATAGAAAATATGATTATAGAGCTGTTATAGGATTGTGTATAACATCTTTAATTTATCTTATTGTGGGAAAAATAAATGGTTTTAGTTCTAATATTGCAATAGGGATATTATTCATTTATGCATTGCGTGATATTTCTTTTAAGAGTGTAGCAAAAACATCCATAATAATAAGTGTTTTCCTGTTATCATTTGTAATAATCAGTGCAAAATTAGGAATAATAACGAACTATATAGAAATTTCTGGTCCTCGAGTACGGACCTACCTAGGTTTTAGATATGCTCTATTTCCTTCGATTTTACTGATGAATATAATTGCTATTTCATTGTACTTAAAGAAAGATAAGATTTATTATTGGCAGTGGTTCTTTTTGGCACTTTGTACTTACTGGGTATATAATCAAACCGATTCCCGGTTGACATTCTATAGTTCTTGTATACTATTGGTCTGCAATTTATTAATAAAATGGATTCCCAATTTATTCACTAACTTAGGAAATATATTTAATATTTTTAAATTCACTTTTATTGTAAATGCAATAGCAAGTTTTTGGCTTGCACTAACCTATCTAAATTCAACTAATTCTTTTGTCAATAATTTTCTTTTTAAATTAAACTATATGTTGGGTGGTCGTATTTATTTAGCAAACAAATCTCTCCAACTTTATGGTTATGGCTTGTTCGGTAGATCAGTTGAATGGAATGGTAATGCTCTTACTATTGAAGGTGTAAGAAATGATCAGACATACTTGTATGTGGACAATTTATACATTCAAATTTCACAAAAATACGGTTTACTAATTCTAGCATTGATGGTCTCGCTCCTAACTTTAACTTTATTTAAAGTAATTAAAAGTCGTCAATGGGTTCTTGCTTTTATTTTGATAATGATGAGTTTTCATTCCATGATTGATGATTTGAATTTGTACCTTCATTACAATATTTTTTGGATATTGTTAGGTAGTTTAATCTACCCGGATTATCAGTTTTCTGATGAAAGTGATGAAGAGTTAAGGGGAAATTCGTTTGAAAAAATCATATAGTGAAATGCTAAGAAGTATTTAACAAGAACTTAAAAGAGCATGGACTGGGAAGGCGGTTTTATTTCGATTTATAATAGGAGGAAAGTATGTCGGATATCAAAATCATTCAAGATAAGATTTTATCTATCTTAAAGGAGTTTATTAGTATTTGCGAAGAAAATAACCTAACCTACTATGCTCTTGGTGGAACCTTGCTAGGAGCGGTACGTCATAAAGGTTTCATACCTTGGGATGATGACATCGATATCGGCATGCCCAGAGAAGATTATGAAAAATTTAAAAAACTAGCCCCAGACCTGTTACCAAGTAATTATAAATTTTTGAGTGAAAATACTGCTGGTTATAAAAAAGCTTTCTCTGTGATTAGAGATGATTCAACAAAGATTATCATGAATTATAGTAAAGAAGAATTGGTAGAAAGTTTGTGGATAGACATTTTCCCGTTGGATGGTATGCCTTCTAATACTTTGAAGAAAAAAATTCATTCTTTGAGGTACTTGTACGCCAGGATGATGGTTCAACTCTCGCAATTCAATAGTTTGGTGAATCAGAAAAAAGAAAATCGACCATTAATTGAGAAGATAATTATTGCTTTTGCCAATGCTGTAAATATTGAGAAGATTATTTCCTTTGCATGGGCACAAAAAAAATATTTACAAACGATAAAAAAATATTCGTTTGATGAAGCTTATGCAGGAAATTTTACGGGAGCTTACAAATTAAAAGAGATAGTACCAAGTGATTACTTTGGAGAACCAGTCCTATTACAGTTTGAAGATCTTAAACTTTGTTGTCCTTGCAAATACAAAGAATATCTAACAGCCATTTACGGAGCGGATTATATGCAATTGCCACCAGAAGATAAAAGGGTTCTTCACCACTACGAGATTATATCACTTGGTGAAAATGAAGGGGAAGTGTAGTTTAAAGATGAAAAAAATCGCTTTAGTGAAATGGAGTATCGATAGAACAGATGGAGGACTGAAAGTAGCAACAAGCCTTGCAAATGAGTTATCAACTATGTATGAAGTTCATCTTCTCTCGATGATTTCTACAGAAAACAATTTCTTCTCGCTGAAACAATCAGTTCGATATCAAAATTTATCATCAAAGAAAATATCTATGAGTAAAAATTTTCTCGAAGCGGTCAAGTTGTTGAGAAACTATCTGAAAGAAGAGAACATTGATATTGTTTTTGGAATCGGAATGAGTATGAATACAGTTGGTGTAGCAAGCACAATTGGTTTGAAAACAAAATTTGTTTCCTGCGACCATACAAATTCTATAGTAGATATTGATACTAAAGTTAAGAAGATACAAAGGTATATTGGAGCGAAATTTGCTGATAAACTCGTGACCCTTACTCAAGAAGACCGTGAAAGTTATATAAAAAAATACGGTGTTTCTGAGGAAAGAATTTGCTACATCTATAATTGGAAAGAGGCTGCTCTTTCAGATGTATCCTATAATAAAAAATCAACTAAAATTGTGACGGTTGGTCGTTTTGATTATCAAAAAGGATATGATTATCTTGTTCAAATCGCGAAAAAAGTGTTAGTGAAAAGGTCTGACTGGATTTGGGAAATCTACGGTTCCGGAAGTCAAGATGAAGTGGACAAAATCAGAAATTTAATCAACGAAAATGATTTACAGGATAAGTTAGTCATCAAAGGGCTTGAAAAAAATCAGGATTTGATTTATGGAGATAAAGGGATTTATGTCATGACATCTCGCTATGAAGGTCTACCTCTAGTTCTACTGGAAGCACAACAATACAATCTTCCTATAGTTAGCTTTAGTTGTCCGACAGGACCGAACGAAATTGTTGAAGATGGAGTTAATGGCTATCTGGTTGAGTGTTATGATACGGACAAGTTGAGTGAAAAATTGCTTGAACTGATGGAAGATTCAAACTTGCGAAGTTCCTTCTCCAATTATGCCAAGGATAATATGGATAAATTCGATAAGGAAAAAATTCTCAAGCAGTGGATTGAACTAATTGAGACGATTTAGGAGATAAGATGAAGGATTGCTTGTTATCAATTGTAATGCCTAGTTATAATATTTAGAACGACATTTCAAAAGGGCTGGAGTCTTTTCAATAAGTGCATCCGAATTATAAAAATAAATTTGAAGTACTGGTTGTCATGGATGGTCAATAATTCGGAAAGGTCGTTAAAGGAACGATATAGAAAGATTGAGCAAAGCTCATATAAATACGTTCCTACAAAAAAATTTGCCAGATTGTCTAATTTAAATTATAGGACTAACTTTGCTTTGGGAATAATTTTTAATCCGATTTTGAAGAAATACTCTGAAAAGAAAGAAAAAGAGAGGGGGGTAAGATGTTTATCAGCATCGTTGTTCCTGTTTATAATGTTGCAGACTATCTGCATTTTGCGATAGAAAGCTTAATTAAACAGACCTATCAAAACTTTGAGGTAATCCTTGTAAATGATGGTTCCACAGATGATTCTCCTATATTATGCGAATATTATGCAAAGCAATGTGAAAATATTCATGTTTTTCACAAAGAAAATGGTGGCTTATCTGATGCACGTAACTTTGGAGTGGCAAAAGCCAACTCAGACTGGATTTTCTTTTTAGATCCGGATGATTATCTTGAAGAATATACTCTAGAGTTAATCGTGAAAATTCAGGAAACACATCAAGCAGACTTGATTTCAACAAAGGTAAAAGCTACTTCAAAATATAATGCTTATACTTCTTATCGATTGCAAGACTCAGACTATAAAGATTTGGCTCCGATTGCAAAAGAAAAGGCTCTGGAACTAATGTTGGATGACAAAGTTGCAACGGTTTCTGCTTGTGCTAAGCTTTATCGGAAATGCATCTTGGAACGCGTTCCATTTCCAGTCGGGAAAATCTATGAGGATTTTTATGTTGTAGCAGAACATCTTGCCTTAGCTGAAAGAATCGTGATCAGTCCACTTGAAACCTACAATTACTATCGTAGGGAAGGGAGTATAGTTCGTTCAACATTTACTGAAAAAAGATATGATTTCTTTGGAGCTGTTGCAAAAAATGAGGAAGTTATTAAAAGAGAGTACATTCAGAGTCCAGAATTAAAGCAAGCTTTGCAAGCTAAAAAATTATTAGGTGGTTTTGTAGTAATTGGTGTAAAAGCTGACTCAGGCTTAAAAGATTTTTCAAAAGATAAAAAGTTGTTGAGAGTCGAAATGAGCGACTTGTTAAAAAATAATAAGTTATCATGGAAACTAAAACTAAAATACCTTATTTTTATGTTTAGCCCTAAATTGTATTTGTTGCTACGATAGTATCGTGCATAGATCCAATTTAATTTGCAACAAGTGTCAAAAAAATGTAGGAAAGAGGAAATATGAAAGAAGTTTTTAGAATAATTGACCATTATAAGTATGACCAGTCAAACTTTTTGTTTTCACTGATTAATTCTAAATTGGATGACTTGAAATGAAAGTATTAAAAAACTACGCCTACAATCTTTCTTATCAGTTATTAGTGATTATACTCCCAATCATTACGACTCCCTATGTAACACGGGTCTTTTCTTCGGATGATTTAGGGACGTATGGATACTTTAACTCCATTGTCACCTACTTCATCCTTCTAGCGACGCTAGGAGTTGCCAATTATGGTACTAAGGTCATTTCAGGACATCGCAAGGAAATTGAAAAAAACTTTTGGGGAATCTACTCTCTGCAATTAGGTGCAACAGTTCTTTCTCTGTCCTTATATGCTCTTTTTTGTCTGACCCTTCCCTTTATGCAAAATCCGGTAGCCTACATTCTAGGCTTGAGTTTAGTTTCAAAAGGTTTAGACATTTCCTGGCTCTTTCAAGGGCTAGAAGATTTTCGAAAGATTACTGTTCGAAATATCACGGTTAAACTCGTTGGTGTCATTTCAATCTTTCTCTTTGTCAAATCTGCAAATGACCTATACCTCTATGTTTTTTTGCTGACCATATTTGAGCTCTTGGGACAGCTAAGTATGTGGTTACCTGCTCGGGAGTTTATCGGTAGTTCTCATTTTAGCATAGAATATGCTAGGCATCATTTAAAGCCGGTCATATTATTATTCCTTCCTCAAGTAGCTATTTCTTTGTACATTACGCTGGATCGTACCATGCTTGGAGCGTTAGCTTCTACAAAAGATGTGGGAATTTATGACCAGGCCCTAAAATTAGTAAATATCCTTCTGACCTTGGTAACTTCCTTGGGAAGCGTTATGTTGCCTCGTGTCGCGCATTTGTTAGCGACAGGTGATCACAAAGCGGTTAACAAAATGCATGAGATGTCCTTCCTCATTTATAATCTAGTGATTTTCCCAATAATGGCAGGAATTTTAATCGTCAATGATGATTTTGTTAGCTTTTTCCTTGGGCAGGATTTTCAGGATGCACGTTATGCAATCGCCATTATGATCTTCCGTATGTTCTTTATCGGTTGGACCAATATCATGGGAATTCAGATTTTAATTCCCCATAATAAAAATAAAGAATTCATGATTTCAACAACAGCTCCCGCAATTATCAGTGTAGGTTTGAACTTATTATTCCTTCCTAAACTTGGGTATATCGGAGCAGCCATTGTTTCTGTTTTGACAGAGGCGTTGGTATGGGCGATACAATTATACTTTACCCGAGTATACTTAAAAGAAGTTCATGTTTTGGGGTCGATGACTAAAATTGCTCTAGCGTCAGCTATCATGTATGGTATCTTGCTAGGTTTAAAAACAGTTATACATTTTTCACCATTCATAAATGTTATCGTATTTGCAGTGCTTGGTGGAATCATTTATCTTTTTGCAATTCTATCTTTGAAAGCGGTAGATGTAAAAGAATTAAAACAAATTATTAAGAAATAATGGAGTTAACTATGTACGATTATCTTATCGTCGGTGCTGGTTTGTCTGGAGCAATCTTTGCACACGAAGCTACAAAACGCGGTAAAAAAGTAAAAGTGATTGACAAGCGTGATCACATCGGTGGAAATATCTACTGTGAAAATGTTGAGGGCATCAATGTCCACAAGTATGGTGCCCATATCTTCCATACTTCCAATAAAAAAGTATGGGACTATGTTAACCAATTCGCTGAGTTTAACAACTATATCAACTCGCCAGTGGCTAACTACAAGGGGAGTCTTTACAATCTTCCTTTCAACATGAATACCTTCTACGCTATGTGGGGAACTAAGACACCACAAGAAGTCAAGGATAAGATTGCAGAGCAAACGGCTGACATGAAAGATATTGAGCCTAAGAACTTGGAAGAACAAGCCATCAAGTTGATTGGTCCAGATATCTATGAGAAATTGATCAAGGGCTATACAGAAAAGCAATGGGGACGTTCTGCAACAGACCTTCCGCCATTTATTATCAAGCGTCTCCCAGTGCGTTTGACCTTTGATAACAACTACTTTAACGACCGTTACCAAGGTATTCCAATCGGTGGCTATAACGTCATCATTGAAAACATGCTTGGCGATGTAGAAGTAGAGCTTGGTGTTGATTTCTTTGCCAATCGTGAAGAGCTAGAAGCATCAGCTGAAAAAGTTGTCTTTACAGGGATGATTGACCAGTACTTTGACTACAAACACGGGGAGTTAGAATACCGTAGCCTTCGTTTTGAACATGAAGTCTTGGATGAAGAAAATTATCAAGGGAATGCCGTGGTCAACTATACAGAACGTGAAATTCCTTATACTCGTATCATCGAGCACAAGCATTTCGAGTATGGTACTCAACCAAAGACGGTTATTACTCGTGAATATCCAGCTGATTGGAAACGTGGAGATGAGCCATATTATCCAATCAATGATGAGAGAAACAATGCCATGTTTGCCAAGTATCAAGAGGAAGCAGAGGCGAATGACAAGGTTATCTTCTGTGGACGTCTAGCTGACTATAAATACTATGACATGCATGTGACGATTGAACGTGCATTAGATGTGGTAGCAGAAGAACTAGGGAGTATCTAAGAACATCACAGATAAAGGGGAGAAAAGGTGAAATATTATCTGAAGGATTCATTTCTGAGTAATGAATATGAAAAGAATGCAGGAAATAAGGCACGAAATGACGTGGAAGCTATTCTAGTCTCAGAGGGATATAAGGGGTTGGAACTCAAGGTTGAGAATTGGTATAAGATGAATTTCTTTAAAGCTCAGCAACACAAATATCGTGCGCTCAAGTCTGTCTTTGATCAGTTGGGAGCTGGGGATGAATTGCTGATTCAGTTTCCGATTATCCACCATACATTTTTCATCTCACAACTCATTAAGCAGGCGCAAAATAGAGGAGTCAAATTCTATCTTGTGATCCATGATATTGAAACCTTGCGCCATGTAGGAAATTCAGCAGTGAAACTTCGTCATAAAGTGAGAAATTACTTCCAAGAGAAGGCAGCTCTTACATCAGTGGATGGTATTATCGTTCATAATGATATCATGAAAAATGCCTTGACAATTCAAGGCATACCATCAGATAAAATGGTTAGCTTGGAGATTTTTGACTATCTGATTCCGAACTTTGAGGAAAAAAATGTTCCCCAAAAAGAAGAAGCGATTATCATCGCCGGAAATCTAATTCCAACAAAATCAGGCTATCTTTATAATTTGCCAGAACAGCCAGCCTATAATCTCTATGGAATGGGGTACGATGAAAGTCGTGCATTGAAAAACACGACCTACTTTGGTTCCTTTATGCCAGATGACCTCCCAAATGCTCTTCAAGGTAGTTTTGGTTTGGTGTGGGATGGTGATAGTTCAGAAACTTGCCAAGGTTCTTTCGGAAATTACCTACGTATTAACAACTCCCACAAGGCTTCTCTTTATTTGGCTTCGGGCTTTCCTCTAGTTGTTTGGAAAGAGTCTGCCCTTGCGCATTTTGTGCTAGATAAGCAATGTGGTATAGCAATTGATTCTCTACATGACCTCCAAAAGGCACTGGACGATTTGACAGATCGAGATTACATGGAACTGTCAGCTAATGCTAGACAAGTAGGAGTAGCGCTTCGAAATGGTGATTATCTGAAATCGGCTATTTCTAGATTGAAGTAAGAATTTGAAGCTACTCATTAATCAGTTCGTTAGAAAGATTACTTCATTATGAAAGGTTATTATTCTTGCAGCTGGTTCGGGAACGCGCCTGTACCACTTACTCGGGTTGCGTCAAAACAGCTGATGCGGTTTATGATAAACCCATGATTTACTATCCTTTGTCAACCCTGATGTTGGCTGGGATTAAGGACATTTTGATTATCTCAACACCACAGGATTTGCCCCGTTTCAAGGACTTGCTCTTGTATGGTTCCGAATTTGGGATCAAGCTCTCCTATGCGGAACAACCTAGTCCCGATGGGCTTGCTCAGGCTTTTCTTATCGGTGAAGAATTTGCCAGGTCATGGAGAAGGTCCAGGTGAGAAATTTACGGCTGAAACCAAGTACAATCCCAGCTCGCCTTACTCATCAACCAAGGCAGCTTCAGACTTGATTGTCAAAGCTTGGGTACGCTCATTCGGTGTCAAAGCGACTATTTCCAACTGTTCAAACAACTATGGTCCTTACCAGCACATTGAGAAGTTCATTCCGCGTCAAATCACCAATATCCTGAGTGGTATCAAGCCAAAACTCTACGGTGAAGGTAAAAACGTTCGTGACTGGATTCACACCAATGACCATTCATCAGGTGTTTGGACAATTTTGACAAAGGGTCAAATTGGCGAAACTTACTTGATTGGTGCGGATGGTGAGAAGAACAATAAGGAAGTGTTAGAACTCATTCTTAAGGAAATGGGGGAACCTGCTGATGCTTATGACCATGTGACGGACCGAGCTGGTCACGACCTTCGCTATGCTATAGACGCTAGCAAGCTCCGTGATGAACTAGGGTGGAAGCCAGAGTTTACCAACTTTGAAGCAGGTCTCAAAGAGACCATCAAGTGGTACTCAGACAATCAAGACTGGTGGAAATCTGAGAAAGAAGCCGTCGAGGCCAACTATGCTAAAACGCAACAAGTAATTAACTAATCAGATACTAAAAAGCAAGAGAATTTAAATTCTCTTGCTTTTTATATATGTCATAAACTTTTATTTTCTTACTTCTTGTTTATAAAACTCTTTAAGGGCATCTTGCCAGGTTGGAATGACGAAACCTGTCGCCTTTGCTTTTATCAAGCTCATAGTTGAGTTGAGAGGTCGTTTGGCCTTGGCAGGAAACTTGCTGGAGTCTACTGGTACTACTTCGACATCACTGTCTTTAAGAATCTCGACAGCAAAGTCATACCAAGTGGTGTCTTTAGCTGCGTCATTTGATAAGTGGTAGTAGCCAAATTCTTTTTGATTTTCAGTCAAATAGGTCATGAATTCGGCTAAGGTTCGTGTCCAGGTTGGGCGGCCGTGTTGGTCGTTGACTACTGTGAGTGTTTTATGGGATTTGGCTAGATTTTGCATGGTAAAGACAAAGTTCCTGCCATAATTTCCAAAGACCCAAGCAGTGCGAATGATGTAATACTGTGACGTAAGGGTTTCAACAAGTTCTTCCCCCATTCGCTTGGTACGTCCGTAATCTGTTTGCGGATCAGGTAGGTCATCAACTTCCCACTCTTGTCCGATAGGTTTCTTTCCATCAAAGACATAGTCTGTCGAGATATAGACCAGAGTAGCTCCGTATTTTTCAGAGGCTTTGGCTACATTTTCAGTTCCAGTTACGTTGATGGCAAAATCCAGTTCTTTTCCCTCATCTTCAGCAGCATCAACAGCAGTATAAGCTGCACAATGATAGACTAAAGTTGGCCTAACCTCGGCAAAGACTTCCTCAACCATTTCAGCATTCGTGATATCCATTTCGGCCACATCCACTGCAACATAGTCCACATTTCGTTCATCTAGTAAATAACGTAGTTCAGTACCGAGTTGACCATTCGCACCTGTAATTAATATCATTGTCTTCTCCTTAACTTTTCTTCTATTTAATCATAGCAAAAAAATGATAAAAAATCTGATTTTCGGTCCTTGTTTTGATGGTTTCTATCCGATAAGAATCTGTTTTTGAAATAAAGCTGTTTATTAGATTCTTTGAGATAGAATTTTATTATAGCTGTAAAGCAATTCTTAAAATTTGGAGCGTTAGCACTGTTCAGAAAATAGAAAATTTTAGTGAATTTTACCTATTTCCTATTGCTTTCTGTCTTTTTATTTGTTATATTAAAAGTACAATTATTTTTTATTTATAACAGTTAAGCATAGCACTTTCAGAGAAAGGAGTATTTTTTAAAAAAGAAATGTAAACGCTTACTGCAAAATGAAAGGATTTAGGAGTTCATGGATAAACGATTTTTTGAAAAACGCTGTAAGTTCAGTATTCGTAAGTTTACGCTTGGAGTAGCTTCGGTGATGATTGGAGCGACTTTCTTCGCAGCTAGCCCAGTATTAGCTGATCAAGCAAGAGTTGGTTCAACAGATAATTTGCCGAGTGAACTAGCTGATTTGGATAAGAAGGCTA
>ERZ1674051.182-NODE-182-length-17803-cov-62.939937_pt1 | contig 17803 bp, 2 predicted proteins | sample MGYA00581125_ERZ1674051 | MGnify/ENA primary metagenome ERZ1674051 (study PRJEB41354, sample SAMEA4873326) | human saliva metagenome | biome: human-associated habitat [ENVO:00009003]; feature: mouth environment [ENVO:08000002]; material: saliva material... | reverse complement strand
CAAGGTGTTGGTATCAAAGTTGACGTAAACTCACTTTAATCAGTAGTTTATATCAAAGAACGAGCACGAAAGTGCTCGTTTTTTTGTCTTTAGTTTTATTTTATGATCTAACCTTCTTGGAAAATATCAAAAAACGGTAGAAGAGTTTGTATTCATCTTTTTAACGTTGAATGACAAAAAGAAATCGTTTTAAAGAACTCTTATTGAATAAAAATACAATTATAATAATTTTTTGCATAGTAATACAAATAAGTAAAAAAGAAAAGAAATTTTCAGAAAATAGAAACAAAAACAAACATTTTAAAAGTTCATTTCTTCCCTATATATTGCTAATTCAAGTAAAAGTTTTACTTCTTTTTTTACTCAAAAAATTATTATTTTCTTTAAATTTTAATTCAAAGTTCTTGTGTAATGAGATGAGATGTGATATTATTTATATACATGTTAATTGTGAATTATATAAAATTTCCTCTCAACTATGTAAAAAAATGTTGAGGGATTTTTTGGGAATTTTTAACTAACATGATGAAAACAAAAGGAGGTTGTGACTCTAAATGAAGGGTAAACAACAAGATTTTAGAACGGAAAAGTATATTCGTTACGGTATTCGTAAATACAGTTTTGGAGCAGCATCAGTAGCGATTGCGGCTGGTTTAATGTTCTTAGGAAATGGAGCAGTTTCAGCGACAGAGGTACAAAGTGCGGAAACTACCGTAACAGCAACTCTAGCTGAAAAATCTGATCATAATACCAAAGACGTAAAGTCAGAAATTGGAAAAACTACGGAAGCAAAAACAGAAGTTAAAGCAGAAGAGACTAAAAAAGTAAATAAAGCTGTTCTTGAAGCAAGTATTACTACTTTAGAATCTAAACTTTCAACTACTAAGAATGCAGACGCTTCAGTTATAGCCAATGCTCGTGAAGCCTTAGCTACTGCAAAAGCTGTTTTAGCAAATGAAGCGGCTAAGCAAGAAGAGGTAGATATCCAAAAAGATATTCTCTCTGCATTGGGAACAGTTGTAACTGAATCAAATAAACTTGGATTAGAGAAAGAACAGGCTGATAAAGACAAGGTAGCAAAAGCAGAAGCAGAAAGAAACGCTACACCAACAGAAAAAGCAGTTTCTGAAGCAACAACTGTCTTGACACAAGTTTCATCAGAAGCTGATGTAACTAATACACTTGCTGCTACAGAACTTCGTAAAAAAGAGGTATCAGAAGAAAATAGAGTAGCAGTTGAAGCAGCGGTTGCTAAAAACCAAGCGGTACTTAACGAATCAAAAGTACTTTTAGCTGACAAGAGCGTTACAAAGGAACAAGTAGAGGCTCAATTAGAACGTTTAAATGAATCAATTCTTGCAGTATACAGTGAACTTAAAAAAGCAGGAATTGGTCGTGATGGTAACTATAGTGTAGCGTTATCAGCTGATGAAGGATACACTAGCAATTCAACAGAGTTAAGAAAAGAAAACGGTGAATTTCTTACAGCTACAGGTAAATCATATAAAACATTAGACGGTAACGATAAATATAGAATATACGTTCACGGATACCAATCAGAAAATACAGAAATTGGAGCAGCTAACAGTGGAAGACCAGATGTAGGTGGACGTACAGATATTCCTTTATCAAAAACTGAAGCTCAAAAACTAGCAAAAGAAGCACTTTTATGGAAAGGTAAAGTTCGTGCTAGTGGAAAAAATAACGGTAATAATACCTGGGGAGCGGGTGGACCTTACGAGTACCTAGCAACTGAAATTTATGGTTATACTTACGAACAAGGAACTCACTATGTATATATTACAGATGTGAAAAAACGTTTCAGTTTATCACAAGAAGCAGAGGCAGCAGGCTATTCGATTAAAAAAATTGACCTTAGTAACTTGATTCCAGGTACTGGGTATAATGAAAAAACAGACACAGTAGAAGGGTATGCAGCATCTAACCTTCAAAATGGTGTTTATGATATGCGTTATATCGTAACAGTTGAAAAAGATGGACAATCTCAACAGGTTACTTTCCGTGATTTAACAGCTGGTTGGATTGGCTGGCAAGACTCATCAGCTCCATCTATTTTAGGAACATCTAAAATGGTTACAATCGGAGATGAAGTAGACCATGACATTAAATATGTAGATAACGAGGGAATGAATAAAGATGAAAGAGCTGGATATGTGTATGCAGATAACGGTTCTAAAGTAGTAGCAGGTTCTAAAACTGCTCCATCTACATCAAAAGCAGCAACATTTACAGCTATTGATGGAACAAAAATAAGAACAATGACATCACCTCAAACAGTTAATGCTCATACTACGTTAAATGGTGTTTACACAGGTAAAGACGCTTCAGTTGCAGACGTAATTCCAGGATTAAGTTATAATCCGACAACAGGGAAAATTCATGGAACAGCTTCAGAAGCTGGAATCTATACTGTAGCTGCATTAGCAAAAGACTACAATAACGCTACAAACGCTAAGAATGTTGACTGGAATATGGACGGGCAAGAAGCTCACGAAAATATTACAATTGCAGTAGCACCAAAAATTACAGTATCTAACGTAGAAGCTTATGCAACAAAAGTTCCTGTAACAGTATCAAACGGAGCAAATAAAGCAGAAATCACGATGCCTGATGGGACTGTAACAAACTTAGTTGTCAAAGATGGAAAATGGACTGTAGGCGCAGGAACTACGAATAAAGCAGTAAAAGAAGGCGATCAATTAGCAGATGCTTCAGCAACAGCACCAACTAAATTCGAATTACCTGTAACTTCAGATTCAACACAATATGTAGGAATTAATAGTATCGAAGCAAAAGCCTCTACAGATAAAGTTCGTGCAGATATTCAACGTGAAATTGCAACAGTAAAAGATGCAGCTGGAAAATCTTATACAGCGACATTTAACCGTGCAACAGGTAAATATACTCTTGCTAATGAAGATGCATACGTATTAAAAGATAATGGAGACGGAACATCAACTTTAACAGAACGTCGTGTATATACAGATGCAAAAGCAAATGGAGATGTTGATTTTATTGTTTATGAATTTACACGTACATGGAATTCAACTTCTTCAGCAGCTAATTTAATTGATAAAGTAGCAGAAATTCGTAAAAATGGTGAAGTAACTGCAGTAGGAGACGTAACTCGTACAGTTACAGCTGTGCCAAGAGAACAAACAGCTGATAAACAAGGCCTTATTGTTACAGTGAAGTATGATTCAGCAACAAAACAATGGACAGCTTCTGACGGTTCAACAGTAACAGCTAAAGAATCTAATGCAGGATGGTCAATCGAAACATCTTCAGGATTCAAAGGATATGTATCTTATCGTGAAGCAGTTGGGAATGATGTAGCATCTATCCAAAATGATAAACCGACTGCTTCATCTACAAGCTACGCTGATACACAAGGAAACTCTGTAGATTTACTAAAATCTTCTAAAGCTAATGTAGAATTTGAAGATGTTATTGATGATAAATCAGATGATGCAGAGTCAGAAACTATCAAAACTAAATTAACAGTAACAGCTCCAGATGGAACGAAGAAAGAATTTAACTTAGCAGATGCGGAAGAAAAAGCTTATATTCAAGCACAACGTACAGCTGCAGAAAAAACACAAGCAGCAGCAGCGGCAATTGAAGAGGCTCAAGCGGCACAAAATGAACTAGCTCGTATTCAAGAACAAGTAGACCGTCAAGTACAAATGATTGCAGACGCAGAAGCAGCATTAGCGAACCTAAAACTTCGTACAATTTCTGTAACAGCGAAAGACTTAGCTGAAAAGAAACTTAAAGATGTAAAAGACTTCAAAGCTAGCTTAGATGAGAAATTAAAAGAAGCTCAAGGAAAACTTCCTGAATTAACAGCGAAAGTTACTTCAAGTCGTCAAGAAGCTTTAGAAGCAGAAAAAGCGGTAGAAGCAGCACGTACAGCATTAAAAACAAAAGCTGCAGAAAACTTATCAAATCCAGAAGTTGCAGCTTATACATTAGGTCAATACGGATCTTACAAAGTAACAGTAAGAGCTGTTGACTCAAACGGTGTTGTAACAACTCCAACAGTAGGAAAAACAGATGCTGGAGAAGTTACAGAAGACGCAGTTGCAGAAACAACTTACTACATCGTAGTTTCTAAACCTGAAAAATCATCTGGTGCAGAAGGTCAAGAACAAACTGATTCAATGGAAACAGGATTCAAGACTGGATTACCAAATAATGCAGAAGTATCTGACTACAAACTAGTAGATCCAGTATCAGGTAAGAAAACAGATTCTGTAACGACTGAAGAAGGTACGTATGCTATTGATGGAACTACAGGAGCAGTATCATTTACACCTGCACCAGGCTTTATCGGTAATGCTAAACCATTAACAGTGGCAGCTAACGTAACAATTACAGGAGATGACGGTCAACCAGTAGTAGTAGAATCTACAACGACTTATACACCAACAGTATATGGTGTTAAACCAAAAGATGATAAAACAACTGGAAAACAAGGTCAAGTTCAAACTTCAATTCCAGGAAGTGAAAGATTCTCAGCATTAAATACAACAGCGAATACTCCAGATAATACAAACGTAGACTGGACAACAGCTAAGTACTCATTAGAAGGTGCTAATGAAGAAGGTAAGGTTGTAGTTGAAGGAGAAGGAACATACGCTATTGACCCAACAACAGGTGCAGTGACATTCACTCCAGAACCAAGCTTCAAAGGACAAGCGAAAGGGGTAGAAGTAAAAGTATCTGTAACAGCAACTGATTCAGAAGGAAACAAAGTTGAAGTTACATCTAGTGGAGATTACATGCCAGAAGTTGAAGCAGTAGAACCAACTGCAGAACCTAAAGAAACTTCTGGAAAACAAGGCAGACCACAAACTCAAGATGCAACTACAATGTTCAAAGAAGGTGACAAATCAGCACCAATCGATAAGTCGACAATCAAACTTGTAGACCCAACAGGTGCAGAAGTCACAACAATGCCAGCTCTTAAAGATGGAAAAGAAGTGGGTACTTATACTTTAGACCCAGAAACTGGAGTGATTACATTCCAACCGAATAAAGACTTCACTGGAACACCAGATCCAGCGAAAGTAACTGCGGCAGACAAAAACGGAACAAAAGTTGAAACAACTTACACTCCAACTGTTACTCCAGTAGTACCAGAAGGACAAGATAAAACTACTACAAACCTTCAAGGATTACCTCAACAAAGTAAAGTGAAATTTACCGAAGGAGATCCGGAATTCCCAATCGACGATAAAGTACCTGCGACGTTCGAAGATGGAACGACTACAAAAGTAGTACCAGGAGAAGGTACATACACAGTAGATCCAGATGGAACAGTTCACTTCCAACCAGAAAAACAATTCACAGGTGTAGCTAAAGGTGTAACTGTAAAACGTGTCGATACAAACGGAACACCAGCTACAGCGAAATACACACCGATTGTTAAACCAGTAGTACCAGAAGGATTCGATAACATTACTACAGGAGTACAAGGTCAAGAACAAAAAGGTAAACCTTACTTTAAACCAGGTAATGAAGCAGTGCCGATTAATTACGATGCTCCAGCAACATTACTAGATCCAGAAACGAAGAAACCTGTTCCTTCAAATGAACTTCCAGCGAAAGATCCAGAAGGAAATGTAATCGGTAAGTATACTTTAAATCCGACTACAGGAGAAGTGAAATTCACACCAATAGATAAATCTTATGTAGGGCCAGTACAACCAGTAACAGTTCAACGTGTTGATAAAAACAATACACCGGCAACAGCTGATTATACTCCAGTAATCGTAGGAGTTAAACCAACGGCTAAGCCAGCTGAATCAACTGATGTACAAGGTGCAACTCAAAAACAACCAATTACGTTCAAAGGTGGAACTGCAGACTTAGAAGATCCAGCTGGAAACCCAATTAAATCAGATCCAGTTCCGGTTAATCCAGGTTCAGTTACATTAGTAGGTGAAAATGGAAAACCAACTGATGAAGTAGTTGTAAAAGATCCAAAAGATCCTAATAAAGTAATCGGTAAGTATACTCTTGTAAAAGAGCCTGGTAAAGATCCAGTTGCAGTATACACACCAGAAGACAAAACATACGTAGGAAAAGTTCCGCCGGTAACGATTCAAGCAGCAGATATGAACGGAACTCCAGTAAGAACTACGTACACACCTAACATTAAACCTGTTAAACCAACAGCAACACCAGCTAAAACAACAGATATTCAAGGTAAAGCGCAAACAGGATTACCAGAATTCAAAGGTGGAACAGTATCGATTAACGGTGAAGAGAAAGTTGTTCCAATTGATGAAACAAAAGCTCCAAAACTAATTGATCCAACAACAGGAGAGCCAACTGACAAAGTTGTAGTAGAAGGAGAAGGAACATACTCAATCGAAGATGGAAGAGTTAAATTCCAACCAGAACCACAATTCACAGGAACAGCTACAGGTGTAGAAGTTCAACGTGAAGATACAAACGGAACACCTGTAAAAGCTAAATACACTCCAACAGTAACTCCGGTTAAACCAACAGGAGAAGATGTTACATCAGAAGATATTCAAGGTGCTAAGCAAACAGGTACACCAGTATTCAAAGGTGGAGATGATGAATTCCCTATCGACAATAAAGTACCAGCGAAACTAATCGATCCAGAAACAGGAAAACTAACAGATGAAGTTGTAGTAGAAGGAGAAGGAACTTATACTATCGACAAAGATGGTAATGTAACATTCACTCCGAAAAAAGACTTCACAGGACAAGCGACAGGTGTAACTGTTCAACGTCAAGATACGAACGGAACAACAGTTCAAGCGCGCTACACACCTAAAGTGAAAGGTGTAACTCCAACAGCAACACCAGCTAAATCTAAAGATATTCAAGGTAAACCACAAACAGGATTACCAGAATTCAAAGGTGGAACAGTAACGGTTAACGGTGAAGAAAAAACTGTTGAGATTGATGAAACAAAGGCTCCTAAACTGATTGATCCAGAAACAGGAGAACCAACTGATGAACCAGTAGTAATTCCTGGAGAAGGAACATACACAATTGAAGATGGTAAAGTGAAATTCCAACCAGAACCACAATTTACTGGAAAAGGAGAAGGGGTAGAAGTTCAACGTGTTGATAAGAATGGAACACCAGTAACAGCTAAGTATACTCCAAAAGTAGTACCAGTAACACCAACTGGAGAAGATGAAACATCAGTAGGACCTAAAGGTCAAACTCAAAAAGGAACACCAGTATTCAATGGTGGATCAGCGAAAATCAACGGTAAAGAAGAAACTGTTGAAATTGATAAGGATGTACCAGCTAAACTAGTTGATCCTAAGACAGGAGATCCAGTTGATTCTGTAACAGTTGAAGGCGAAGGAACATACACAATTGATCCTAAGACTGGCGAAGTAACATTTAAACCAGAACTAGAATTCTTAGGAACAGCTACAGGAGTAACTGTACAACGTGTAGATAAAAACGGAACAGAAGTAACGGCTAAATACACTCCAACAGTAACACCAGTAACAGCGACTGTAGACAAAACTTCAGAAGGACCTAAGAATACTCCTCAATCTGAAACTCCAGAATTCACAGGAGATGTTGACTTAGATGTACCACCTACGTTTGATGATGGAACAACTACAAGGGTGGTAGAAGGAGAAGGAACGTATACAATCGATAAAGATGGTAAAGTAACATTCACTCCAGACCCAGAATTCACAGGTACTGCAGATGGTATAACTGTCGTTAGAAAAGATAAATTAGGTAAAACTATTTCTGCTACTTACACACCAACAGTACGTCCGGATACTGAATTTGTAGATGAAAATGGAAATCCAATTAAAGGATATCCAAGCGAAGATGGAACAACACCGAAGAAAGATATTCCTGAGTATCGTTATGTAGAAACAGTAACAGACGAACACGGAAACACTAGACATATCTATAAACAAGTTGTAACCTTCTTCAAGGATAAAGAAGGAAAAGAAATTCCAAATTATCCTGTAGAAAAAGGGACAACGCCGAAGAAAGATAATGTTCCAGAATACAGATTCGTAGAAACGAAGAAACTACCAAATGGAGATACAGAACACGTATACGAAAAAGTTAAAACTTCATTCAAGGATAAAGAAGGAAAAGAAATTCCAAATTATCCAACAGAAGAAGGAAAACAACCGAAGAAAGATATCCCAGGATACAGATTCGTAGAAACAAAACCACTGCCAAACGGAGATACAGAACACGTATACGAAAAAGTAACAACATTCTTCAAAGATAAAGATGGTAACGAAATCAAAGACAAAGAAAGTGGATTTGTAGATAAGAAAGACATTCCAGGCTACCGCTTCGTAGAGACTAAGAAATTACCAAACGGCGATACAGAACACGTTTATGAGAAAGTTTCAACACCACTTATTCCTCAAACAGAGCCAGGTAAACAAATTACAACAACTTGGACAGATGAAAAAGGAAATCCATTGAAACCAATGGAACCAGGTTCTAAAGAACCAGGAACAATTCCAGGTTACGAATATGTGAAGACTGTGACAGATCCAAATGGAAATATCAGACATATCTTCAAGAAAGTTGAGATGCCAACTCCAAGACCGGTTGAACCAAGTCAACCAGTACAACCAGTTTCTCCACAAGAGCCAACAAGCCCTGAGAAACCAGTAACTCCAGACATGCCAGTAGTACCTGAGCAACCAAAACAACCAGCAACACCTAAATATGTTGAGGGTCAAAAAGAATTGCCAAATACTGGTACAGAAGACAATGCCCGTCTTGCGGCACTTGGACTTCTTGGAGTCTTGAGTGGATTTGGTCTAGTATCTCGCAAGAAGAAAGAAGATTAAGATTTCTAATTGATATGATTTGTTAAGAGTGAACAAACTATCCGGGAAACTGATGAATCGAATGATTCATCAGTTTTTTTGATAAGTTAAAAGCCGAATGATGAAATGTTTGGATGAAGCAGCATCTTTAGTACATTAAAATAGAAAGATTAAAAATGGTAATATAAATGTGGTAACAAGCTCTATAAAACCAGTTTCTCCACTCATATAAATTATAAAAATACGATAATTTTAATTAAAATTTAAATAGGTTATTTTTGGAGATAACATCCAAAAAATCATGGTTTAAAATGCGAATTATTTTATTTAAAATTCGTAAAAACCAATTGTAAAGATTGAAAAATATAAAATAAAAACCGAAAGTTTTGTAGAAGTTTGAGATTTCAAAACAAAAGTACTTACAAAATGTTTTAAAAAGCGATATTATAATTATGCATGTTAATTGTGGATAATAAAAATTCCTCTTTTGAGTTTTTGAAGGAGGAATTTTTATTTTTTGATTGACTAACTAACATGATAAAAATTTCCAATTTTTTCCGAAAATGGATTTGCAAATATTCGATAAAAGATGGTAAAAAATGCTTTTAATATTACTAAAAAGAGGATGAATACTTAAAAATAAAATATATTTATTATAAGTAATAAAAATAAGTTTAAAAAATAAAATTTATTTATTATAGTGTAAATTTAAAGCCTGACTACTTGCTTATAAGGAGAGAATATGATATCATTAAACCGTGTATAGTCTGCAAATTTTCGACATGCAAAACGTTGTCATATTAAATGTTTTATAATGCCGATTTTTTGTGCTAAGTACATAAAAATAAAGTAAAACATAAGGAGGTTGTGAGTCTCAATGAAAGGCAAACAACAAGATTTTAGAACGGAGAAGTACATTCGTTACGGTATTCGTAAATACAGCTTTGGAGCAGCATCAGTAGCGATTGCAGCTGGTTTGATGTTCCTAGGTAACGGTGCGGTATCAGCGACTGAAGTACAATCAGCTGAAACAGCTATTTCAACACCTGCTCCTAGTCAAGATGATAAGGAGAAGGAAAAGGCCGAGCTTAAAGCTGAAACAGTAGAAACTGTAAAACCTGAAGTGAAAGCAGAAGAGGCTAAGAAAGTAAACAAGGCTATCCTTGAAGCAAGTGTTGCAACTTTAGAGTCTAAACTTTCAACTGCTAAATATGCAGATGCTACAGTAGTAAGCTCAGCTAAGGAAGTATTGGCAACAGCTAAAACAACTCTAGCTAAGGAAGATGCTAGCCAAGCAGATGTAGATGCACAAGCAGAAACTGTATCAGCATTGAGCACAGTTGTAACTGAGTCAAATACTGCTGGTTTCGACAAGAAACAAGCTGCTGAAAAAGAAGCTGCGAAAGCAGAAGCAGAAAAAACTGCAACTCCAGTTGAAAAAGCTCTTTCAGTAGCAAGAGCAACTCTTACACAAGTATCATCAGAAGCTGAAGTAACCAACAAATTGGCTGAGACTGAACTTGCTAAGGCTGATGTGAAAGAAGAAAACAAGGCAGCAGTTACAGCAGCAGTAGCTAAAAACCAAGCTGTTCTTACTGAAACTAAGGCTCTTCTAGCTGATAAGAGTGTTACAAAAGAGCAAGTAGATGCTCAATTGGAACGCCTTAACGAGTCTATCCTTGCAGTTTACAATGAATTGAAAAATGCAGGAATCGGCCGTGACGGTAAGTTTGCTGTTAACCTAGATGAAGTACAAACAACAGGTCTTAAAGATGCCTCTACTGAAACAGGTACAAAATGGTTAGAAGATCACGGTTATAAAACGCTTGCAGATGTACCAGTGAAAACTATAGAGAATGATAGAGACGAAATTACAAAATTAAATGATCAAATTCAATGGCTAAACTTTTCTGATACATCAGCATGGAGTGGTCTAAAGCCTAACGGTCAACTTCAAGTAGGTGCTAAGTTTACTAAAACGCTTGTTCCTGGATATGTTGTTACATTAACAGTAAAAGAGTTAAAACCTTTTGAATCTACTGAAGTCTATAAAAATCGTGTGGCAGGAACTGCATATCAAGATTCTTATAATCCAGATAAAGAAAATAAATTTAATACTGCTAATAAAATAACAGGGATGGGAGCAAATTCACAGAATAACTATACTCATGTAAGAAAAGCAGGACTTAATACAGGGAGTGAAAAAACAACAATAGCAGCGACCAATGATGCTGGACAATTTAAAAATGGTCAAGCAGCAGGGGTTAAGTTTACTGTAGAAGCTACATATAATGGTAAACCTGTAAAACCAGGTGTAGTTATGACATCTGGAGAAGATATAGGACCATTAGAATCTGAAATTTATACAACCAATGGTACACCGTGGACTTTGGCAGCTGTAGTAGGTTATGGAAGTAACAAAAATGCGTATGTCCCACTTACAAACTTTAATGGTGTAAACGGACATAAAAATATGGTGTTGTGGAATGATCAAGCTACTGTAGATGCTATTAGCGCAAAAATGTTTGCAACGCGTGATGCGGCTACAGCTGGGTTAGGGTCTCAGGTGTTTGGTGGATACCGTAATAATGGTGGATCAGCTACACCGGTAGTATCTTCTTCAAATGTTAGTGAAGTAGGTTTTTATATCGTTACATCTGGTGCACAATCATCAATGTTAGGAATTAAATTCTCTGACTTCGGAGATCTACCAGAATCTTATGGAGATGCAGAACATTTCTTAAGAACAGAAACTACTGACTGGAATACAAAAGCTATTCGACAAATTCAACAACCATACTTAGGTACTGAAAAAGCTGATATTGACTCTGGTCCTGGTAAACGTGTTCGAGGAATTGGCTCAGATGACCAGAACGATAACCCTGATGAAGGTGTTAAACAATTAATTGATCCAGCGGATGTGCATAATAATGTAGATACTGGAGAACCAGAAGTAAAATTAGTAAAAGCTCCAGATAATACATATGAAGTAAATATTACAGCTTCTGTAAATGGGAACAAAAATTTTACCGACAGAACAGAAACGGCATACGTGCGTGGATTCATCGATTTCAACCAAAATGGGAAATTTGATGCGGATGAAGCTTCAGAAATTGTAGAAGTAACTGAAAATAATCAAAAAGTAAAACTTAAATTCCGTAATACACAAATCATCGATACAACAAAAGAAGCGGTTAACTTCCGTGTACGTATTGCAACAACTAAATCTCAAGTAGAAAAACCAGTAGGAATTGCTTACTCTGGGGAAGTAGAAGACAACCAAATCCAAGTAGCTCACCCACCGCGTGGAGATAAAGAAGAAACTACGGGTAAACAAGGCGAAACTCAATCAGTAGGTATCGAATTCAGAACACGTCCATTAGGTGACGATGCATCTGACCTAGGTTCTAACAACGGTAAAACTACATTCAACTCATACGGTAAAATTAACTATTCTGAACAAAGTAATGTAATCAGTCTAGAAACTACTAAGAAAAAACAAGCTGAAGGTGTTATGATTGTAGATCCTAGTGGAAATCTAGTTAAATCATACACTAAAGCAGGTCAAGGTACATATACAGTAACAGATGATAAGGTTACATTTACACCAGAAGCTAACTTTGTAGGTAAAGCTGATGGTATCGTACTACGTGCTGTAGACTCAAATGGCGCATCTACTGGATGGACTGCATTAACAGATCAAAACCAACTTGAAAACATCAATGATGGTACGCATACAACTACTACGAAAACGATGGATGCTGTCTACATTCCAACTGTAACTCCAAAACCAATTACTGCAGAACCAAAAACTTCTAAAGATGTACAAGGTAAAGCTCAAAAGGAAACTCCAGTATTCAAAACTAATGCAGGAACAGATAATGAAGAGGTTATTACACCAAGTGCGACTAGTCCTGCAAAACTTATCGATCCAGTAACAAAAGCGCCTACAGATGCTAAAACTGTAACTGTAGATGGAGAGGGAACTTATACAATTAATCCTGAAACTGGTGAAGTAACATTCCAACCACTTCCAACATTTACAGGTAAAGCAAAAGGAATTGGAGTATCATTAACAGCACCAGTCGGAGTTGATAAAACAGGAGCTAAGGTAACTTCAACTGCAACAACAACCTACACACCAGAAGTAACACCAGTAAAACCAACAGCAGAGCCAGCTACTTCAACAGGACTCCAAGGTGAAACTCAAACAGGAAAACCTACATTCACAGCAGGAGATGTAGAAGTACCAATTAAAGCAGGTTCAGTTAAATTACTAAATGCTAATGGAACTGAAGCTCAAGGGGCAGTACCAGCCTTAGATCCAAATGGAAACAAAGTTGGGGAATACACAGTAGACCCAGCAACAGGTGTTGTAACATTCACACCAACAGATAAGACTTATGTAGGACCAGTAGTACCTGCAAAAGTACAAGCAGAAGATAACAACGGTACTAAAGTTGAAACTAAATATACTCCATCAATCGTAGGAGTTAAACCAACTGCTACACCAGCAGAATCATCAAATATCCAAGGTGAAGCACAATCTGGAACTGTAGCATTTGCACCAGGTAAAGCGACAATCGAAGGTGTAGAAAAATCAGTAGCAATCAAGCCTAACTCAGCAGTTTTACTTGATAAACAAGGAAATCCAGTAATGGCTGGTACTCCAGTAGATGCTGAAGATGCAAATGGAAATAAAGTTGGGGAATACACAATTAATCCAGCTACTAACACAGTAACATTCACACCAACAGATAAAACTTACACAGGTACTGTAGTTCCAGCTAACGTGCAAGCAGAAGATGAAAATGGAACAAAAGTTAAAACAACTTACACTCCAACTATCGTAGGTGTCACACCAACTGCACAACCAGCTGAAACAACAGATGTACAAGGTGTTGAACAATCGAAAGAAGTAACATTCAAACCTGGTAAAACAACTATCAACGGTGTTGAAAAAGAAGTACCAATCGATACTACTTCATTCAAACTATTAGATGAAACTGGAACTCCAGCAGAGTCAGTACCAGCTAAAAACCCAGCAGGAGTTGTTATCGGTACTTACACACTTAAAGTGGTAGATGGTAAAGCAACTGCAGTATTCACACCAACAGATAAAACATATGCAGGAGAAGTTAAACCAGTTACTATCCAAGCTAAAGATACAAATGGAACTCCAGTAATAACAACTTACACTCCAAACATTACTCCGGTAGAGCCAACAGGTAAACCAACAACATCTGAAGGTGTCCAAGGACAACCTCAAGAAGGAACTCCAACATTCACACCAGGTAATGATAAAGTTCCTATGAAGATCGATGCTGAACAACCAGCGAAATTGATCGATCCAGCTACTGGACAGCCAACTGCTGAACCAACAATTCCAGCTAAAGACGCTAAAGGAAACACAGTTGGTACATATACTATTGAACCAACAACAGGTAAAGTTACATTCACACCTAACAAAGACTTCGTAGGTACTCCAGTACCAGCAACAGTTCAAGCGAAAGATGCGAATGGAACACCAACAACAGCTACTTATACACCAACAGTTAAACCAGTGACTCCAGAAGGTATCAACACATTTACAGAAGATATCCAAGGTGTACCTCAAAGTGGAAAACCACAATTCAAACCTGGTAAAACTACAATTGATGGTAAAGAAGTAGAAGTACCAATGGATGACAATACACCAGCTAAACTGGTTGATCCAACTACTGGTCAAGAAGTAACTACTGTAACAATTCCAGGAGAAGGTACTTATACAGTAGATCCAGATGGAACAGTACACTTCACTCCAGATAAACAATTCACAGGAAAAGGTCGAACATTAAAAGTAGTTCGTCAAGATACGAACGGAACAAAAGTTACTGCAGAATACACAGCAGTAGTACACCCGGTAACTCCAGAAGGAACAGAAGTTGTGACTGCAGGTGTTCAAGGTAAAGAACAAAGTGGTAAACCAAACTTTGCTGGTGGTAAAGTAACAATTGACGGTGTTACAAAAACAGTAGACATCGATGAAACTAAACCAGCTAAACTAATCGATCCTAAGACTGGTCAAGAAGCAACTACAGTAACAATTGATGGAGAAGGAACTTATGAAGTTTCAGAAAATGGAACAGTAACATTCACTCCAGAAAAAGGATTTATAGGAAAAGGTACAGAGCTTACTGTTAAACGTGTTGACTTAAATGGTACGCCAGCACTTGGTAAATATACAGCGGTAGTAATTGGTACAAAACCAACTGCAGAACCATCAGTAACTTCAGACATTCAAGGTCAAACTCAAAGTCAAGCTGTTAAATTCAAAGGTGGAACAGTTGAAGTAGAAGACCCAATTACAAAAGTTAAAACACAAGAAACTGTAGCCATTGATCCATCAACTTACACATTATTAAATGAAAATGGACAACCAGCAGATTCAGTTCCAGCTAAAAACCCAGCAGGTGATGTAGTAGGTACATACACTCTTGTTAAAGAAGAAGGTAAAGATCCGGTTGCAGTATTTACTCCAACAGATAAATCTTACACTGGAGAAGTTAAACCAGTAACTGTTCAAGCGAAAGATACGAATGGAGTTGCTGTAACAACAACTTACACTCCAAATATCACACCTGTTAAACCAACTGCAAAAGCAGCTACATCAGAAGGAGCACAAGGTCAAGAGCAAAGTGGAACTCCAACATTCACTGAAGGACACGAAAAAGCTCCAATCGATAAAACTGTACCAGCTAAACTTGTTGATCCAACTACTGGTCAACCAACTGACGAAAAATCAGTAACAGTACCAGGCGAAGGAACATACACAATTGATCCAGATACAGGAGCAGTAACGTTCAAACCAGAACCAAACTTCACAGGTAAAGCAAAAGGTGTTGAAGTTCAACGTAAAGATACAAACGGAACTCCAGCTACAGCTAAATACACACCAACAGTTAAACCTGTAACGCCAACATCAGATGACGTAGTATCTGAAGATATTCAAGGTGCTAAACAAACTGGAACTCCAGTATTCACACCAGGTAAAACAACAGTTAACGGTCAAGAAGTGACTGTAGACCTAGACCCTGAAGTTAAACCAACATTAGTAGGTGCTGATGAAGAAGGTAAAGTGGTAGTGCCTAATGAAGGAACATACACAATCGATGAAAATGGTGTAGTAACATTCACTCCAGAACCAAACTTCACAGGTAAAGCTAGCGGAGTAACAGTTAAACGTGCTGATAAAAACGGAACTGAAGTAACTGCTAAATACACACCAACAGTTAAACCAGTAACACCGACAGCTAAAGATGCAACTACAACTGATGTTCAAGGTGCAACTCAAAAAGGAACTCCAGTATTCACAGCTGGTAAAACAACAGTTAACGGTGTAGAAAAAACAGTAGAATTATCTGATAAACCAGCTAAATTAGTAGATCCGAAAACAGGAGATCCTGTAGATTCAGTGACTGTAGATGGAGAAGGAACTTACACAGTAGCTCCAGACGGAACTGTAACATTCACTCCAAATAAAGACTTCACGGGACAAGCAACAGGTGTAACAGTTAAACGTGAAGACAAAAACGGAACACCAGTAACTGCGAACTACACTCCAGTAGTATTACCAGTGACACCAACAGGAAAAGATGTAACCTCTATCGGTGAAAAAGGTGCAAAACAATCAGAAACTCCAGTATTCAAAGCAGGAACTACAAAACTGAATGGTAAAACTGTAACAGTGCCAATCGATGAGAAAGTAGCACCAACATTCGAAAATGGTACAACAGAAAAAGTAGTACCAGGCGAAGGAACATACACAATCGATAAGAATGGAAAAGTAACATTCACTCCAGAAAAAGACTTTGTAGGTAAAGCAACAGGAGTAACAGTTAAACGTGTTGACGAAAATGGAACGCCAGTAACAGCTACTTACACACCAACAGTATTAGGTAAAACATCTACTAAAGATGTAACATCTGAAGGTCCAAAAAACACTCCACAGTCAAATACTCCAGAGTTCAAAGGAGATGTGGATACAACAGTACCGCCAACATTCGAAGATGGCGCAACTAAAAAAGTAGTACCAGGCGAAGGAACATACACAATCGACAAAGACGGTAAAGTAACGTTCACTCCAGAGGAAAACTTCGTAGGAACAGCTACTCCAGTAGAAGTAGTACGTAAAGATAAGAATGGAAGAACAATCCAAGCTTCTTATACACCAACTGTACGTCCAGATACTAAATTTGTAGTAGTAGGTAAAGATGGTAAAGAAACTGAACTTATCCCATCTAAAGATGGTAAGAACCCATCAGAAACTATTCCAGGATACAAAGTTGTGAAGACTGAAACGGATGAAAAAGGGAATACGAAACATATCTACGAACCAGTAACAACTAAACACGTAGATAAGAACGGTAACCCAATCCCAGGAACAACAACAGAAGAAGGAACAACTGATCCTAAGACATTGAAAGAAGTTCCAGGATACAAACTTGTTGAGACTAAGACACTTCCAAATGGAGATACAGAACATGTCTACGAAAAAGTAACGACATCATTCGTAGATACTGACGGACACGTAATCGAAGGAACTACAACTGAGGAAGGAACAACTCCTAAGAAAGATATCCCAGGCTACCGTTTCGTAGAGACTAAGACACTTCCAAATGGAGACACAGAACACGTCTACGAAAAAGTCACAACTTCATTCAAGGATAAAGAAGGAAAAGAAATTCCAGGAAATCCAACAGAAGAAGGTGAACAGCCTAAGAAAGATATCCCAGGATATGAGTTTGTAACAACTACAACTGATAAAGATGGAAACGTAACTCACGTTTACCGTAAAGTAGTTAAGACAACTACATCATTTGTAGATGAAAGTGGTAAACCAGTTTCACCAAATGAAGAAGGTAACCAACCTAAGAAAGATATCCCAGGATATGAGTTTGTAACAACTACAACTGATAAAGATG
>ERZ1674051.178-NODE-178-length-17953-cov-35.505084_pt1 | contig 17953 bp, 20 predicted proteins | sample MGYA00581125_ERZ1674051 | MGnify/ENA primary metagenome ERZ1674051 (study PRJEB41354, sample SAMEA4873326) | human saliva metagenome | biome: human-associated habitat [ENVO:00009003]; feature: mouth environment [ENVO:08000002]; material: saliva material... | reverse complement strand
AGATGAAAACAAAAATAATTGTGATTGTTGGACCGACTGCAGTTGGAAAAACAGCCCTTGCCATCGAAGTTGCAAAGCGTTTTAATGGCGAAGTGGTTAGTGGAGATAGCCAGCAAGTCTATCGAGGTCTGGATATAGGGACGGCTAAGGCTAGTCCAGAAGAGCAGGCAGCTGTTCCTCATCATTTAATCGATGTTAGAGAGGTAACCGAGTCTTACTCGGCTTTTGATTTTGTTTCAGAAGCTAAGAAGGCTATTGAGGATATTCAAAGCCGTGGCAAGCTAGCTATTATTGCTGGTGGGACTGGGCTTTATATCCAGAGCTTGCTTGAAGGCTACCACCTAGGTGGTGAGACTCCTCATGAGGAGATTTTAGCTTATCGAGCTAGTTTGGAGCCATATTCAGATGAGGAATTAGCCCATTTGGTGGAGCAAGCAGACCTTGAGATTCCCCAGTTTAATCGTCGTCGTGCGATGCGTGCCTTGGAAATTGCCCATTTTGGTCAGGATTTGGAAAATAAAGAGAGTCTATATGAACCGCTGATTATCTGCTTGGACGATGAGCGCAGTCAGCTTTATGAGCGTATCAATCGCCGAGTAGATCTAATGTTTGAGGCTGGGCTTTTGGATGAGGCTAAGTGGCTCTTTGCCCATTATCCAGATGTGCAGGCAGCCAAGGGCATTGGCTACAAGGAACTCTTTCCGTATTTTCGTGGGGAGCAGACTTTGGAGGAAGCTAGTGAGAGTCTCAAACAGGCGACCCGCCGTTTTGCCAAGCGTCAGTTGACCTGGTTCCGTAATCGCATGCAGGTCACCTTTTATCAAATAGGAGAATCTGGTGTGCAAGACCGCATTTTAAGCCAGATAGAGGAGTTTTTAGATGATTGAAACGGAGAAAAAAGAGGAGCGGGTTCTGCTCATTGGTGTGGAATTGCAGGGCATGGACAGTTTTGACCTCTCCATGGAAGAATTGGCCAGTTTAGCCAAGACAGCTGGAGCAGTTGTTGTAGATAGCTACAGACAAAAACGTGAAAAATATGATTCCAAGACCTTCGTCGGCTCTGGTAAGCTAGAAGAAATTGCGCTCATGGTGGATGCAGAAGAAATTACCACTGTCATCGTCAACAATCGTTTAACTCCACGGCAAAATGTCAATCTAGAGGAAGTTCTGGGTGTTAAGGTCATTGACCGTATGCAGTTGATTTTGGATATCTTTGCCATGCGAGCTCGAAGCCATGAAGGGAAGCTCCAAGTCCACCTAGCCCAGCTCAAATATCTCTTGCCTCGCTTGGTTGGTCAGGGAATTATGCTCAGCCGTCAGGCAGGGGGAATTGGTTCCCGTGGACCTGGTGAAAGCCAGCTGGAGCTGAATCGTCGTAGTGTTCGAAACCAAATTACGGATATCGAGCGCCAGCTCAAGGTGGTTGAGAAAAATCGGGCGACTGTCAGAGAAAAACGTTTGGAGTCAAGCACCTTTAAGATTGGTTTGATTGGTTACACCAATGCTGGGAAATCAACCATCATGAACACTTTGACCAGTAAGACACAGTATGAAGCAGACGAGCTCTTTGCGACTTTGGACGCGACAACTAAGAGTATCCATCTGGGAGGCAATCTCCAAGTAACTTTGACAGATACAGTTGGCTTTATCCAAGATTTGCCGACAGAGTTGGTGTCCAGTTTTAAGTCAACCTTGGAAGAAAGCAAGCATGTGGACCTTCTGGTTCATGTTATCGATGCCAGCAATCCTTACCATGAGGAGCATGAAAAAACAGTCCTGTCCATCATGAAAGATTTGGACATGGAAGATATTCCTCGCCTGACCCTTTATAATAAAGCGGATTTGGTGGAGGATTTCACGCCTACCCAAACGCCTTATGCCCTCATTTCTGCCAAGTCTGAGGATAGTCGTGAGAACTTGCAGGCACTATTTTTAGAGAAAATCAAGGATATTTTTGAATCTTTTACCCTGCGCGTGCCTTTTTCTAAGTCCTACAAGATTCACGATTTAGAAAGTGTTGCGATTCTGGAAGAACGTGATTATCAGGAGGACGGCGAAGTGATTAGAGGCTACATTTCTAAGAAAAATAAATGGAGGTTAGAAGAATTTTATGACTGATATCAAAATCTTAGCTCTAAAATATGGGGGCTATACAAGTCTAGACAAGGTCTATCTGGATCAACTTCTAGCTGGTAAAACAGAGCAAGAGCAGTTGGCACTAATCACTCCTCCGCCTAGCGTGGTCAATGCTTACTTTGCAGAACTCTACCAGAAAAAGAGTCCTGAAGCAGCGACGGATTATTTTGTGGAACTCAGTCAAGAACTGAATCTTTACAATACTGAGCCAAGTTTCACCCTAGAAAATAAGCCTTTTATTCGGCTTAATCTGTCTGGCAAATCCTTTGGTTTTTGTTATGAGAGTGAGGGTCTTGGTCGGATTTTCTCTGAAAATGAAGAGGTTATTTCAGAAGATTTGCTCTTTGAAATTGCGCAAATTTTCCCCCATCAACTAGTCTTTGAAGAGTCTGGTAAGATTTTCATGAAGGCTGTTGGAGATGAGGAAGTTGTTAGCATGGAGAGTCTCACAGCTTTGACTGATTTGGAAAGCTTGGCTGATGGTCGCAAGCGTCTTAAAGGTTACAGCCAAGAGGAGTTATTACAAGAAGCTGCTGCTTTTTCTGGCAAGCGCTATTTCCGATCGGAAAACCGCACAGCCATGTTATATATTGATTAATTAGAAAGTATCGAATGGATATTCAATTTTTAGGAACGGGGGCAGGTCAGCCCTCTAAAGCCCGCAATGTTTCAAGTCTCGCCCTGAAGCTCTTGGACGAGATTAACGAAGTCTGGCTCTTTGACTGTGGAGAAGGAACGCAAAATCGCATTCTGGAAACAACGATTCGACCACGCAAGGTTAGCAAAATCTTTATCACTCACTTGCACGGAGACCACATTTTTGGCTTGCCAGGTTTCCTTTCTAGCCGTGCCTTTCAAGCCAATGAAGAGCAGACAGATTTGGAAATCTATGGACCGCAAGGGATTAAGTCCTTTGTCTTAACCAGTCTTCGTGTGTCAGGTTCTCGTTTGCCCTACCGCATTCATTTTCATGAGTTTGACCAAGATTCTCTAGGAAAAATCCTTGAGACCGATAAATTTACTGTGTATGCAGAGGAGTTGGATCACACTATTTTCTGTGTTGGTTATCGTGTCATGCAAAAGGATTTGGAAGGAACGCTGGATGCTGAAAAACTCAAGGCAGCTGGTGTCCCATTTGGCCCGCTTTTTGGAAAAATCAAAAATGGTCAGGATGTTGTTCTAGAAGATGGAACTGAAATCAAGGCAGCTGACTATATCTCAGCTCCCCGTCCAGGTAAGATTATCACTATTCTTGGAGATACTCGAAAAACCAATGCTAGTGTGCGTCTGGCTGTCAATGCTGATGTCCTAGTCCATGAGTCCACTTATGGCAAGGGTGATGAAAAAATTGCCCGCAACCATGGTCACTCAACCAATATGCAGGCAGCGGAGGTCGCAGTAGAAGCAGGTGCAAAACGCCTCTTGCTCAACCATATAAGTGCCCGTTTCCTCTCAAAAGATATCAGCAAGCTCAAGAAAGATGCGGCAACTGTTTTTGAAAATGTCCATGTGGTCAAAGACTTGGAAGAAGTGGAAATCTAACAGATTGAGAAAGGATAAGTATGCCTACTATTCTGATTACCGGAGCTAGCGGTGGTCTAGCCCAAGAAATGGTCAAACTCCTGCCAGATGACCAGCTCATCTTGCTTGGTAGAAATAAAGCAAAATTAGCTCAACTCTACGGAAATCATCCCCATGCAGAATTGATTGAAATCGACATTACCGATGATTCAGCCTTAGAATCTCTGGTAACTGATCTCTATCTCCGCTATGGCAAGATTGATGTCTTAATTAACAACGCTGGTTACGGGATTTTCGAGGAATTTGACCAGATTTCTGACCAAGATATTCACCAGATGTTCGAGGTCAATACCTTTGCTTTGATGAATCTGTCTCGTCGCCTTGCTGCTCGTATGAAGGAAAGCCGAAAAGGCCATATCATCAATATCGTCAGCATGGCAGGTTTGATAGCTACTGGTAAGTCTAGTCTTTACTCAGCGACAAAGTTTGCGGCTATTGGTTTTTCAAATGCTTTGCGCCTCGAACTCATGTCCTACGGTATTTATGTAACGACGGTTAATCCAGGGCCAATCCGTACAGGATTTTTCGACCAAGCCGACCCAGATGGAACCTATCTCAAGTCGGTTGACCGCTTCCTGCTAGAACCAGATGCAGTAGCTAAAAAGATTGTTAAGTGTATAGGAAAAAACAAACGAGAAATCAATCTTCCGCTCTTGTTGAACTTGGCTCATAAGTTTTATATCCTCTTTCCTAAGCTCGCTGATAAGTTGGCAGGGGAAACTTTTAATTATAAATAAAAAAGTTGTTCCTAAAATGGAGCAACTTTTTTGACGATTAGAATAAATCAATTCCAGTCTTATTTAATGCATGGCAATGATAAGTGAAGGCGTTGATAAAATTAGAGTAGTATTGCTGATCAATAAATTTTGCGCTTTGAAGATAATTAAATAGATTTTTCGCTAAAGGAATAGCCTCAGGTTTATTCCATCTAAATTGATTGTAAACATGTTCAACTTCTAGAAACATGAGGGGAATAGCTAGATAGCCTCGTTCGAAGGTCTGAAGTGATTTAATTTTTTTAATAATATCATCAGCCTTTTGATAGTAACCCAGTTCAGAGAAATATTTTACGGAGAAAGTGAGAGCATTTAAAATACGGATGTAGGTGTCAGTATTAGCACTTTCTTTGTACATAAGTAGTAATTGTTTGGTCATATGGTCAATGAGTTCCATCGGGCAATGATTGACGATAACACGATAAATTTCAAGTTCGATACTATTAAAGACATCCGATTTCATTAAATGCTTGATAATGTTTTGAATTCTGGCAATGGTTTCTGGACTCTTTGATATGGTTGGATAATGTCTTAATTTAATAGATTTAAAAATCATTTCTGCTTGAAGTGGATTGTCTTTTAGATAGACATCAAATAATTTTTCGTATTCTTCAATGTAAGTGAGGATATCTTCTTCATGGACCACATGCTTGCCAAATTCAATAGCAGGTAATTCTAAGCAGTCTCCACCTTTATTTGCATAGGCGAGAACAAAATCATTCCATTCAACTCCGATAACAATTAAAAGTTTGGCAAAGTTTTCAAGTGAAATTCCTTTTTCTCCTTTTTCAAATTGACTTAGGAACTGTGGTGATACGATATCTGAGGCGGCTTCCTTTAGGCTGAGTCCTCGTGCTTCGCGCAGGTACTTAAATGTAGCTCCAAATGGGTATAGATTTTCCATAAATAATCTCCTTACATACTTCTAAGACTATTATACAAAAATTTAGAGAAAAAAATGGAGAAAGAAAACTATAGTTACAAAATACTAGAATTCTATGCTATTTTTTATTTTTATGAACAAGATTGAAACTATAGTTTAAATAGCGAAAAATTTAAATATCTATTATGGTATGATATGGGAAAGAATAGCTAATAAAACAGGCTTGTTATACTAGTATAACAAGGATTGACTTACAACTCAATCCTATTCTATCAGTCATTAAAGGAGAAAAAGAAATGGTAAAAATTTGAAGAATTGATACTAGAAAAATATCATATATACTTTTACAATTACAAGATAGTTATCATAAATTTTTAGAAAAATAGAAATATATAAGGAGTTTTGTTATGAAAAACAGAAAAATGTTGGCCTTTTCTTTACTAGCTGGTGCTTTATTGTCAGTAGGTTATGTAATATCTAAACCAACAGAAGTTCACGCTTTAACAGATATGAGTGTAAAAGATACTCAAAATCCTTTGAAAATCACCTTGATACAGACAGCTGGAGGTGATACAGTGGATACACTTTTGGTTGACCTTCAAAGAAGTTCTACAACTACTGATAATACAGCTCTTGATTTTGATATAGTTAATGAAGATACCGGTGCACTTGCTTCTTCATCCTTTTTTGGTAGATTTAGAGGAAGTAATAGAATAAAAGAGGGAATTAATATAGTCTTAGTAAAAGATGGGAACTACCATCTAGATATTTACAGTTCAGGTGATTTTGGAAAACGTTACTTCGGACGTTCAGAAGTTTTTAGAATCTCTAGAGGTGAATATTATCCGATTAAAAAGGTAGAGATACCAACAGCGACAGAAACTCCAAAACCAACCACTAACTCTAACTCAGGTCAGACTGGCTGGTCAGGTTCTTCTTACTACCAAGCAGGTGTTAAAGTAGTGAATCAATGGATTTTTGATGTTCAGTACAATTCTTACTTCTACCTAAATGCGTCAGGTAACTTTGTTCAAAATGCTTGGTCAGGTAACTACTATCTTAAATCAGGTGGCTATATGGCTAAAAGCGAATGGATTTACGATAAAAACTATAGTTCATACTATTACTTGACATCAGAAGGTAGCTATGCACGTAATACTTGGGTAGGTAGCTATTACCTCAAATCAAATGGTAAAATGGCTAAGAGCGAATGGGTCTATGATAGCAGCTATCAATCTTATTATTACCTAACATCTGAGGGTAGCTATGCTCGTAATACATGGATAGGTGACTACTATCTCAAGTCAAATGGTAAGATGGCAGTCAACGAACGGACCCCAGATGGCTACAAAGTAGATGGCTCAGGTAAGTGGGTTAAATAAATTTTTTTGAACTGGGAGAATAGAGAAAATAATGGAAAAACATGAAAACCAAATGAACGAAGAGATAATCGTAGAAAAAGTCGAAGATACTGAAGAAGTGACCGTAGAAAAAGTCGATGAGACTACGGAAAGAATGGAAGAATCAATTAATGAAGTAGTTACAGAGAAGCCTGATAGAGTAGAAGCACTCAAAAAAGAGGCGTCAATTTTTGTAGATAAAGCTGGAAAACAAATCGAAAATCTAGATATGGATGGTTTGATTGAAAAAATTAAAAAATTATTTGAAACAAAACCTCTACAATCTATCGGAATTAGCCTAGCTATCTTTCTTGTTCTGTTCTTTGGAATTCGTAAATTAACTAGTGATCCATTAGATGGAACTTATGAAATTTTAACAAAACGTGATCATTTAGTCATGGTGATTAAAGGAAATTCTGGGACCGTCATCTCTGAAGATTCAGACGGAGACAAAGAAAAAAGATTAGTGAAAATTGATAAACAAAAGAAAGTATTGACAATCACAGACACTAAAGGAAGAGAATTAGGAAAAACAAAATATATGTTAAAAGATAAGGAACTCTATCTTCAAGAGCCAGATCAAACCTTTAACCGAGTAAAATAGACTACACATTCAAAGCTTACCTCAGTACCCTAAAAGTTACTGAGGTAGGAAATTGTATACAGGGAGAATATCATATGAAATTTAAAAAATTAATAACTCTAGCCAGCTTGGTTGGCCTAATTACTTTCTTATTGCCTGTTGTTTCATCAGGTAATCAATCACTAGCTCCAGTAAGTGAGTACGTAGTTGATTATCTAAATGCACCTTCCCGATTTATGGTATTTATTGTTTGGTACGGTGCATTTGTAATCACTTTATTATTATCTTTATTTATAGTAAATAGAAGAGTGATAGCAATTATTCAGTCACTTGTTATTATTTTATTAAGTGCATTTAGTTTGTTTATTCACTTTACATTCTTGAATGAAATAGTTGGTAGAGCACAATTAGGTTACGGAGCTATTCTATATTTTATCTGTGCTTTGATAAATATTTTTGCGGCGATTATGATTATAAAAGGTGCTAAAGCTACTAATAAACGGATTGATTAAATAACTTCTTTTCAGTAGTAGTTGGGATGGATGTACTGGTAATAGCAGATTTTTTAATAAAATAGAAAAAAAGATGGAGAATGAAGTGGAAGAGAAATCAGTATTATTAGAAAATTTATTAGAAAGTAATTCCTCTAACAAAATAGAGAAAATGATGAGGCAAAGATATGCAGATATCCAAGCTTCAGCAAATCATCTATAATCGTGATACTAAACTAATAGAAATATCTAAAAAATGGTGGAAATTTTGGAATTAATAAAAAATCATAACAATATTTGTACAATAACTGTTATACTTTTATGGAAAAATAAATAATATTTAGGAGTCTCTTATGAAAAAAAGAAATGCTTTACTTTTCTTAGGCGTATTACTTGCTAGCGCTAGTTTAGCAGCTTGTTCATCATCTATGAATACAAAAGGAAAAGGTATCACTCAATTAATGAACGAAAATCAAGAGAGAGTTTTCTATCTTGTGTCGGATTCTAATGATGATGACCTACCTGGAAAAGATGAAGATATAGAATACGTATATATCACAAAAAGCGGAAAACTGAAAGGGTACCAAATAGACGTAAATTTTCATATGGATGAAGTTGTAGGTAAAAACATCGATGAAGTTAGAAAGTTAGCTGAGGAAAAATCCAAAAAAACTTTTGAAATCGATAAAGTTACAGCTAGGGTAGAAACGGATTCGTCAGGGAATAACACTACAGAAGAAAAGATAAAAATATCTTGGTACCAAAATAAAGCAGATTATCGTACTTACAAATCTCTAACCTATGGACAAATCCGTGATAGATACTATGCCGGATATAATTCAGGGCGTTCCAGATCCGACTACAATTCTGCACAACTACTCGTTACCGAAGTTTCTAAAGGAAATGTAATAGACTTTGATAAAGCAGATGGTAAAATTGTAGAAGAATCACACCAATAAACAAATTAAGTATCAAATAAAATTCTTTGATGACATTGTAGCTCTTCTTAGATGAACGATAATCACCAGATTTTAATTTACGTTCTATCTTTTCAAAATTAACAACAGCATTATAATCATCCAATGCCAAATCCAAACGAGTTATTCTAGCCTTTAAATCTAATAACAATTAAAAAAAACTGTTCCAGTCACTATCAATCTTTTGAGCTAAATCTGTGCATCTCTGACCTGTCCAAACATAATTCCTAGACATCGATGAATTAATCATTTTATAGAGTTATTCCATGTTTTCTTGACGACAAAAAACCTAGACTGTTTTTATAAACTTCTATTTTAGGTAAAATTTGGTATCCTAAATGGGTTGACTTTATTAATACGCTAATTGATGATGATAATAAACAACTTATTAAAAATTCGGGTATGAGACAGTCTGATTATGATAGACAGATTAAACGTGAACAAGAAATTAAAGAAGAGCAACAGCAGTGTGAAATAGAGATGCAAGAAGCTGCAGGAGCTCTAGTGGCTTTTGGTAGTGGATGGTATCCCAAAGCTTATTATTTCATAGAAGCTATAGAGTTTTTTATCGGAGCTTTAGAAAATTTCAAAGCTGATAATATGAAGGAACTTGTAAATTTATATGATGATACGAAATATAAAGAATTACAGTTGAACTATCAGAAAGAAATGTTACAGTTACAAAGGGAACAATATATTGATACTAAGAAAATGCTTCAAGAATTAAGATATAACAATTATGTTCAAACTTTGCAATTACAGCAGTTAGATGGAATTCGTAGAAATACAGAAGAAGCAGTTGATTACCTAAGAAATTTACGTGTTCAGGAAAATCATTACCATACGCATAACCATTACCATCAAAATAATATTTATTAATTTATATAGGTGACATTAAAATTAGAGATAATATGAAGAAAATTATAAACATGATGACCTGTCTGGGTTTATTTTGCGGCTTATTTTCACTAGTGAATTCAGCCCAAGCTGACAGTACTGACTACAACCAACTATTGCCACAAATTACCGAGAAGTGGGAGAGCAAACATCTATTTGAAAATAATGCTAATAGACTTGGTTACGCTTTGAAAGACATTGATAGAAATGGGACTGATGAATTATTAATTGGTCTTACTAATGGTGAAAAATGGGAACTGTTTGAAGTATATTATATGAATGGTAATACTCCAACTCCCTTATTTGATAGATTTTGGGATACAAGTCTTAGAATGGGGACAGTTATTAATACCTACACCGATGGAAGTATTATTGTTTTTGAAAGTGTTCCAGGCATTATGTCATATAGATTGTTTCAACTTTCTAAAGAAAATAAGGAGCCAACGTTAATTAAAAAAGGTGAATTTAGAGCAGGAGAAGGTGATCTGGATGACTTAAATCTTGATTCTAAAACAAAAATAGACACTTCAATTATTGAATATACTTCTCTAAATCTCCCAATCATCGGAGATAATATGGATCCTAATCCTCCTATGCCAAAGTCTCTTTTGGATGCTAAAATTGGAGATGAAATTCCTTTGCCATCAGAATTAGTAGGTACTTGGATTAATAAAGAGCCAAATAATGGGACTAATCCTGGTAGAGCTTCATCACTTATTTTAGGAGAGGATGGAAGCTACACTGGAACTTTTAAAGATGGAGATATTAGAGGAAAATTATCTGGTCTTAAAAAAGTGAGTGAGAACGGATTTATTGTTCTAACAGAAAATCAAGAGAAGGATTTTTTCTCTTTCAGTATAGGCTTAGGTGGTGGTTTGCCTCCTGGTCATCGACTCGAACATGGTATGGTACTAGAAGGGCGAACTTTATATAATGTATTGTGGGTAGTAAAAGAAGGGGAGGAAGACTATTCTAAACCTACCAAGCTAGTAACTTTTGTAAATCCAACTTATGGTCCTAAGAAAATCGAGAAAAAGGTAGAGCAAGAAGTAGCGAAACAAGGCGATACAGCAGCAGAATCAACTCAAGATAGTAGTGAGGAGACAAAGCCAGAAGAGAAACTATTCGGAAACAATCCAGTGTTTATCATTGTTGCAGGAGCTGGACTTGTCCTTGTTGTAATCCTATCTATATTTTGGTTTAAAAAATAAGATTTTATGAAATCCCCTTGATTTACTATTAGAGAAAAAACCTCAAAAACTAGGGTTGAAAGCTAGTTTTTGAGGTTTTTAGGTTATTCGATTTAGAGTGATTCTCAACTATCAAACTGGACTTCTTCTAGTAGATAGTCGATAAAGCGTTCGCCCATCTTAGATAGGCTGGTTTTTTCATGCTGGATATAGACCAGCTCAATGGGGTCATCAATATCCAGTGGGATAGAAACGATATTGTCTCCGTTGAGGTTGCTGTTCAAAATACCTGTCGCAATGGTATAACCATCCAAACCAATCAAGAGATTAAAGAGGGTAGCACGGTCGCTGACTACGATAGATTTTTTGTGGTATTCCTGCGAGAGAATCTCTTCTGAAAAGTAGAAGGAGTTATGAGTTCCTTGATCATAGCTGAGGTAAGGGAAGTTCTCCAAATCAGATAGTTTGACCTTGTCTTTCTTTGCCAGAGGATTGGTCTTGCTGACAAAGATATGCGGTTGGGCGGTGAAGAGATGGTGAGCCAGCAGGTGGTTGTCATCCAGCATCTTGGTTAAAACATCACGGTTGTAGCTGTTCAAAAATAGGACACCGACCTCACTACGGAAGTTCTTGACGTCGTCGATAATTTCCCAAGTACGAGTTTCACGAAGAAAGAGCTCATATTTCTCCATATCGCTTTTCTTGAGCAGAGAGACAAAGGCATTGACTACAAAGGCATAGTGCTGGGAGGAAACGCTAAAGAGTTCGCGGTGGGCGACAGGATTTTTATAGCGTTCTTCCAGAAGCTGGGTTTGCTCGACAACTTGACGGGCATAAGAGAGGAACTCCATCCCATCACGGGTCAAGGTGATACCCTTTGGATTGCGGATAAAGATTTCAATCCCCATTTCATTTTCCAAATCTCTCACAGCATTGGAAAGACTTGGTTGGGTGATAAAGAGTTGCTTGGCTGCCTCATTCATGGAGCCAGTTTCGACGATTTTGATAATATAATGTAATTGTTGAATTCTCATGTTTTTATTGTACCACACTTGCGTCAGAATCGCCAAAGAAGATAGGAAAATCAGGGGGAGTGTGTGAGTCTCTGTAAAGTAGTTAAGAAGAAATTTTTAAACCATTTAGTAAATAAGATTAAAAATTTTACTCGAAAATAAGAAATTTGCACGATTTACTCATTACTTATCCAATACTAGAGTTTATACTAGTTACTGTAAAGATGATCATCTAAAAGAAGGAAGTAACCTTATGGCTAAAAATACAAGTCGTCCAGAGATTGATTCTCTAAGTTTCGAGGTTGAAAACCAAGAACTTTTCGGGAAATTACAAGCTAGTGGTACACAGCTTTTAAAATGACACTAGCAGGCCGCTGTGGATTGTGTTTCACCTGTTTCTATGAGTGTACGACAAATAATGTTCGCTGTTAGATAAAACAAAAGGAAAATTCTAGTGTTTTATTACAAAACATTGACAACATTTTGATTTGGTGTTATATTTACGGGGAGAAATACAAATAAAACAAGACAACTTTGAGATTGATTCTTTGGATTATGGAAATTAATAGCCAAGAATTAGATGGTAAATCCGCTGCTGTGTGGCGTACGGCTGTTAGATTAACAGCACAGGGGCGCTGTGGTTGGTGATTTACATATTCTTATGAATGTATTTCGCCAAACGTGCGCTGTGGATAAAACTCTCTATTTTTTGACAGGAGGATAAAATGGAAGGAATTATTGGAACACTAGAATTCTATGCACCTGTACTGGCCTTAGGAGTTGTTGTCATAGGGATTGTTTACTTTATGAAAAAAAGAAACGATCGCAAATAATCAACATCGACCGATACCTGAAAAAGGCATCGGTTTTTTTATTACTTGAATATATTGCACAAAATACTCATGCCAAACATTGAAAGGAACCGTATAATGAGAGAGTAATAAAGAAACGGAGGAATGAAATGATGAAACAGCTTATTGTGACAGGATTAACGAAAACATTTGGTCAAGGGGATAATATCGTTCATGCTTTATCAGATGTGAACTTGTCCGTTGAAAAAGGTGAATTTCTGGCAATTATGGGGGCCAGTGGTAGTGGAAAAACAACACTCCTCAATTGTATTTCAACGATTGATAAACCAACATCAGGTGAGATTCGATTTGAAGATTTTGACATCATCCATGCCAAGGAAAATGAACTAGCTGACTATCGTGCTAAAAACATTTCCTATATTTTCCAAGCCTACAACTTGGTGGAAACCTTGACGGTCTATGAAAATATCGTTCTACCTCTTCAAATTCAGGGGAAAAATATCAAAAAACATCAGGATAAGATTGAGGAAATTTTGGATAAGTTGGCCATCCAAAACTTAAAAGATAAGTTTCCTAATCAGTTATCAGGTGGTCAGCGACAACGTGTGGCAACTGCTAGAGCCTTGATTGATGATTCTAAACTGATTATCGCAGATGAGCCGACAGGAGCCTTGGACTCTGCCAATTCTGAAAAACTGATGGCGCTTTTGCAGGAAATCAATAAAAGTTTTGGTATTACCATTTTATTGGTTACGCATGCCCCTGCTGCAGCCAAGTACTCTTCACGGATGGTGCTACTTAGCGATGGAAAGATTATGGATGATTTGGAACGTAACAGCTTATCTAATGAACAGTATTTGCAAGAGATTTACAGCCGTACCAGATAGGAGGGGGAGAGTATGTATCCAAAATTGATTTTACGAAATGTATTTCGAAATTTACAGACCTATACCATCTATTTTTTCAGTCTGACCTTGATTTATAGCTTGCTCTACGCTTTTAATGCTTTACCAAGCCATCCAGTGATGCAAAGTTTATCAGGAGCAAAGGAAATGTTGACGACGGTGATGAGTCAGTACATGGGCTTGCTTTCCTATCTGATTCTATCGGCGATTGCCTTTCTCGTCGTTTATTCCACAAACTTTGTCCTGGGACGGCGTAAGAAAGAGCTGGGACTTTATGCAACGCTGGGAATGAAGAAGAAGCAGATTATCGGTACCCTGTTCTTTGAAACCATGCTGGTCAATATCTTTTCCTTGATTCTAGGTTTCTTGCTTGGATTGATTTTACTGGTCATTCTAGCTAAGATTGCATCTGAGTTTTTCATGGCCAATTACTTTGGTAGTCTGCTTTTCTTTGATAGCAAGTCTGTCATCTTACTAGTTTATTCCTATTTGGTAACCAGTTTTATTGTAGGTGTCATGGACATTCTTGCCTTTAGAAAGCAAAATATCATTGCACTTATTCAAGAAAATGGGGTCAAAAAATCTGTCTTGGCAAAAGGCAAGCCAGTTCTCCAAGTACTTCTCTTTATTCTTTCGACAGCTGTTATCGGCTTTGGTGCTCTCTATTTTTCAGACTATCATCATCTATCATTCTTGAAAAGCTGGGGTATCTTGCTGGTATCTATCTTCGTGATTTTTGTGATTTTATTTTACAATACCTTGAGCCATTTTATCTTGGTCTCCCTTAGAAAACTGCCTCAAACCTACTATAACAAACTAAACACTTTTAAAATCCGTCAATTTTCAAAACAAGCTGATAGTAATTCGGTCACGTTGGCTGTCTTATCCTTGACCTTGACACTGGCTCTCAGCTTACTCGTTTTTAGTGGTAGTGCCTATACGACTATGAACCGAGAGCTGAACAAATACTCACCTTATGATGTAACTGTCAATCTCTACCGTGGTAAAGAGTTTCAATTTTCTCAGGAATCTGTCAAAGACAGATTGAAAGCCGATGGCTTTGACTTTAACCTCATCAAAGAGGAGTACAGCTGCCCTATCTATTCTAGTGATTTAACTTATAAAGATTTGATTGATACCAGCAATCTCTGGGAGCATGATAAGAAACTTCCTGAATCAAAAGTACCGATTTTAGGAATTTCTGCCTACAATCATCTCCGCAAACTGCAAGGGAAAAAAGCGATTGACTTGGCAGAAGACCAATTTCTAGTCAATGCCAATTATAAAGGAACTGCCAAGCAGATCCAGGACTTTCTATCAACGACCAAAACCTTCATGATTAACGGTCATTCTCTCAACCTTGCCTCTTCAAAGCCACTTGAAACAGTTTACTTTTTATCTTCAGTAACTACAAATGACTCAGGAACCTTGATTGTACCAGATAAGGTAGTAGTTGGATTGACGGAAGACCACACGACCTATGTTGCCAATTTCAAGGAAAATATAGACAAACGGGAAGTAGAAACATTCTTGAGTCAGTGGATTGAAAAATACTACTTCACTCGTGATGGAGCAGAGTTGAATTCGTTCACCTATCAAACCAAAGGAAGTATTTTCGAGGTTTACCTTGGATTTATGGGCGTCATTGTCTTTGTCATGATTTTTGTCAGTGTTATTTTTATCATTATTTCCCTCAGTATCTTGTCCCTTCAAACTTCAACAAGTGCTTTGGATAGTGTAAATGATTATCAAATCTTATACCTTCTTGGGAATAAGAGGAAGCAAAATCGTACTATTCTTTTGCAACAGATTCTAAGTTATTTCTTGGTTCCGCTGGTCATCGCAGGTCCGCTAGCATTTGCCTTGAGTACCGCTCTTTTGGGCTATTTTGAGAACTTCGCTAATACCAGCATTTCTATTGATATCACCTATCTGGGAGTAGCGGTTTTACTCTTTGTCCTTTACTTGCTAGTGACTTACAGAGTAAGTTGGCAAATTATTGAAAATTAAGTCAAATACCAGAGTTGCCAATCCGACAATTCTGGTATTGTGTTATAATGATATTAAAGTAGTTCAGGAAGTGGATACATATGAAACAGTTTGTCAAATCGCTCTCGAAAAACTCACTTTTATTGTGGTGGTTGACGATTTTTAATCATCTAGCTTTAATGATTTATATTTATTATAGGATTCCTCTGGACTTTTCGACAGATTTTTCCTTGCAGATGGTTTTATTGCTGATTATTGCTTTAATTGTATTTAGCTATATTTGTAATATTGTGACCTTTCGGTATAGTGAGTTGAAACTTTGGTTGCTCCTGATGATGTTTCTCATTAGCTGGCAATCCATATTTAATCAAGGAGTTGCGAGCACCCTGTTGCACTTTTTTGATATTCTTCATCCTCTCAACTCTTTTTTATTGGTGTATAGTTCTCTGTCTATTATCTTTCTGGGAGAAAAAATAGGAGAAGAACTGTTGAGTGTGTCCTTTGTGTTGACACTAATCACCATTAGTTCATATCTGTTAAGTCCTTCAATTTTTCTATTTCTGTCCTTGTTTGCGTCTTTCTTTTTAAACCTTGTTCCCTTGATTTTACTGATTTTATATCATAAAGAGTTGAAAAGTAAACTCAAGTATCAGAGACGAAATTTGTGGATATTAGCTTTGATATTGCCTCTTTCTTATTTCTTTTTGTATATTAATACGAGGGGCTCAGGAGTGATGAACCTAGTCTGGTATCTTGAGATTATTGGAATACTTGCTTTTTTGCATCTCAAAACAATTATTAACTCTCTTCAAAAAAAGGTATCAGAGTTGAAATTATCCTATATAAAAGCTTTTTCACGCTTATTTTTACTGGTTCTGTTTTTGTTAGTAGGTATTTTCATCATCTTTCGTCTAGACTTAAACATGAGCTTTTTGGTCTTGAATATCATGTTACTATTGTTCGGGATTTGTTCGGAAGAATTGATTCGCCTTTTTCGTTCTACTGAAATGCTAGATGCTAGGGATTATGTAAAAGTTCTCTTTTTAAAGCGTAACCGTATGGTGAAAAGTCTGCTGGCAAATGAAGACACAGAACAACAGTTCTCCGAATTTCTTCACAATGAAATCCTTCAAAATGTGATGGCAATAAAAAATTTCAATAAATATAGTAGCAATCAAGCTTTTGGTGAACAGATCAATCTGGTGACAGAGGAGTTGGTTCAGCGGATTCGTGAGCGGATGGATTATTATCAGCCAATGGTAGAAACAGACGAGCAGTTAGACATCCAGTATCAAGGGCTGATTAATCGGATTGTCAAGCGCTATCACGCAGAAAATGAAGTCGTCACACAGTTTCCTGCCCACTTTAGGCTTTTATCTCCTTACGATAAAATTGCCTATCGTCTGGTTGAGGAGTTGGCGACCAATGCCGTTAAGTACGCTAGTGGTGGAACGATTTCTTTGAAGATTGATGTGCATGATGACACTATTTTTATCATTTCTGAAAATGACTGCCTTCAAACAGAAAAATCCTTAGGTTATGGCTTGAAAAATATGTCTAATAAAATTAGTGTTTTAGGTGGTCAAATGCAGATTTTTGAAAATAATAAGAGATTTCGTGTAGAAATTACTCTCCCGATTGATAAGGAGTTGTGTTATGAAAATTTTGTTAATTGATGATCATAAATTATTTAGCCAAAGTATCAAGATGATTTTAGAGTTATCGGAAAACATTAAAAAGGTCCAGTTAGTAGATAATTTTTCGACTATTTCGGAGATTGCTTTTAATGACTACGACATTATTTTGATTGATATCAACCTGACGAGTCTGTATCAAGATGATGGGCTGACCTTGGCACAAGAGATTATCGACAATGGTTGTTCTAGTAAGGTTGTGATTTTGACAGGTTACAGTAAAAAAATGTATGAACACCGAGCTAAAGTTATGGGGGCTTATGGCTTTCTGGACAAAAGTATGGACCCAGATGAGTTGGTGAAAAAACTGGAAAAGATTTATCTAGGTGGTAAGGTCTTTTCAGATGAAGTGATGGTAGAGGTGTTAACACCACGAGAAATCGAGATACTAGAACTGGTTAGAAATGGCTTGACCATTGATGATGTCTGTGACAAGGTCTATGTGAGTAAACGTACAGTTTCCAATCACTTGGCCAATATCTTTTCAAAATTGGGAGTGACTAACAGGCAGGAGGCGATTCACATCGCTGAGCAGTTGGGCTATTTTCCACCAGATTAAAAAGCTGCAGAAGTGTACTGACCCCAAAAAGTTAGACAATTAATTTAAGCAAAGGATTTAGTTCTGT